>Ga0070754_10003649_pt1 | contig 10800 bp, 13 predicted proteins | sample VirMetDEL_Sep_01_FD_75181 | JGI IMG/M metagenome (GOLD analysis project Ga0070754, IMG submission 75181) | Aqueous microbial communities from the Delaware River and Bay under freshwater to marine salinity gradient to study organic matter... | ecosystem: Environmental > Aquatic > Marine >... | reverse complement strand
GCAGTATCAACAGTGCTAATGGAACACTTTGATGCTGATGATATTGCTGAAGCATTTAAGTTTGATAAAAATATCATCAACAGCATCGCAGAGTACATCAACGATGATGAACTCGATGACCTAGATGACTATCTGGAAGACGAAGATTATTAATGTGGTATTCACGGGTTACAAATAGCCTCAGCAACATTCCTGACTTTATTGCACACTATGAAGCAGAACTGCAAGGTGCTAAGAGTGAGTGTAGGGTTGGCGGCGTTGTTGAACGTAACATTCGTGATCTTCCAGGCATAACCGAGCACCGTTTTAATCAACTACAAGAGATTGAAGCGGTGCTCAACTATCTCAACATTCAACTGCGCAAAATACGCAGGAAGCATTTCCAAAAGTATCTTGAAAACTATGCTCGAGCACTTACCAGTAGAGACGCTGAAAAGTACGTGGACGGAGAAGATGAAGTTATTGACTTTGAAACCATAATCAACGAAGTCGCATTGTTGCGCAACAAATGGCTGGGTATTATGAAAGGTTTGGATACCAAGCAATGGCAAATGGGACACATTGTGCGTCTCAGAACTGCTGGAATGGAAGACATTAGTGTCTAAACTTGCATTTGTGCATATACCAAAAGCGGCTGGCGGAAGTGTGCGTCAGTGGTTTAGACGAAACAATTTTGATCTTGTTTACATCAAACACAAACCTCTACCGTGTGTTCTAGACTACGATTATGATACCAGCTTCACAGTTATACGCAATACATATCATAGGTTACACAGTCTTTACAATTTTAATCTGTCTAATTTACCACGCAAACTATCTAAAAAACGCAACAGGTATTCTCCCCAAAGAGTTGAGCAGATAGAAGCAGAACTAATTGCTATGAATAAAGGGATCGATGCCTGGATAGATTTTTATATTAATGAACTTAAACCTTGGACACTTGGTGAATGGTGCGAACTGATAGATCATGTTCTTCATATGGAAAAACTTGACGAAGATTTTAAACAGATACAGACCATGTTTAACTGTAATGATACTTTGCTCAAAGAAAGTCATGTAAACACAGACAAAAAAATAGCAATGACTGGCAAGTTTGTACACACTGTTAGCAAATACTTCCACGAAGAAATCAACTACTACGGTTATAAACCATAATTACACTATATGAAAGTAAAAGCATTTCTTAAAATCAACCGCATGGATGCACACGGTATTTTCTGTTTGCGTTACTGGTGTGAAGTATTCAAAGATTACGAAACTTACATATTGTGTGACAAATTCAAGCAAGGACAAGAGCCGCCTCCTGCTGAATTACACACAGTAGCACTTGATTATCCCAAGATACAGTTTATTAACAGTGATTATACCAGTAAAAAGTATTTTGCAAATCTCAAACCACGCAAGGTTGGAATGGCCATGGCCAATGTCACGCCCATCATGCAAGGTGACAGCGATGCATTTTGGATGATTGATGCCGACGATACAATGTTTTTGACTCATGCATATGATCGTGTGCAAGAAAAACTGCGTATTGCAGAACAACAGTTTGTAGAGCGTGAACTAGATGCTTACAGTTTAGATTTCTACCGCAATCATAACAATGGTTGGACATTTGGTGTTGCACTGATACGCACAAACATTTCAATGGATCTACTTGCGTCTGTGCAAGGACCAGAAATGCGTGACTTAAATTTTGCTAGAAATATTGATACAGTATTTCATGTACTTTGGAAAAAAGAACAGTTAAAGTGTGCTAACTTTGTGTTTACTGGAATGGCGTTTCAGCACACATATAACAATTATCCATTGATGCCACAGGGTGTCTACTATTGGAACAAGGGATGCCTTTGGGAAGCACCTTTACAACCAGATGTGGTAACCATATGAATATAGTTGTCCAGGCAGGTGGAAGAGGCAGTAGACTTCGACATCATACTTGGAATAAACCAAAATGTCTTGTTAGTGTGCGAGGCAAACCTATACTTTACCATTTGTTTGATAGATTTCCTGAAGCCAAGTTTTATGTAATTGGCGATTATCTGTACGAGCAACTGGAAAAATATATTACCAGTAACGATCCAGGAGTTGATGTTACACTGATACAAGCCAATGGCACAGGTACCGCAAGTGGTATAGCACAAGCGGCTGAGCAGTGCCCACCTGATGAACCAGTAATGCTAATCTGGAGCGACATCATAGTTCATGATTTTGATTATCCTGTTGACCTTGCCTCATGTACTGTGTATACAACAGATGCTTTTGCATGTCGTTGGAGTTACAACGGCGAAAGATTGGTTGAGGAAACCAGTCACACTCATGGTATACCAGGTATATTCTATTTTGAAGGACCGGTAACACTACAAAATGCACCATCCAGTGGGGAGTTTGTGCGTTGGTTTAGTGAAAATGTGAGATTATACAGTTTACAAAATGCCAGTAACATTGAAGAACTTGGCGACTTTGCTACTATAGAACATGATAACGACAGTGTGGGTTTTTGTAGATTTTTTAATCGTGTTGATGTGCAGGAACACACAGTTATTAAACAGGCAGTAGATGAAAACTATGCACACCTAGTTGAAAATGAAGTATCTTGGTATAAGCGTGTCAATGATCTTGGCTTCAAGAGAATACCAGAACTTTTAGAATTTCCGCCATTGGTTATGAGCAGGATTAAAGGCAACCACGTCTGGGAATTAGATGATTTAACACCCCGCGAACAGCGTAGCATGTTAGCAGATATACTTTATACTTTGCAAGACTTGCACAGCAGAGGACATGCGCATGTTGATACCAACGACATAAAATCAGTATATGTCGACAAAACTCAAAAACGTGTACATGAAATTAGTAAACTAATTCCAGGATTTGATAGAGATAGTATCACTGTAAATGGTATAAAGTGCAACAACGTGTTCCACGACAAACACAAACATTTATGGGACCAAATACTAGAACTAGTGAAAGCTGATAGCTTTACACCAATACATGGTGATCCTACTTTTAGTAACACAATTATCGATCAGAATCTTAAATCATGGCTAATTGATCCACGCGGCTACTTTGCAAAACAAAACGACATATATGGTGATCCAGACTACGATTTCGCCAAAGTATATTACAGTGCTGTCGGCGGGTATGATACCTTTAACAGACGCAAGTTTAAATTGTATGTTGACGGTGAGACAGCAGAAATTATCATGCAAGAGCCTGCAACTGCTGATGTTGCTGAAACAGTATTCGAAGAATTTTTTCCTAATAAGATAAAGAAAATTAAAGTACTGCATGGACTTATTTGGTTGGCGCTTAGTGGATATGCCAAAGATGACATTGACAGTGCCATTGGCAGTTTTTATTTAGGCTTATATTATCTCAAACAAGGACTTGACTTATGATACCCTTTGAACTCAGCGATAATCTACATCACACTTGGTTTTTTGATCTAGACGGGACAATATTTAAACACAATGGCATTTGGACAGATGGTTACGATACTGTCTTACCTGGTGTAAAAGAGCTATGGGCAACTATACCTTTGGATGATTGTATTGTAATAAGCACTGCAAGAAAAAGTTGTTGGAAAGACGCCAGTGTTAAAACATTGATGGAAAACGGTCTCTGGTACACTCATCTTTTGTTTGATATTGCACACGGAGAACGTATTGTGGTTAACGATATAAAACCAGAATACAATCTCAACACTGCCATCGCCTGGAATGTTGAAAGAGATAAAGGATTTCCACAGTGAGTAGATGGTTACAAATCTGGGACACGCCCGAGTACCAAGAACTAAAAGAACAAGACATCAATTTTGTTTTGGAATATTTTGCCGACCATCCGCCAAAGAAAATACTAGACATCGGGTGTGGACTGGCTTGGGAAAGCCGAGCAATGCAACAAAATTTTGGATCAGAACTTTGGCTACTAGATGGAGATCCACAAGGACAAGATACTAGAAAAAGTGAAGTAGGTTGGCGAGGCGATGCAGATAATATGAGTTTCTACAACAGCCTCGAAGAATTAGATGAATTATTACAGCAACTAGGCACTGAAAACTATCACCTGGTGGATGCAAATAATATACAAATTGACGAAGATGTGAAATTTGATTTGGTCTACAGTGCAATCAGTTGTGGATTTCATTATAATGCTAATACATATATGGATTTAATTCAAAAACACAGTCACGAAAACACCAAGATTATTTTTGATCTCCGTACAAAAAATCTACAACAAGATAATACAATTATTTAAGAAATTCTTGTTGTAGGACGGAAACATAAAAAGTGTCTAATTGAATTTTCTGATGAAAAAACACCCACTATAAATACCCGTATGAAAATTGTACTTGTCACTGGTGGATTTGATCCACTGCACAGCGGACATATCCGCTATTTTGAAGAAGCAAAAAAGTTAGGTGATCGACTTATTGTTGGCGTCAACAGCGATGCTTGGCTTACACGCAAAAAAGGCAGACCTTTTATGCCCCTGGAAGAAAGAGCTAACGTTATACAGGCACTATCTATGGTAGATGCTGTTGTTGCGTTTGAAGATGACTATGATGCAGATGGTAGTTGTCGACGGTTTATTGAGGATTCATGTTGGAACTATGAAGAAGATGAAGTTATTTTTGCTAACGGAGGAGATCGTACTACAGGCAATATTCCTGAAATGGAAATTGTTGCTGAAAATCTTTCTTTTGAATTCGGCGTTGGCGGCACAAACAAAGCTAACAGCAGTAGTTGGATACTTGAAGAATGGAAAGCACCAAGAACAGAACGACCTTGGGGATATTACCGAGTATTGCATGAAGAGCCGGGAGTTAAAGTAAAAGAACTAGCAGTTGATCCAGGAAAAAAGTTAAGCATGCAGAGGCACAGCCAACGCAGTGAATACTGGTTAGTTAGTGCGGGAATTGCAACTGTTAGTCATCAGCATAATATTAACAGTGAAAATACAATCACTACCATGTACAGGCATCAAGAACTGCACATACCAGTTGGTGCATGGCATCAACTGCAAAATAATGGTCTTGCACCAGTAAAAATCATTGAAATTCAATATGGTGAAGACTGTCGGGAAGAAGACATTGAAAGACAAAATAACTAATGTATACATTGGATGGGACAGTAGAGAATCTATTGCCGCAGATGTATGTAAATACAGCATACAACAACATGCCGCAAATTATCTTAACGTAAAATTTTTAAAGCAAGAAGAACTTCGACAGTCAGATCTTTATTGGCGCGATGTTGATAATCTTTCCACCACAGAATTTACGTTCACAAGATTTTTAGTGCCCTATCTCAACAACTACGAAGGATATGCGATCTTCATGGATTGTGATTTTTTGTTGTTAGATGATATTGCAAATGTCTTAGATGAAATTGATCCTAAAAAAGCAGTAACGGTTGTACAACACGACTACACGCCAGCTGAAGGTGTAAAAATGGATGGCAAAATACAAAGGCCTTATCCACGCAAAAATTGGAGTTCAATGATTGTTTGGAACTGCGCTCATCCAGCAAACAAAAAAGTTGACCTTGATTTTGTTAATACTGCAACTGGTCAAGAACTGCATAGATTTACATGGCTTAAGGACAAAGACATTGGTAATCTTGCACCTGAATGGAACTGGTTGGTTGGTTGGTACAGAGAAACCAGAGACGGCTTTCCAAAGGCGTTGCACTACACCGAAGGTGGCCCATGGTTTGAGCAATATAAAAATTGTGAATATGCTGATGTGTGGAATCAGTATCACGATAACTTCAATGCAAATAAAGCACGAACAAATGGGTTTGACATTGACGATTTAGAAGTTCCGTCACACATTAGAAAAATTATCAGGGACTTCTTGAACAATCGCAAAGACCCTCATGGCGTGTGGCACAATACTACCACTGCACATGTAATTAAATCAATGGCAAACGGAAGACCAATTCCGTGTATTGGTGTGGTAGACGGCGACCCCGACCCATCGTTAACTCCGGAGGTAAAAAAGGTGGATGTTATACTTGATGCTTTCTTGACTGGTGCAGACGGCGTTGTGACTATGTCTAAAAACACACCAGATTTTGATAAAAATATTCCTGTTGCAATCAGAGGTATTGCAAAAAGAAAAATTATCAAAAGATGTGAAGAAGAAGAAAGAAATTACTTTTATATAGACACAGGATATTTTGGCAACGACAAACACAAAACTTATCATAGAATCACTAAAAATTCGTTGCAATATGTTTCTAAGTTAGATGCAAATTGTCCTTCGGACAGACTTAACAAGACTGGAGTGTCGTTGACTCGTTTTACACCAGGGAAAAATATTTTGCTTTGTCCTCCAAGTCAAAAGGCAATGAACTTTTGGGGATTAGATTTGGAGGAATGGTTAGAATCTACCATAAACTATATCAAAAAATATTCTGACCGGCCAATTGTTGTCCGTACAAAAAGTGCCCGTAGTGACAGAGTAAATGTTGATACCATGCAAATGGCCCTCAGTAGAGATGTACACTGCATGGTTACATATAACAGTATTGCGGCTGTTGAAAGTTTAATTTATGGTAAATCAGTTTTTACAATGGGTCCAAATGCTGCACAGCCATTGGCATTGAAAGATCTATCCAAAATTGAAGCCCCATACATACCGTCTTTAGACGAAGTACACAATTTGTTGTGCAATCTAGCATATCAGCAATTTACTGTGCAAGAAATGAAAGACGGCACTGCATGGGACATGCTAAACGGTGATAAATGATGAGCTGGGACTACGATGTAGCAGTATACATGGGTTCATTGCCAAAAATAAAAAATCACAATCTTAAAGTACAAATCATGCATGCGTTTGCAGAAGGGGCCAAATCGCAAGGCGCAAAAGTTTACATCGGCGACATGCAAAGACAGTTGGTGAATGCAAGACTTGCAGTAATAATTGGGTGGGTAGGTATGAATTTTACTGGCCCGCACATTTACTTTAGACGTGACATAATCGAGCACCAGAAAAAAAATGGTGCTCGAGTGATGAGCATTGACGGAAGTTGTTTTAAATTTAGTCACAGTGGTGACATGTGGTTACGCTACAGTCTTGACAGTGTTTTCTACAACGAAGGTGAGTATGCAAACAAAAATAGCACTGTTCAGAAATGGAATGATATCAAGTCAACCTTAAACCTTGATTTATCACCCTGGAGATCACATGGTAATCATATTTTAATTTGCCTGCAACGAGATAGTGGGTGGAATGCTAAAGGATTTGATCAAGAGGCATGGTTACATAAAACACTGAAAATTATTAGAAGTCAGACAAATCGTCCAATATTAATTCGTCCCCATCCCAGTAATCAAATAAATTGGAGTTCAAAATGTCAAGCTTTCTTAGACACAACAGTTATTGATCCGCTACAGACCAGTATACAGCAAAATTTACACAATGCACACTGTGGAGTTTTTTTCAATAGCAGTAGCAGTGTTGCTGCAATTCTTGCTGGGATTCCTGTATTTGTCTCTGAATCAAGTGCTGTAACATACGAAATTGCAAATCATAATACGAGAGATATAGAAAATCCACTAATGCCTAGTCGAGAACAGTGGTTATATGATCTTGCTGCTTGTCACTGGACAATTGATCAGAGCAGAAGTGGAGCCATTTACAATCACTTTTTACCTTACCTACCAACCTAGTATAACATCGTGTCGTACACGAGCCAATTCCTTAGCACCCCAAAGTTTAAGTAAATCAACAGCCTCAAATTGTGTTTCTTTGGTTTTACCGGTATCTTTGTGAAGTTTTTGTTCAACAACTATAATTGGTCGATTACGCAGAATGGTTTCTCTGGCACCAGTTAATATAGGCAATTCGTATCCTTCACAGTCCACTTTTATGTAGTCCACTCGTTGTAATTCAAAGTAATCAAGACGATGCATTTGAATATTCCCCATGCCTATACTCGTTGAATCAACATGGCTATGTCCAGTATTGCCTTCTGTAACTATCATCTCTATTTGTGTATCCTGTTCTCCAAGAGCGCACGGTATTATTTCAAAATTTTTCGCTGGTACATTTTTTTGTAAACAATCGCGAAACTGTTGCACAGGTTCAAACGCTATTACATGTCGAAATTCTTTGCATAAATCTCTACTCCACAGTCCAATGTTAGCACCAATATCCAGTGCCAGGCCTCTATTTTGTTTCAAAACATAGCTCAGACTGCGTTTTCTCACTGGTTCTTGATAAACCGGTAGATTTCCTTTTTGTATATTTTTTTCTAACATTTCTGCAAAATGGGTGTCTTCGTCAGGGAACCACCATGTATGCTTTGTATACATTTAACCTCCTAGTACACTTTGCCAATACGGATTATCTGTGTGCAATTTTACTTCTTTGGCTTTACTGTGGCCGCGAGACTTTCTATCACCTTTTTTATGATCCATAACGCTTCCTAACGCACTGTTTATAAAAGGATGTCCTGCAAGTCCTTTTGTGTCAGGTTCGGGATTGAGATTATAAAATTGTGCGTTTTTGTGATCCCTAAAGTATTTGCGGACCTCGTCCCAAATGTAACTATCGTGCCATTCTGGATAGGTAAAAATTTTATCAGATTCATACATTGATGCAAAGTTTGCAACATAGTCTTTTGCCAATGGATTATTCATGTTATATGCGACCCATCCACACTCACTGTGGTATCGATCGGTTCTTCCGAGATAACTTATCAAATAATTTTCTGGACACACAGATTGCAAAAATTTTTCAGTAACTAAGCTATGTGTATGGCTGTCGGCATCTAACCAAATTAACCAGTCAGTGTCTAGTGTATCAGCTGCATGCTGTGTAGCAAAAACTTTGTAACAAAAACGCACTGCTTGCCACTTAAAACTTTTCTTTTGACTCCAAATGTTTTTGTTATGTGGCCCTTGACCGCCATTTGCTTCAGGATTCCTGGCATGTCTTTTTAAAAACTTTCTAAGGCTTTTGTTTGCTGCTAATAGGTCTATAACACGAACATTTGATTTGTTTGTAATTGGATTGCAGTTTTCTGCATACACCACAAGTTCAACAGATTCTGGCCAATGTTGTTCAAAACTATTGATCATCTTTTGTCCATATAATTCTAGACCCTCTTGATGAAAAGTGGTAATTACAGTATATTTCATGTGAGTATTTAGCGATCAATAACATAGCATATTATCCTTTGCAGTGTGCTCAAAACAGTAGAGCAGTTCTGAATGCGTTTTTAGACAGTTGTAAAAAATCTGGAATCAAAACAGTGCAAAACAGCCTGGATTGCGATGCCGCAGTTATTTGGAGTGTGCTGTGGCATGGACGCATGGCAAAAAACCAAGAAGTTTACGAACACTATCGGGCACAAGGCAAGCCAGTTATAGTGATTGATGTTGGTGCTTTAAACAGAGAAGTTACCTGGAAAATTGCTATAAACAATATCAATGCCGAAGGATATTATGGACACAAACAAAATCTAGACCCAGACCGTCCACGTAAGCTGGGTTTAAAATTAGAGCCATTTAAACAAAACCGTGGTGATAAAATAGTAATCGCAACACAACATGGCAAAAGTCAGCAGGTTGCTAATCTAAACATGGACGCTTGGGTGGACAGTACCATACGTGAGATATACAAGTACACCAATGAGCATCTGTGCATGGTAAGGCATCACCCACGCTGGAAAGTTGACTACGACAATGTCGAGATGGATCGCCCCCATAAGATACCTGGCACTTACGATAAGTTTGATATTGATTTTAATGTACATGCTATGGTAAATTATAACAGTGGTCCAGGAATTCAAGGTGCTATTGCAGGGTGTCCTGTGTTGGTCGACAAGACTAGTTTGGCATATCCTGTAAGTATCAATGTAAAAGATATACACAGACCACCTGAAATTGACAGGGAACAATGGTTTCAACAGATTTGTCACACAGAATACACACTAGAAGAAATTGAAGCAGGACTATGGCTAAAAAGATTACAAGACAACTTGGTGAACTAAACGAATTAAATGTTGCCTGTTTAATACACGACAGCAAATATGATTTTCAGTACGTTTATCATTTGTACAACGCTGTTGACCGTCACACCAAACCAAAGATCAACTTTCATGTATTCACCGAACCTGACCGTATTGTTCCTAAACCGTTTATACATCACAAATTAGAAGAATGGCCCGGAATCCGCGGACCGCGAGCAAGTTGGTGGTACAAGATTCAAATGTTTAATCCTTCATTTATCAATGAACAAATGTTGTATCTTGATCTTGACACTGTGATTGTTAATAATATTGATTGGCTCTGGCAACAAAAAACCAAATATTTTTGGACTATCCGTGATTTTAAATATCTTTTTAAAAGCAGAAGAGAGACTATTAATAGTAGTGTAATGTGGTTCAATCCAACAAATTATAGTCATGTTTATCACGATTTTAATCCAACACAGGTACAAGGAGTGCCACGCTGGCATGGTGATCAAGACTATATCACTGAAAAGATACCCAAGGATAACATTAAATTTTTAGATCAAACTCGCATATTAAGTTGGAAGTGGCAAGTACAAGACGGCGGTATAGATTGGCGAACCAGACGTCCTTTTTTACCTGGCACTGGCACTGTACAAGAACCACATCATAGCATCTATATTTTTCATGGCAAACCCAATCCACATCAGGTCGAAGACCCTGTGATACGCGAACACTGGCGCTAAATATAAGCATAGCATAGGAAATAAAAATGGCAAATCGCACATTTAAAGTTTGGGGACAAAGTTTTAGCAACGATGGAAGTGGAAGTAACATC
>Ga0070754_10003644_pt1 | contig 10808 bp, 18 predicted proteins | sample VirMetDEL_Sep_01_FD_75181 | JGI IMG/M metagenome (GOLD analysis project Ga0070754, IMG submission 75181) | Aqueous microbial communities from the Delaware River and Bay under freshwater to marine salinity gradient to study organic matter... | ecosystem: Environmental > Aquatic > Marine >... | reverse complement strand
TCCCCTCTAACTCCGCAACCCGGCAGTATAGTGATCCCCTACGGGGTAGACGTACGATAAGCACACGGTGTGTGGGCGTAGGTAGTAAACTACCTACTTAACGGGTACTTGTGTGCCTTGCAGTGTGGTAAGGAGGTAAGGATGCATGGTGAAGGTGTGATTGAGAACTTGGAGGTGGAGTGCATGAAGGACGATTTGGATCACATTCAGATTCGTTTTGATTACGGGGGCGAGCGGTATCGGATGAGGGTTGGGAGAGAGGTGGTGACGGATGTGGTGGAGAAGTTGGCGGAGTGGTTGGGTGGAGTGAATCGACTTAGTCGGCTCGGGTATTCGGCACACGAAGTGTGACGAGGTGGGGGGAGCGCCTCTCAACGGCTGGCGAGCACCACCCACCCGAGCCGTAGTGATAGGATAGAGAGGATATTTGGGTCTAGGATTGACTCCCGCCGCCTCAACCTATTCTTGGGAGGGTAAAAATTTTTTCAATCTAATCTGAGAGGCTGGTCATAAGTGTGGTTCGTTGAAGAAGATGAGCAGGTTTGCTGGGTGGGGGAATGCCCACTTAGTGGGTGGCGTCGAACGAGAGGGACGTTTTTTCGCGGACTGTGGCACAGTGGTGTGGAGGCGGTTTGCGGTGTGGAGGCGGGGAGTTGTGGTTGGTGGACGCGCAGGAGTGAGGCTCAGGGGCCGTCTAATCCGTGGCTCCACAAGAGGGAGGGTGTGGAGTTGAGGCCGCGCGAGTGGAGGCGTCATGTGGTGGAGTGGATGCCGACGCGGGACTGGCGGTTGAAGCGGAGAATAGCTTGGCATGGCAGGGACGTTTCCGTAAGCTCGAGGGCGTGTCGTCTGTGGTAGGGAGGTAGCATGTTCCGCAGAGCATTTGAGTTGCAGGGTGGCCCGTTTGACGGAGACGTGTGGGTAGAGGAGGTCCAGCACTGGCCGGCAGAGATTGTCCGTTCGGTGCCGGATCGGCTGTACGGGGTTCGGTACTCGTACGAGTGGGAGTCTTCGGCAGGTCACGTCTACAAGTTCCGTGAGTACGTGAAGCCGAAAAAGATGCTGGAGCTGCAGCAGTACGATTACGACGAACACTGGGGATTCCAGTGACGAGGCCTAAATTAGTCACTAAGAAAGATCTCGAGTTCATTAGCAAGACGGCTGGTACGTTGGCTCATAAGGCGCGGCTGCTGGGCCACATGAAGCGCATCCGCAGCAGCCCGGAGTTTAGGGCTATGGAGCGGGAACGCCGGCGCGCGCAGAAGCACCAGCGGGAGCTTGCCCGTCAGCGTGCAGCGAGAAAGGCGTATCTTGAGCAACATTCCAGCGACGCATGACGCACTGGCGGTAGCGCAGCGCCGGTTGGAGAACCGGTGGTGTACCTACCCCGGCCCGTGGAAAGAATTCATAGCGGACATTGAAAAGACGGGCACCGCGCAAGAGAAAATGGTGGTTCAGCGTTTTCCGGCGCAGTTCAAGGTGGATGCGTTTGAGCGGGCGCAGCGTATCCAGACGCTCCAAGAGAACCGTCTTATGGAGTATCTGGAGCGCATGGACCATTTGACGCAAGCGACCAAGACTGACCGCAACGGCGACTCCGTGCCGGACAACGGTGTGCGGTTCAACGCGCTTAAGTTCTTGCTAGAGCGGGCTTTGGGTGCAGTGCATGCTTCAGAAAAGCCAGATACTCAGACAGGTGGGGCGCTGAACGATCTGTTTGAGCGCAGGGAAGAGCTGCGAGCGATTCTGAAGGCGAGAGAAGGCAAAGTGGTCGACGTGGAAGTTGAGTCCAGTGAGTAAGCAATGCCAGCGGTGCGGCAGTGCGGCGAATACGTACCAGAACGCGCTGTGCTTCAAGTGCAATGAGCTTAAGGTCTTTCGGGCTGTGACAGACCGCATGCGGGACATCGACAGACACAGCGCCGGCGAGTTTAGTGAGTTCCCGAAAGTGTTCTGGGAATGGATCATTGTACGCGCACAAGAGACGTTGGACGGAGAGAGGGAGCGGGTACGCCCCTACGGCATGGCTCGTACAGACGAGCCTGTTGAGAAAGAAGTGCACGATGGAGTAGAGTAATTCAGTCATCTCTTTTCGGTAGGGGATTGGGGGCTTAGGGGTACCCAATCCTCATTAGCCCTCGTAAGGTGTCTTCCATCCACCTTGCGGGGGCGTTGTTTTAGGGGGTGGCGTGGTAGAGCGCTCTACTAGCCAGATCAAAGCAGAGCTTGCTGCACTAGACATCGAGATACTGGACGACGAGTTCCGCAAGCGCGCAGAGACAGACCACATGTTCTTCTGCAGGCATGTGCTTGGCTACAAGGATCTAGAAGACGACCTGCACGGCGACGTCAGCCGGATCGTCAACGACACGACGAAGCTGAAGAAGCTGCTGCTGCTGCCCCGAGGGCACCTCAAGTCGTCACTCGTCACAATTGGGTGGACGTTGTGGCGTTTGGTGCAGAACCCCGACCGCACATTCGGGATCTTCAACGAGACCCAAGATCTGGCAGAAGCGTTCCTGCGCGAGATCAAGGACCATCTCGAGGGGCCAGTGATCAACAAGTACTGGCCGAAGCTGTGTCCGCCCTCAGACGAGCGCCGGCTGTGGAATCGTAGCGCGATTATCGTGAATCGCGGCCTGATCAGCCGTAACCCTTCGGTCGAAGCGAAGTCAGTGCAGGAATCTACGGCTGGACGCCACCCTGACGCTATGATTCTGGACGACCCGATCTCTGACCGTACCGTTCAGAGCGAAGACCAGCTCGCCAAGTCGAAGCAGAAGTTTCGAGAGCTTCAAGCGCTGCTCGACCCGCCGAATCCCCGCGATCCCGTCAAGGGCACCATGATCGTCATCGGAACACGGTGGCACTGGCACGATCTGTACTCGTTCATCATGGACGATCTTGGGGACTACTACGATGTGCACGTCCGAAAAGCCATTGAGGACGGCAAGTGCATCTTCCCTAAGAAGTTCACGCCGGAAACGCTGCGAGAGCTGCGCAAGACCATGGGTGAGTGGGTGTTCAGCAGCCAAATGATGAACGAACCCGTGGACTCAGAGTCGGCGCTGTTCTCGAGCGAGCTAATACGCCGGCAAACGTGGAAGGGCGACCGCCACGAGTTTCTGGAGCGCGTGCCAAACCGAGTGTTCATGGCAGTCGACCCCGCGTGGGCCGGCGACGACGCGACTGGGATCGTCGTGGGTTGCATGACCAGCTACAACAAAATCTACGTGTTGGAAACGGTGCGCTCTAAGCTAAAACCTGACGACATGTTGACGCAAGTGGTTATGCTGGCGCAGAGTTGGCGCGTCGAAAAGATTGGCTTTGAGGGTGTGATCGGCGGACAAGAGTGGCTGATCAAAAACCTGCAAGACCGACTAGGCGAAGCTAGCTACCAAGTACCGGTTGTCCCGCTGACGCATGGCAACCGCGCAAAGGAAGTTAGGATCATGGGTTTGCAGCCCGAGTTCCAAGCAAAGCGGCTGTACTTGCACGAGTCGTGCGAGCCGTTGCGTATGGAGCTTCTGCAATTCCCACGATCAGGATACCGTGATTTGCTGGACGCAACGGAAATGCTTGTCAGGACTGCAGCTCCGCCGTCTAACCGCAGACCAATGGACGCCAGCAAGGTGGCTGGTACGGCAGAGTACGAGATGCAGCAGATGATTAACTCAGGAAGGAGGCGGAGGAACCGCAGGTTCTCCGCTCGATGAACACTACGCTGAAAGAAATTGCAGAGTACGTTGAGTCGAAGTTTGCAGATCAGACAGAAGAGTTCCGTAGGGAAGTGATGACTCGAGCGTTCCACAACTTCAAAAAAGGAGCTGGCACGCTAGAGAATGCATTGGCGCTTGCGGCGGAAGCCACACAACAAAAACTGCGTCTAGGCCAAAGCAGGTTTGGCCGCAACGCACGACCAAGGGGGTACTGAAATGCAGAACGAAAAAGCGAGCCTCAAAAAAGGCGGCGCGTTTTACAAGCCCATGAAAGAGGAGCGCGGCGACAACCAGCGGATTGAGCCGCTGGCCGGCGCAAACGGACACCTCATGGGTACGCCGAGCGGCAAGAAAGGCACTGACCGCAAGATGCTGGTCAAGCACGACGGCATGGTCATGGGCGGGTCGGTGACGGCCAAGCAGAAGCCGGTGTCGGCGAAGTCGATCAACAAAATGCCGCTTGAACGGCGAAACATCGTCGGGACGGACTAATGCCGTACACAGACGGTCGAATTACTCTGGCTGCTCGACTCGAGCGGTTCAAGGACAACGTACGCATTGCGACCGAACGCCGCGATGCGCTGAAGAACGACTGGACTACGGTCTACAACTACTTTCGTAGTGAACCGGACACGACGTACGACCCGAACGGGTACCAGTTGCAGGTCAACTTCCCGTACGCGTGGTACGAGTCTATGGTTCCGTCGCTTGTTCAGAACAACCCCAAGTTTGTCGCAGAGCCGTTGACGCCAGAGTCTGAGGAGATGGCGAAGACCGTCGAGACTGCTATCACGCAGGAGTTGCGCGTCACGAAGTTCCGAGATCGGACTTTGCGCCCTACGATCTGGGACGCGCTTCTGTGTGGAGTTGGCATCTTCCAGCTCGGCTACTACGACAGCGGGCTGATTCCGGGCCGTGACCGCACACGGCAAGACACGCCAACAGATGTCAGCCAACCCGGGCCGTTGCGGTCGTCCGATATGCCTTACGGCATTAAGCCGGGGCAGATCTACACGTTGCCGATCCGTCCGTGGAATTTCCTGATCGATCCGGGCGCTACGCGGCTAGATAACGCGCTGTGGTGTGGCGTGGAGTACGTGCGAGATCTAGAGGGCATTAAGAAAGATCCGCAGTACACCAACACTGAAAAACTAGAGGCGGACGAGACAGAAGTCCCGTACGGCATGACGGACGCAGACTTCCGGGCTCGTTACCGACGCGACCCCGAGCGGCGTCTCGTTCGCCTCATTCAGTACTGGGACATCATTGACCGCAAGACGTACGTGTTCACGCGAGATCACGACAAGCTGCTTGGAACGTTCCCGTTCACCATGCCTGTAGATCGGTTTCCGTTCTACGTAATCCACGGCACGGACGACAACGAAACGTTTTGGTCGCAGTCGCCCATGATCCCGTGGCTGAACCTCGTCGAAGAGTACAACATTACGATCTCCAACCGGCTGGACCACCTGAACCGGTTCAAGCGGAAGTACCTGTACGACAAAGACAGGGTCGGCGAGCAGGACATTGACGCGCTCCTACACCCACAGGACGGCACATGCATCGGAGTCAGCGGCAACGGCATGGGAGTGGCGGGGGCCATCGAGCCGCTGCAAGACGCCAACGTAAGCAACGATTCCTATGCGTTTACAGCGGAGATCCGACAGCGGTTCACGGAAATCAGCGGCATGTCGGAGTTCGACATGGGGGGGTCGCGCCCGGGCGAACGACCCGCAGCGGAAATCAACCGAATCTCTGCTTCCGCAAACGCAAGACGCCAAGCCACGTACCGCAGGGTGCAGTCAACGCTGGAGCACTTTGCCGGAGATCTGAGAGCCGTCATGGAGCGTTACTACGACAAAGAGCGCGTAGTGAAGCTGACGGGAGATCGCGGCGAAACCATCTGGGCAAAATACGATGGTTCCGGGCTGGCCGGCGAGTATCTGTTCCACTGTCGAATCGAAGACATGGCGGCGCGCAGTTCCGAGGAACGGATGGCGCAAGCCGGACAGGCTCTGCAGCTCTTGACGCCATTCTCTCAGGCTGGCAGTCCAATGCCGCTGATCGACATCCGACCACAGCTCCGCGAAATCGCGAAGGAGCTAGATGTCGAGCTTCGGTTCATGCCCGAGACGTCGCCCATGATGGACCCCGGGCAGGAGTGGTTCACCATGCTCAAAAAGGGCGCGGAGCTGCTGCCAAACGAGCAAGACGATCACGAGTGGCACATTTTCGTGCACGAGCAGCAGCTCGAGCTGCCCGAAACCATTCGCTCGCCATCTACCGTAGAGCGCCTGACGAACCATCTTGAAGCTCACCGGGGCATGCTGTTCGCGCAACAGCAGGCGATGCAGGGCATGCAGCAAGTGCAGCAGCGACGGCAGCAAGGTGGTGGCGGCAGTCCGGGGCCGGCTCCGGGCATGACCAACAACCCGAGCGGCGGCGCCGGCTTGGCGGCAATGGGCGGGGGCTCTACGCCGCAGGCAGCGTCTGGCGGAGCTACCGGGCAAAACATTCAAGAACTGTTGCGTGGAGGGTTCGGCTAATGCCTGTGCATGAATACAGTTGCGCGCTGTGCAACGCCACGTTCGACGAGCTTAAGGCGTGGGGCGATAAAGTAGCAACGACGCCGTGCAAATGCGGCGCGATGGCTACCAAGGTTTACTCTCCGCCCGTGGTGCGGCCTGACATTGTGCCGCACTACTCGCACCAGTTCGGTGCGTACATCGGCTCGCGCAAAGACGAAAAACAAGCCATTGCTGCTGCGTACGAAAAGAGCGGCGGCAAGGTGCAAATGGATTGGCACTGACATGTACGTGATGCTGTACGGAGCGGACATGCCCGACAAGCTGCGCACCGCTACTGGTCGCGCGCGCGTGCAAGTAATGATTGAGTTCGACGTCGACGAGTTCAGCGAAAAAGGCGAAGGCGTGTACAGCCTTGGCGGTGTAGTTCGCGACATCGACATTAAGAAAGTAGCGACCAGCGACGGTCAGAACCCGATCATTAAAAAGCTAAACGACGAATCCGAGGGCAAATCTATCGTTCGCACTATGGGAACGATGGGGTAAGTCATGGGTGTACTACAGCAGGAAATCGTGACCATTGGTCCGACCGGTGACTACCCTAGCATCTCGGCGGCTAATCTAGCCAGATCGGGAGACCAAAAAGATCTAAGTGCTCGACAAATACAGCTAGTCTACGAAATTGAGGCCGGCGCGAACGGTCTAGGGACATCGCCAGCAACTGCAAAATTTAGGTATTCAGATGGCTGGAGAACAAACGGTTCGCAAGGTTTCTGCATTCTCATTAGGCCAGCGGAAGGCAACAAATACCTCGGCACGGGTACGCCTGACCTGTCACTGTCGCACCTAAAGATCGACAATTCGGGCGCGGCAGATATCGACCAAGCTGCGGTGTACGCCGAAGACGTTACAGTGCAGATCGAAAACCTGCAGATCGTTACGACGACAGACAGCGCGACCCTTGGCGCGGTAAACTTGACTTACGATTTTAGGGGATGTGACTACAGCAAACTGCAAAGCTGTCTGGTTCACGTTACGTACACAGCAGCGCCAACAGGTTCTGTCGCTCAGGCAGCGGGTGTGTACGTTAACGAGCAGACGGGCACTGCAGTGCATGGCTGCATCATTTACGTCGATTTTGACTCGTTCTGCGGCGGAAAGGTGTTTAGTTTTGAGTGCATAGGCTGCAAGCAATTTACTTACAACTGGGTGTTTAACTGCACGATCATTAGCGATAACGCGACTGGGTCAGTCAGTGGCACGTTCACTGACGACACGTGGCGGTTCGCAAACTGCTACGCGGGCCACATGAACTCCAGTGCGGTTCGGACTGCATTTGACGGTTTCGCGCAAAACATTCCAGACTTGTTTGTAGCAGGCTCCTGTGCTTCAGACGACCTAACATCAGGAAACGTCACAAATCTACCGGCAGATTTTACAACGTTTGCCAATGCCCTTAAAGCAACGCTAGACCTAACTCCTCTGGCAGCAAGCGGGCTACGCGATGCAGGTAGTGATGTCTCGCAATCCGGTGTTTTTGGTAGCACTGGCCAAACCTACGTGCCGAACGTGCAAGACGTGCGCACCGTTGGCCAGCCAGTAAACAAGGTCTACGACATTGGCGCGGTAGAGTACACAGCGACTCCGCCGGTGTCGCCGACGCCTGCACCTCCCGCAGGCCCAACTGTGCCAGCAGATGTGCTGTACCGTCAACGAGTAAGCCCGAGAGGTAGGGCGGTGCGTGTCGTCGAGCCGTTGCGAAACGACGAGCGCACGCACAACCCTCAATTGGATTTGACTTACGACGCAAGCAACCGCCTGCAGCGTCTTCAAAAAACTCTGCAAAACGGCGACAGGATCTACGTCGATTTGACGTACGACGCCGCTGGCAATCTATCCAGCGTGACACGCTGGCAAGAGCTGGTGGTGCCGTAACATGTCGCACACAGAGTTCGGCGAAAAGGCGTGGGCGCTTTTGATTAAGATCATGGTGCCGATCACACTCATGTGGATCGGGTGGACTGCCAACGGCATCATTAGCAATCAGCAACAGATTGCGGTGCTCAAGGCGAAGTCCATGACGGTGGAGCAGGGGCATGCGCTAGAGCGGCGCATTGATGTGCGATACGCCACACTAGAGCAGAAGATAGCTGCAATTGAAACTAACGTAGCGGTCATTCGTCAGATTGTGGAGAGCGACAGATGAGCGATCACGACAAAGATTTTGCCCGCAAAGCGGGCAAGCGCACGACTGAGTTCAAAGCGATGGTGGGCAGCACGATGGGCGTCGTTGCGGCGTACATCGTGGGCAAGCTGAACCCGACGTTGGGCATTGATATCGGCGAGCAAGAACTGGTGCTCGCGATTACCGGCATGGTGTCTGTGTACATGACCGTGCGCGGTTGGACGAAAGCTGCCGCCATGAAAGCGAAGGACTAATGAAGCTGTGGATTCTAGCACTTCCGCTCGTGCTGACGGGGTGCCAGACCATCGATTGGCTGACGGGGGCTAACGACCCTGCGGTCCTCAACGGCGTCGAGCGCAGCATGGTGGAGAAAGCTGCCGAAGTGGCGAGCGCGGCCCTGCCACCTCCGTGGGGGCTGCTGGTCGGTGCGTTGCTTGGCGCCGGCGCGGTGCTCTACCGTAACTACCGGAAGACTAAGGCGCAGCAGTAATGTCCCACATTACCGTTACACAGTGCGAACTGTACAGCCCGGTCTACAGTCCGGCAGAGATACAGGACGCAGAGGCGGCGGCATGCAAGCAGTACGAGGTGGAACACGATTTTGCCGTGTATGAGCAAATCGAACGCGAGCAAGACATGATGGTTGCTGCGGTGTGGTTGAGTTACGAAGACGGCGGAACAGGGGCGATTAGGTACGTGTAATGCCGTTTGTGGTGCAAGAGACGAATAACTACCAGCCAAGCTCAACCACCAATACTCTTGCGTGGCCAAGCACGCCCACAGCAGGCAATTTGCTGTTTGTGATGTACGGCGCTAACGGGTCTCTGTTACCAACCGTGGCTGATAGCGGAGGTGCAGGGTCTTTCACGCAACGTGCCAACCGTATTGCGAACAGCCTAGTTTGTGCCATGTACACAAAAACAGCGACAGGCACCGAGGCTTCGGTCGTAGCAACAACGTCCAGTGCTGCTTTTAGCATGATGGCAATCCTCGAATTAGATGGCTCACGCATTACTGCTTACAAAAGCCGTGGCGTAGCTACGCCAGCAGCTCCCACACTCGTCGGGGGTGGCACGCCGTGGTTGCGCTGGGGCGTCACGCACTTCAACACGGGGGGGACTGCTAGTAATGGCGGAATAGGTTTTATAGTCCAGAACGGTTCAGCGACAATTGACGCAGCACTAGCTCCGTATGTTGTAGGCGACGAAACGTACTACACAGGTAATTCTGCCGCTTCGCTATCAATCGGTTACTACAGTGTCGATCTCTACACTAGCGCGACGACTTACAACCGATTCATGAAAACGACAACTAGTTCTAGTGCTATTTGCTTCGGCAACGTGTTCTCGGGTCCAGCGCCATCTTCAGGCATTCAAGCGTTGCGTCGTAGGAGAGAACAGCCATGACACGACCATACGAGCTAATTCCCGGCGAAAGCAATTCTGTGCAATTCCCGTTGTACGAAACTGATGGCGTGGATTTGCGCGTCGGTGCATCGCTGGTGTCGGGCGACATACGGTACTTGCGGGGAGCCTCGACAGCCGGCGCGACAAGCGATCCGGGCGCGCACCGCGATGCCGGCAACTACCTTGTGACGCTGACTGCTGCGGAATGCACTCCGTCTGATCAGTCTAACCGTGGTAGACAGTTGAGCCTGAGCATTAGAGACCAAACAGCGACGAAGGACTGGCTCGACGGCAACGTGCAGTGCGTCATCATGTCGCAGGCGGAGGTTGCGGCCAGGTTCTACGAAGGGCCAAATGGGCCGGGTGTGTACTGCAGTGGCACTGGCGTGGGTACACAGACGACGCTGGGAGAGCACGGCACAGCAGACAACCCAACGAACTCGATTGCTAACGCTCTGACTCTGGTAGGTAAGCTAGGCGTCAACCGCATTTACCTTGTAGAAGGCGCTAGCGTTACTGTTACTACCAACATAGGTGATCACGAAATCATTGGTTTGGGCGCAGCGTGTGAAGTTACGCTCTCGTCGGGTTCGGCATGCGCCAACACGAGCTTCCGCAACGTCAAGGTCGATGGAACTCCGGCTGTGACCACCCAGCCGACCATCTTTAACCAATGCGTTATTGACGGTCTCAGCAACTTCCATGGAACACTGTCGCAGTGCCGACTCGTGGGCACGCTAACGCCATCTAATCCTGTAGTTGCTGACCATTGCTTTAGTGGCACGGCAGGCACCGGAACAATGACATGGGACTTGACCGCTGCTGCCGCAAACAGCTTGGCGCTGCGCAACTGGAGCGGCGGCGTCACCATCTCCAACTCTAACTCTGGCAAGGCAATTACGATTGAAGGCCAAGGCCAGTTGCAAGAGGGCACGGGCAACGCCTCGGGGTCGCCCGTGGAGCTTCGCGGCGC
>Ga0070754_10003643_pt1 | contig 10815 bp, 11 predicted proteins | sample VirMetDEL_Sep_01_FD_75181 | JGI IMG/M metagenome (GOLD analysis project Ga0070754, IMG submission 75181) | Aqueous microbial communities from the Delaware River and Bay under freshwater to marine salinity gradient to study organic matter... | ecosystem: Environmental > Aquatic > Marine >... | reverse complement strand
GTACAAATCTTTGCCATCATTTAATGACTCGACAACTATTTTAGCCTCGTCGTATGTAAGTGCTTCTGTTAAGTTGATCATCCCTGTTCCTTGCTTTTCTTTAGCTCAACATTGACTTTGCGCTGTCTGCTGAGTTGCTCGGCTTTGGTGCGTTTTTCATCGAATCAGCTGCTTTACCGCCTGGTACATTTACATTACCGGTGCTCATGTCTGAAACTTTAGCGCCTGTGCCGCCTTTGCCGCCGTCACCGCCGCTTACTATGTTCGAACTAGTGCCGCCCATGTCGTTAGAACCAGCTACTGGTGAATTGGTGTTTGCACCGTTATCACCCATGTTTGCTGTTACTTTTTCAGTGTATTCACGCATTAATTGAGCTACAGACTTTTCACCTTCTGCTACAGGCTCTTCGTCGTCCATTGGCTCTTCGTCGTCCATTGGCTCTTCGTCGTCCATGTCATCCATGTCATCCATGTCATCCATGTCGCCTTCGTCGTCCATGTCCATGTCATCCATGTCATCCATGTCGCCTTCGTCGTCCATGTCATCCATGTCGCCTTCGTCGTCCATGTTAGACATCATGTCTTCAAATTCAGCTTTTAAAGCGTCTAGTTCAGCTTCTAAATCACCAACTCGATCGTCTAGATCTTCGCCGTCCATTTCTTCAGCTCTGGCTTGTCCTGGTGCAAGATCAGCCATAAAATCATCAGTTTGATCTTCACTTGGTGCTTCGTCAAACTCGCCTTCTTCTTCTAGATCCCAGTCTTCGTCAATGTCAAAATCTTCTTCTAGGTCCCAGTCTTCTTCAAGATCTTCATCTTCTTCAAGATCTTCATCTTCTTCAAGCTCATCGCCTTCTTCTAGATCTTCATCTTCGTCTAGTTCTTCGTCATACATGTCACTTTCTAGTAGTGACTCATAAATTCTTCTTGATTTTTCTACTACAATCTCGTGGAATAAATCTTTTGCACCTTGAGTATCTTCGTTTACAAGGCGCTCAAGCATTTCTTCAAATTTTTTGCGCTCTGCCATTTTATATCCTTTCTAAACTAACAATAGCTTTGTTTACACAAGGCATAAAACCTTTTGTTCAATGAAAGAATCTTTTACAATAGGTAAAGGAATCATTATATGAAGCTAGTATAAACTGTCATATTATTTACGTATATTTGAATAAAAGTAGTATAAATGGGTACTTTTTTGGTATATTTTTTATAAGTTATGTATATGGCAAAATTGTTCTTTTTGCATAACACTTAAATTCTTATAATCTTTTAATTCAACAGGCTGATATGTGTTGAATTCTATTACTCTAACAAAGTTTATATTAGGATGACCTTCGATTACTTGCTGCGTTTGCCTTAACCAGTTTCCGTAAAAAGTAGCACCGTCTGAAGATCTTTTGTAGTTTTTTGTATCTGCATACATATTATTAAATTTTTTACCTGAGTCTAAGCCTTTATAATCAAAACCCAAAATATATATTGTTTTAAAGCCTTGTTGTGCAGCAAACCAAAGAGCAGTAGGTCCACTACTCCAACCTTTACTTGGTTTAAAAAAATTAAAATCTTTTAATCTTTCATATGCTCTATTATAATTTGTCCAAACTGGATTTGTTTTTTGATACCCTTGCTCGTTGATTTCTAGAATCATTTTTGTATCAACTGCAATTAGGTAATCAGGTTTACATTCTCTGTATAATGCATTACAACCATACAAAGTGCCGTAAATTTTTAATTTTTCTATGTTTATATCTTTTCTACTAGTTCCATTGCCAACAACAAATGCTGTACTGGTTTTAGGCGTAGTAACAAATTTTTTCAAACTAACTTTTTGATTTTTTGTTAATTTTTTCTTAATTCTTTTATCTAATTTTTCAGCTTGTTCTACAGATTTTAATTTTCTAAATTCTTCTTTAGAATATAAATTTTTATCAATTTTAGGCATTATTATAGAGCAGAAGTATCAGCAGGTGCTTTGTAAATTTTTCTAATGTTAACTAAATCTTCTTCTTTAGATTCTCTGTGTCGTTCTGCTATTTCATTAGCACGTCTTAAATCACCTAGTGTAAGTGATGGTTTGCGAGTATCACTAGCTTTACGATCGTCGTCAGACTCTGATGATAACGGAAGATCTTTCCATTCGCCTGGATTTTTTTCGTCAAAATAATAAAGTTCACGCAATATCATAATATTATTTAGCTTTCTCAAAAATATTTACTAAATGGTTCCTGCGCCTCCGGGAGCAGCGCCGGGTGTTGCTCCGCCGCCTAGCCCAGTATCAGTAGCTGTATCAGGCGGCGTAGCTTCGGTACCTATAATAGCATCAGTGTCAGTTAACTCTTGATCAGCTGCTCCTAAACCGCCTGCTATGCCTGCTCCGCTGACTCCTACAGCTCTCATTTCTGCACTAGGATCAAGATCTCCACCTGCGGTATCTTCATCGTTCTCTTCTAACCATAGAGTTTCGTTTTCGGTAATTTCTTCGTCTGACAATCCTAAGAATCTTTTCAGTGCAAATCTATTAGAAATGTAAGGTAGTGCAGCCATTTGTCCAAAGGTAGGCACTCTTGCATTGTCAAGTTCAGCTTGTCTATAGCTTGCAAAGTTTTGCGGTTTTACAAAATTTAAGTCAAACATTTCAGTGTCAATTTCTACACCTTTTGTCAAAATATATCTTTTAAATTCATTACTAAACGTCTCGATCAGTAGTCCTTGAAGCCGTTCGCAATAGGTGTTAAATCTTAGTTCTTGAATGTATGCAGTTCCAACTCTACCATCTTGGAAATTGTTTGCGCCGTCATCTGCGCCAGTAGGAAGATAACTTGAAGGAATGCGTAAGCCTCTAACAAGTTTGTTTGTAAAATAGCGTAGATCGTCGATTTCGCCTAGGTTAGTACCACCTGGAAGGGTTTCAACTTTTGATCCTCTACCTTCAGCTGTTTGAGGAAAGAAGTAGTCTTCATTAATACTTAATGGGTTGTAACTCGAATCTATAACATTTGTGCCACCACCTGTAGCACTCGGAATACGACGTTGATGTATTTCTGTTTTTACACGTTCTACAAAGTTCATAGCAAGGTGAGCAGGCATATTACCTACGTCTACATAAAATACTCTACGTTCAGGAGCTCTTTGTACACGGTAGATTATTATTGCGTCTTCTAGTAATTCTTTTTGTTTGTAAACTTTAAACACAGTTTCAAGCAGTGAGTTACCAAAAGGATAGTTATTGTCTAATCCTTCACTTAAACTTAGATGTAAAATGTGCTCTGCATCTACTGATGTTTCTTGTTGTTCAGTATAAAATCTTGAACCTGATTGCTGAGGTGCATTACCTACCATACCTCTTGCACCACCAGTGAGGTAACCTACGCCTGCGCTTTGAATATTACCATTTGTTTCTATTGGTGTAGTTGCTACAGACTCTCTAAAATTAAAATTTATATCTCTTACTACATATTGCTCAGGTATTTTACCTTCGCTTTCATTTACAATAATACGAGTAACTTTGCCAGGATCAACATGAAAAAGTTTTTTTGTTTCAGGATCTCGAATAAAAATTTCATCACCGAATTTAAATGTATTCCTGAATATTCTAAACATTCTTGTGTCAAACTCATTTAGTTTACACCACTGTTTTAGATATTCTGTAAGTGTTTTTATTTCTGCGCTAGTAGCAGGTTTATGGAATTCAAAATCAAAATGATTACCTTGACGATTCTTTTGAGTACAAAATTCTGCAAGGATATCAAGTGCAGCATTTACTTCGCTGTCCATGTCCATTGTGTTGTATTGACCGTATCTTTCAACACGATTAGGTGAACCTACGTAGACATCAGGCAGATAGCTATTGTAGTTTGCACTAGCTGGACCTCCACCGCTACCGGTACCACCGTTTATTGGACTTACTTGTCCGTCATATTGTGTAAAATATTTTTTCCAAGACATTGATTTTTACTCGTTAATATGTTATATTTATACTATAAAATGACAACAGCACAATTAAAGTACTAAGTATATATATGGAAGCAAAAACAAAAAAACTCAAACCTGTTCACATAAGTCAGCAAAATGCTGGTCCAATGCTTACTACTGAACAATACGAAAAACAGAAAAAATTAGAAAAAAAAGAGAATTTAGATGGCAGTAAAAACATTTAAATTAATTACTGGTGAAGAAGTAATTGCAGAACTACACAATGATGAATCAGAATATGTTGAAATACTACGGCCTGTGGCTCTAGTAGAAACAGAAGCAGGTAATGTTAGTTTGGTTCCTTGGTTGTTTTCAGTAGATATAGAATCACCTATTAGGTTAGATCACGAAAAGATTTTTCTTATTGCAGATGCAAACAGTGCATTTATTGAAGCATATCAACAATATGATCGTAGTTTAAAAATGTATCAAGAAAATTTAGAATCTGTACCTTTAGACGATCTAGACGATGAAGAGCTTGAAGAGTTAATCACAATTCACTAGGCCGACGCACTAGTTAATACACCAGTAGACTTTGCAATAGAACTAGAAAGATTGTTAGTTCTACTTTGTTCAGCTAAACTAAATGCTGCACTGCCCATAGCACCAGCAGTTTTATTACCAAAATCTAATAAAGCTGGTTTTATTTCTGCCATTCTTTCGCCATTGGCTTTTTCTACTTCTATTAAAGTTTCGATATTTTCATTAAGTTGTTTTATATTTTGTAACGATGCTTGATCGTCATTTGGCTGAGCTGTATTAGAATTAACTCTATTTTTCATGTCAAACTCTGCACTATTAACGCCTCCTCTAAACCAGTTACTGAAGCTTTTATAAAGCTCCAAATACCAAGCTGGATCTTCTGATTGTATACTTTGATCCATTTCATCAGGCGGCGTATAACCGAATCCTACAAAATCTTCTGCAGATGCAGGACGTCCTGCTATTTCCGCAATGTTTATATCTAAAATTTTTCGTTCTAAACTAATACCAATTTCTTCAGCATTGAGAGAATCAAAACTAGTGCCTTGAAATAATGTTTCTAGTTCTTGTGTAGTAATCTCACCGCTTCGGTATTTTAAAGTGTTTTCGAGTAATAGTTGAAGTTCTTCTACTCTTTTTGCTTCTTCTTTTAGAGCACTGGTATCTCCGCCTTCCTTTTCTATTTTTTGCATCTCCGTAGCAATATCTTCTAATGCAACATAAGTTTGGTCTAATTTTTGCTCAACTTCTTTATCACGTAAACCGGCCATGCCGCCTGCAATTGTGCCTACAAACTCTGAACTTTCTCTCATAAGTGTTAAATATGCTGTTTGAAAACCTTCTACCAAACCTATAGTAGCATATCTTGCATTCCGAGTTGCATCAGTATACTCGTCTTGTGCTTGATTTAGTACAGTAATGGCACTTGTAGCTTGTCCTATGCCTTGAGCAAACTCCGACATTTCTTGATTTTGTTCAGCGAAAGCACCAGATAAATCTTGTCCTAAGATTACACCGCTAGCACCTCTTATTTGACTGGATATGCCTGATAAGCCTGCTATATCAGCTACCCTACCATATTGTCTAGTCATGTTTTGTAATTCTTTCTGCATGACTACATTAAATTCTTGCTGTTGTTTTTGACTTATGTCGCCGCCTTCACGCATTATTTGGTTAAACTCTTGTGCCATCCGAGTAGTAACTGGCATCATAGCAGCCATGTAGCCAGTTTGCTCATTATTTGGATCTAGCATACCAGTTTCTAGTAATGTTTGCAAAGCAGTAAGACCTTGGCTGCCAGCAAATCCAGCTAACTTCATTACTTCGGTACTACCAAATTCTAACTGGGCCGCAATACTTGCTGCACTACCACTAGCTTGTCCGAGATCACCTACTGCAATACCAGTTGCCTCTGATAAAGCTTGAAGATTTGCTCTAAATTCTAAACCGTCTTTTAATCTTTTTCTTCTTTCTGCATCGTCTTGCAAACCAAGAATCTGTTCATTAGACAAATAATCTAAGAAGTACTGGTTAATGTCTTGCATACTCATACCTAAAGCACGCATATACTGGAACATTCCTTCAAACTCAGAATCTTGTCTAAGCATATTTTGTAGGTTAATTAGTTCTGAAAGACCACCTTCAACTGAGCCGCCTAATCTTACTAACTGCTGGCTATTTTGCGAAACTAAATTTCCAAATTCAGTTAAATTTAAATTTAGTGCAGTTGTTAGTTCGTAGGTACGCAATAGTTCGCCTTCAGTATCAAGACCAAACTGTGCTAGATAATTTCTTGCTTCTGCGTTACTTTGAACTAGATCTACAAATGCTCTTGCAGCTTCAGCAGAGCCTTGAGTTAATCCGGCAATTGAAGGTACTGCTCCTTCTAATGTTCCAATAAATTTGTCTGTGTATACACGAGGATCGCCTTTTGTGTTTGACAACAATTTACCAAAGAAACCAGTTACATCGTTGGCATTAAAATTAGGCGATGGACCATAGGAGGACGAGCGCTGCGGCCCTGGGCTTGCATCGCGGTTTTGATTGTTCAAATAGTAATCTATTTTATTAAGAGTTTGAGTTTGTGCGTTAATCGCACTGAGTAAACTTTGTGCTAGTTCTTCATCCATTTTATTTTTGCCACCTAAAAATCATCTATAAATATATTGTATTTATAGGATAAATTAATGGATTCTTTCTTATCACAACACACTAGGCAACCTAAGTTGTATATTGATTTACCTAGTGGTGGTAAATTTTATAATGATAATGTAGTAAAAGACAGTCAGTTTGTTCAAATACCTGTGTATGCAATGACAGCAATGGACGAAATTAATATCAAAACGCCAGATGCATTGTTTAGCGGCATAGCAACAGCAAACATTATACGAAGCTGTGTTCCAACTATTCTAGATCCAAACAAGCTGGTTAGATACGATATAGAATATATTCTACTAGCTATTAAAATTGCATCAGAAGGCGACAAGCATAATATAGAATCTTCTTGCCCTAAATGCAGTCATGAAAATGGGTTGCAAGCAGATTTAAATCAAATATTAGCTCAATACGAAAATATGAAAGTCGACCATTATTTTACTATAGGTACCCTTAACTATCACTTAACACCTATAACTTATGACCTTGTAACAAAGTATGGTTTAGAAACATATCAATTACAGCGTCAAATTTTTCAACTACAAACAAATAAAGATATTGAAGAAGAAAACAAACAAAATCAATTAGGTGCATGCATAAAAGCGTTAACTACTTTAAATAATAATGCTACTATAAATTATATTTCTTCTATATCAGATAGTGATAATGAAGAAAACAATTCAGACAATATTAAGAATTTTATTCTCAATAATGAAGCAATGGTTGCAAACACAATTATTGAAGAAGTGAAAACTTTTGTAAAAAATTGGCAGTTTCCGCCATTACCAGTAACATGTCAAAACGAAGAGTGTAAGCACGAGTATCAAACATCTATTACGATTGATTACTCAAATTTTTTCGACAGGTTATCGTCCGTCTCTCGGAATCTGAACTAGTTAAATTTATAGAAAACCTTGACAATCAAGTAAAAGAAATAAAATATCATTACTATAAAATAGGTTGGTACATGCGAGGGCATTTAAGTTATACAGACTTAATGCATGTAATAAATCAAGAAGATGTAAAAATATTCCAAGACATCATTAAAGAAAATCTACAAACAACAGCAGAAACTAAAATACCTATGGTATGATAGGATTACGTTCCCATTCTTTAATATATTTTTGTATTCTTGGGTCTTGTGCAACGTCATTCCAAATACTCATAAATTCAGCTTCGACTTCATTATCAGCAATACTTTGACTTTCATTTACGCCAGGTATATTCTTTACAAGAGGTAGTTGATCCCAGTTAGGTAATCGATCATCGCAAACTCTTTTAATGTATCTACTGTCGGTAAACATAGGATTAACAAAAGTTCTAGTTACCCATTTGCGTATTGCTTTTGCTGTATTATTATTTTCTAAAAGTCTTTCTATTATAACAAGTAAAATTCCGGTACCTAAAGTAAGTAACAATCCGCCAACCCAGCCGGGTCCTGGAAATGCTGCTACTATTTTACCAGCATTTGAAATAATAGTAGCACCAGTAGCAGCTAATGCTAAAGTAGTTAAAATTCCATCTGTCAGTTCGTTCGAAACATCAGTAACATAGTCTTGCACTAATTTTCTTTGTGCAAAAGATAAATTTCTTATTTTGTATTCTTTATCGCAAATATCAGTAGTGCGTAGAAATTCATGATATGCTTCAAATGTGTCAAGTGCCTGTTTTGTAGACGCTGCACCTTGTATTACAGTAATTAGTGTAGCCCACGTACTCCATTTTAATGCACCTCCGAGTGTTTTAAATGGCCACTCTATCATTTTTTGAATATTAAATTTCTTACCTGCTTGGCGTGCTAATTTAATTTGTTCTCTTTTTGCTTTTTGTGCTTCTCGCCTTGTATCAAATAATTCGCCTTCAGTATCATCTGGGCCATATTTTAACCTAAACTTTTTTTGACCTTCTACTCGTATTTCTTCTATTTGAAAAAAGTCAGAAAGTTCATCTTCAAAAAGTTTTGATTCTTGATAAATTTTATTTGCTACAAATTCGTTAGCTCTCATTACTATGCTACTCTTTCATCGTCTTTGTTTTGATTTTGCATAGCTGCTGACCTTTGTATAAGTCTTTCTAATTCTGCACGACGTGGTCCTTGAAGTTCGTCTAGCATTTCTGTAATTATATCTTCAAACATATTCTCAATGCGCATAGCATCTTGACGATTCATTTTGAATTCTGAATTATCACTTACTGGCATATCATCTTCTCGATCATCATATGCTTGTCTAGCTTCATCTAGATTAATTTCAAATGGATTTTTTCTGTCGCCGTCGGGTAGCATATCACCTATAACAGGTATATCTGATGCACTAGGAGCAACTGCTGGAATTTCAAAACCGCCTTCGCCTCCGATTGATATTTTACCAGTGTCGCAAACTTGATCAATATACCCATCCGATACAAATCTTTCCATCATCAATGATGCTAAAGGATTTGTTAAAAATCTACCTTGAGTTTCAAACCGATCTATAAATTTGTTTACCATCATTGTAATTAGCCATGCTGCACCTGTTGTAAGTATCAATACAGCTACACCAGCAAATATGCCAACACCAGACGATGCAAATACAGCACCAACTGCTGTTCCTATACCTCTTATCAAACCTATCCATGCCGCAGTACCAGCAAGCAAAGTTGGTATTGCTGCAAAAAGTTCATCTGATATTCGTTTTGTGATCGAGCTATCCGATCTAGATAAAACTTTGCCGCCGGAAGTATTTTTTTCTATCTTAAACTGCTGGTTTTCATTTTCAAGATCTATATCAATGTAGTCGTCTAAGTAACCATCATATCCCGATATTTCGCAAGGAACTCCCTGTATGTTGTTATCTCTAACACGTTGAATACCTAGCAAATAAGCATTGTAATCTGATAGTATAGTGACCATTTGTTGTCCAATTACAGCCGCACCGATAAATTTAAATAATGGTAAATTTGCTACTGCTACTAGTGTTTTTCGTCCTGGGCCACTGCTACCAAAAAAAGCTTCTAGACCACTTGTATCAAAGTTTTTGGCTCTTATAGTACTTTGAGGTTTAGGTCTTTGTGTACCAGAGCTAGGTTTTGGTTTTTGTGTAGGCTGTTGCTGTTGTGTATTTGATGGTGTTTGTGTCTCAGCTCCTCTTGGAGTTTGACCTGAAAGTCTACTGGTTCTGTTACCTGTATATTTTGAAAAACCTTTAAATTTACGATGTAAAAAATCTTTTTCTGCATTATATCTTGATTGGAGATTTTCTATTTGATTTTGTAAAACATTCCGTATGCTTCGATATTTTGGATTAGCGAGTTGTTTTCTTGCCTCTTTAATTTTTTTGTTGTAATCTTTCTTTAATGCTTTTTTAGCTTTTTCATAAGCATCAGGAGCATCGCAGTCAATACCATATCTGTTACAGATAATCCTAGTCTGTTCTGTAGCAAATGGATCTTCTGATTGTTCTAATAAAATAAAGTCAGCAGCTTTCATGAGGATTCCTTAATATCATGTTTATGTTATTTATGTCTCAACTGCGTTGATCCATGTCTTCGTTTGTTTGCTCAGCTATCGCTATCGCAAATCAAACTCAACAACTTACTTCGTACTAATACGCTTTTAGATTTTATCTGATAGTCTTTTTTAGATTTTTTTAGGTACCCGGGAAGAAAGATTCCTGTAGATTAATCTGCTCAGACGGAACCTGTTACGGTCCCGTCATAAAAAAGCCTTTCGGTTTTCCTGTGAGTATCACCACCCGTGACATGGAAATAGGTATTTGTTTATACACACGTTCAATGGGCTCTGACCTTTCCCTACCTACGTCGACATCACGTAACACTGTTACGTTATCTGCACTCTCGTTCCTACTTGTACAGTTTTTATGAACATAGTGTGTTTTGTGACTGACAGCAGCAATCTATGTCAACTTACCGCCTCTGGGCGTTGGCTCAACATGTTACGTGTTTGGGTCTACTCCCCAACTTTTCCACAGCGGTATGTATCCGGCCCGCTAACCTTGTGTGCTGTATAATTGCCTAAAGTTTTGTTTTACCTGTTTCATTGCCTAGGTACTCCTTTAATATTTTAGAACTGCCTATACGAACGTTTATTATTCCGTTATAGTAATTGTCAGATTCTAAAACTCGCCTTTCAAATTGTTCTCGTGCTTCTAAATAACTTGCAATGCCTCTACTGGGACAAATATAAAGTATTTCTCTTGTGAATTT
>Ga0070754_10003638_pt1 | contig 10830 bp, 6 predicted proteins | sample VirMetDEL_Sep_01_FD_75181 | JGI IMG/M metagenome (GOLD analysis project Ga0070754, IMG submission 75181) | Aqueous microbial communities from the Delaware River and Bay under freshwater to marine salinity gradient to study organic matter... | ecosystem: Environmental > Aquatic > Marine > Coastal... | reverse complement strand
CTCAAGTTCAACAAAGACAATCCGTAGAAGATAATAACTAATGGGACTTTTAACGCAAAACGAGCAGCAGTATTACGACTCAGGTAATTCTGGTAACTACGGCAACTATCAGTTTGTATCTTTAAGAGATATTATAACTGGGTTTATGGTCCAGTACGTCGGCGAAAGCAAACTATTGACTAAGGTTAATAGAAACGACGTGCAATATCACGCCATGCGTGCAATACAAGAGTTTTCTTATGATACGTTTAAGTCATTTAAAGCGCAGGAAATAACCGTCCCTAACACGCTTAAAATGATATTGCCTCAAGACTATGTTAACTACACTAAGTTGACTAGGGTGGGAGATGACGGTATCGAGAGGACGCTGTATCCAACTGGAAAAACATCTAACCCAACATCTATAAAGCAAGATGCTAACGGTGTATACGAAATAGCGGATAAAGGTGTTAACAGAGTGGTTAATGTCGTTGTAGGTAACGAGGCCGCTTTTGAGGACGGTTATAAGTTTTCGCTTAGATTTCTAAATGAAGCCACTGGCGCTTTTGAAACTTTATACGTAGAAGCCAATAAAGACGCTGACTCATTGACTGGGTATGATTCAGATAGCTCTCAAAGAATACTTTTCGATATAGCTGATAACGATACGGCATCAACTATCGCTGCTTCAGTAAAAGCCGCTATAAATAAACAAAGTAAATATCATACCGCTGTTAGTGAAGGACCTACGGTTACCATAACGTATAACCAAATTGGCGGTAGTAGTTTTTACGAAGTCACTCAGGTAAGTGCTTTTACGATTACCACTGTAGTAGCAGGCTCAAATGGCACTAATAGTGCTCTTGACTTAAATAGCGAATCTACAGCGTGGTCTAGATTTAAATCCACTGATTTTGCTGCTACTACTGCTGACGACTTCGAAACCGATGAACTGTTTTACGACGCTAGCGGTAGACGCTATGGTTTAGACCCACAGCATGCTCAAAACAACGGTAGCTTCTATATAGATCAGTCTACTGGATATATTCATTTTGGATCTAATTTAGCTGGCGTTAAAATTGTGCTTCACTACATAAGTGACGGTTTGGGCACTGACTCAGAAATGGTAGTGCACAAGTTTGCGGAAGAGGCAGTGTACAAGTGGATAGCGTATGGCATTATATCAGCTAGAAGCAACATGCCGGAATACGTGGTTCAAAGATTCAAGAAAGAACGCTTCGCGGCTGCTAGAAAAGCCAAGATAAGATTGTCTAATATTAAGATAGAGGAGTTCGCTCAGGTTCTTAAAGGTCAAAGCAAGCCAATAAAATAATATCGCATGCCAGAAATTAAACACACTTTTCTTGCTGGTAAGATGAACAAGGACTTTGATGAAAGACTTGTTCCAAACGGCGAGTATAGAGACGCTTACAATATACAAGTAAAAACCTCTGATGGAGGTAACGCTGGTACTGTTCAAAACGTACTTGGCAACTCTTTGGTGTTCGACGGAGGCTATATGACTAACGAAACTGGCACTAGCAGCCGAGTTGTTGCTAGCGTGCCCGATGAGCAGGCTAACTGTATTTATTTCTTTATATCATCTCCACCGATTACGACTAATCCTTCGGCGATTGATGGAGAAATAGTATACAAAGACCTGATAGTAAGACAGAACTCAAATGGCACAACTGATCCTATCGTAACTGATGTACACGCGATAGTGGGAACCGCGGCCGACGCTAAGTCAGGTGGTTTTACTGAAAACGGATCTTTTGTTACAATATCTGTAGATGACGCGAGCAAGTATAGAAAAGGAATGGAAGTAAGATTATTTACTTCTTCAGGCACTTCTTTGCTCGAGCCTAAAACAGTAATAGAGTCCGTAAACACCGTTGCTAACAACATCAGACTCAATAAATGGCAAGACGCTAATCTTACAACGTGTACCGTCGCGATGTTTATAGCGGAGCAAGTTCTTGAGTTTAGAACTGACACACTTATCACTGGTATTAACATACTTGAAGATTTTATATTTTGGACTGATAACAAGCACGAGCCCAAAAAAATAAATATAAAAAGGTGTGAGGAAGGAACAGAGAGCTTTTCATCTCACACCAAACTTCAGTTGAAAAACTTTTCAAATGGAGAACTAAAGAATTTTAGCGAGTTCTATAATGTTAGTGAAGATCGTGATTGGTTGAGACGCGATCATATAACTGTCATACGCAAGGCCCCGCTAAACGCTCCAGTACTGGAAATGTCAAGTACTGGCCGCCACGGGGATACTGAAGTACCCTTGCAAGACTCCAATTTTATAGAACCTTCAACTGGAAACTTAACTGGTAAAACCGAAGGTGACCTCATTGTTATTGACTTGGGTTCTCCAAGTGTTTCTATATACGAAGGCGACATAGTATATCTCGACTGCGACAATCCATTAGAAGTAGATGTCCCTAAAAGGTTGAAGGCAATTGTAGAGTCTAAATCAAACTCTCAAATTTCTTGCCGCGTAATATCTACACCAGATGATCTTGCGGCTGCTGAAAATGAGTGGACAATATCTCTACAAGAATCTGAACCTTTGTTTGAGTTTGACTTACCTAGATTTGCATATAGGTATAAATACGAAGACAACGAATATTCCTCGTTTTCACCTTGGTCAGAAATAGCTTTCTTGCCAAGTGCATTTGACTACTCGTCAGCTAAGGGTTATAATCTTGGCATGGTGAATGGCCTCAAGCAATTGAAAATAAAAGGATGGATGCAACCCTTAAGTCAACGGCCTTATGATATTAAAGCTGTAGATATACTTTATAAATCATCTGGTTCGCCTGTAGTATACGTTGTTAAGACAATAACAAGGGGCAAGGATGATGAGTGGGACGGGATACAAAACGCCGCTGGGTCTATTACTTCTGTTGGTGAAGTCTCTATAACATCTGACTTGATACACAAAGCCGTTCCATCTAATCAAATTTTAAGAGCGTGGGATAACGTTCCTAGAGCTGCTTTAGCGCAAGAAGTTACTGGCAATAGACTTGTATATGGCAATTACTTGCAGGGTTATGATATTAACAAGCAGATTGGCCTCAACCAAAGCTTAGTTAGTAATATAATTAGTTCAGACGCGGAGGGTGTTATAACGCCTGTTAAGTCTGCAAAGTCAATGCGGACGTATAGATTCGGCGTTGTGTTTAGTGACGCGTATGGTAGAGAGACTCCTGTAATAGCGATTGGCGCTCACAGAGTAACTAGTAGAACTGGCACGGTTAGCGCAACAAATTCTGATTTATATATACCTAAATCAGAGTCTAGCAACGCTAATTCTTTCGCTTTAAGTCAAGTGTGGTCTTCTAATGGATACAGTTCAGCGCCGCCTGCCTGGGCCACTCATTTTAAGTATTACGGTAAAGTAACTTCCGCTGAATACTACAATCTTGTTATGAGTAAGTGGTATGACGCTGAAGATGGCAATGTATGGATTTCGTTCAACTCAGCCGACAGAAATAAGGTCGATGAGGAAACGTATTTATTACTTAAAAACGAGCACGGTGACAACAAGGCCGTTGTTGAAAAAGCAAGATATAAAATACTTTCTATAGAAAATGACGCGCCCGACGACATTAAAATAGACGAGCGCGTGATGGGCAGATTCAAAGTTAATACTGATTACACCAACGACGATGACGCCAATAATAATTACACTGATCCTAACTTAGAGTCTTCAATTACGTTCGATTTAGCGCTCGCACAATGGGAAGGTTTTTCAAGAGAAATAGACTTTAAAGGAACTCCATACGTGAGATTAGTTGGAGACAGTTCGCCTGACGCACTTAATGAAGGCAACACAGTTAAAACTAGTTGGGTTAAGATAACAAAATTCATGCCACCAGTTGCGGAGTCTTTAAGTGTCGCGGCTTCTAGTGGCAAAATGACAATACAGAAACCATTTGGCACACAAGCCGCTTTACGTCAAGCTTACGCATCGCAGTATAACATTAACGTTCAAAACGTTCAAATATATTATTACTTTGAAATAAAAGATGACGTTGTTGAAAACAAGCCAGAGTTTGACGGAAAATTCTTTGTTAAACTGGAAAAAGACGACACGTTAGTCTCAAAGGTCTTGTCTGTGCAGAATGACGAATCTATATACTATGGCGTTGATGATGCTTGGGCTATAGGATATATAGACTCAACGGTTGACAACAACCCAGCCGACGAAGGTCCTAACTCTGGGACTAACGGTTTGTATAATTTCGGTATACACTATATTAGTGACTGGGACGTTGGTGAAGTCGCGGGAAGTTTTGATAGATGCAATAACGACACTGGTGCGACAGGCTCGAATAACGTGGGTAAATCTAAAGACTTTTGGGAAGGACACAACGCCAGCGGGTCTAAGATATTTATTGATAAAGCGTTTATTAGATATAGAGCAACCGGTGGAGGCACATTGACAGGCGACCACACAACTAACGGTGAGGGCGGTTTAAGTATTGGAGGTGCGGAGAATGGTACATATGGTGCCTTATATATAAGTAAAAATAGTGCTGGTTGGGGAGAGTTCTCTACGTTTAAAGCTAAATTCAGTACTATAGGTACATTGTTTAGATTTAGAAATGATCCTAATCAAATCGTTTATAAAATTATAGGTGGGATAAAACAAGGTATAAACCACAAGAATCATGCTAAAAATGATCTTTGCAATAACTCATGCCAAGGCGACCACGCCACGTGTTTAAGGCAAAGCATATACTTTAAGTTTAGAAAAATAGACAGCCAAGGTAACGCAACAAACGAAGGTATAGATACTAATGTATTCGATCCGCGGGGTCATGTCATGCATAACGGTAGAAATACCATAATGATAGAAGTTGTCAAAAGATATGTGCGGACTGAAGATAGGCACGTTGATCCAGCTTTCGCGGGTGTATTTGAGACTGAACCAAAAGAAAACGTTGATCTTGACTTGTACTACGAAGCATCGGAATCTCTTCCAATGCGTATCACGGAGGACACTATAGATGCTTTCTTGCCTAAAGAATCTAGAATAACGAGAATAGTTAGAAATAATAGTTCCATAAACTTGCTTACAACCGGCGTCGTTAAATCAACGCACCAAGAAGGATTCCGTTTGGTTCAAGATGACGTGAATAATACTACTGCATTCAAAGATCTTTTTGAAGGAGATAAAATAGTGTTTGAACACCCATCAGGTATAAAGGTTCACGCAAGAGTGGCTAAAAACATGGCATTGTCAAACACAATTCTTGATAATGCAGTTTCTTACACCTTGCAAGCATCTGGCACAAGTGGTAATGACACTATAACTGTTAGTAGTAGTAGTTCGTTACAAGTTGGTGATCAGGTGTACAATGCTAGCGTTCCAGTTGGTGCTAAAATAGAAAGTATAGCCGGTAACGTGTTGACAATAACTGAAACACTTACGTCTAATATATCTTCAGCCGTCAGGTTTGTTAGACCGACTGGTTACTATGAGATTCATAAAGACGTGTATAAAGATACTGTCGAGCTTTCTTGGCACAACTGTTACAGCTTTGGAAATGGTATAGAATCTGACAGAATAAGAGATGATTTCAACGCTAAGCAAATTGACAATGGCGTCACAGTGTCGACCACATTCACTGATTACGGCGAAGAGCGTAGAAAGTACGGTCTTATATACTCTGGTATATATAACTCGAGCTCTGGTATAAACGAACTCAATGAGTTTAACCAAGCGGAGAAGATAACTAAAGATTTAAACCCAACTTACGGTTCTATACAAGCGCTTAAGACTAGAGATACTGATGTTGTTGTATTCACCGAAGATCGCGTATTAAAGATTCTTTCTAATAAAGACGCTCTGTTTAACGCAGACGGTAATACTAACATTGTAGCCACTGACAAAGTGCTTGGTCAAGCAGTTCCGTTTGGTGGTGATTACGGGATTTCTAATAACCCAGAATCTTTGGTTAAAGACGAGTTCCGTATGTACTTCACAGATCGCGCTAGAGGAGCTGTTTTAAGGCTATCTAGAGATGGTATTACGCCTATATCGAATGTTGGTATGCGAGATTGGTTTAGAGACAATTTAAAAGACTCTTACAACCTCGTAGGAACGTGGGATAACGTGAATGGAGAGTATAATGTTTCTATACATTATTATCCTGGGCAAGGCAAGACAGACAAAACAGTTACGTTTAACGAAGCTGGTAAGGGTTGGGTATCATTCAAGTCGTGGGTTGCTGATGCTGGCGCGACTGTAGACGGTATGTTTTTTACGGCTAGTTCACAAATGGACGCAGCTAATCCAGCTAAGCTGTATAAGCACTATACTGAGAGCGCAAGCAGGAACAACTTTTACGGAACACAGTACGATTCTTCCGTGACGGTGTTACTTAATGATATTCCAGGTTCTGTAAAATCATTCCAAACGCTGAACTACGAAGGCACCCAAGCAAGGATAAGACAATTAACCCAACAGACGGTTACAGATGCTGCTGGAAATAATGTCGTCGCAAATGATGGTCAGTACTACAATCTGTCAGATAAAGCTGGATGGTGGTGTGAATATGTAAACACGAACCTCGAAAGTGGCGAAGTTAGTGAGTTTATAGAAAAGGAAGGAAAGTGGTTTAATAATATAACAGGTCAAGCAACTACACTTAGTAATTTAGATACAAACGAGTTTAGCGTACAAGGATTAGGATTTCCTTACGGAATATTTAACGACGATAGCGGTGCTGATGAAGCTTACAATAGCTTTGTTAGAGAATATACATTAACAGTACAAGGAGAGTAATATGTCATATACTATTTCTACATATACCAGTATAGAAGAAGATGGCGATAGCGTTGGCGGCGGGACTATAACTAGTCCTGTCGTTTTAACTATAACACCGAACCCAGGCTATGTTGTCTCAGCTAGTGATTTTACCGCTAGCTATGGGTCGAACCCAAATGTTGACAACGTGGTGTTTTCCAACACTACAAGCCCTGGCGTTTTAGGTAATACGGTGCAAGCATCAGTCACTCTTAACAATTCCGTGGCTATATCTTCGGCTGACGTGATAATATCAGTTGATATTAACGGCAGCGCTGTATTATGGCAGGATGGTTTTGACGATGGTAGTACAGATGACGTTGACGGTGGAGACTCCGCGACTGTAGATGTCGTTGTCGATTTAGATACAGTCGACTCAAACACTACTGTTAGCATTACGTCTTTAAACGGAAGTTCTGTAGATGGTAATGGAGTGGTGACTAAGACTGGTATAGTTTCTGGAACTTCTATAGCAATAGCTAGAATAGTTGTTTCTGCTAATGCTTCTCATAAAATAACTGAAGCCGCTTATTTAGATTTTAATAGGTGTCCAACTCATTTAAACGCGGACTTGCTATTTGAGTTAAACCAAGTCGCGTCGACCATGGATTCAGATGGTAATTTAACCTCACAAACATTTGATTTAGTGTTTACTGGCAATAGAACGTATACTCCTGGTGACGTATTAGTTTTAGACGTATACAGCGTGGCAAGTCCTATACAAGTGTTGCCAAACACTATAATCAATGTTGATTACGGAAGCGGAGTGATAACTGGTAAAGGTGAAATTAGGACGATAACGGTTTATGGTAGATCTGACGCCACGTTTAACTTAGACATAAAAAATGTTGCATCAAATACTACGATACCTGATTTCGCTCCATTGACTAATAAAACCGTAGATACAGAGCGAGGTCTTCCATACAGGTATTCTAAACATTCTTTCGACGTTAAATTCCCAGCCGGCAACGGTGAAACATACGACTTGACAATATCAGGCAGTGGATCAACAACACTTGGGTCTAATGTTAATAGCTCTAATCTTATAGAGCAATATGGAGATATTGGAATATCGTTTACACATACGAGTTCAAACAGCTTGACTATAGACTCTTTGACACCATCTTATCATGCTAACGCAGCTGACTATACCGCACCTGCATTAGAATACTTTGAAAATATAACACCCACTTACTTCGGTAGAAGAGTACCTGTGGAGGTTACTTTTAGCAAGCCTAGCGGTACATTCACTAAAATAAAAGATCCTGTGTTTGCTAATGACTGGTCGCCAGCTGTTGGTACGCAAGGAGCTGGTGGTAATGTCATAAGCATAGAAGACGCTACAACGACAATCAACTCGCCAGCCAACACATTCACAGTCAAGTACACAGTGGTGTTCTATCAATGGGGCACTAGCGACGTTACATTTGATTTAGACTTAGATAACTTAGTAACTTATACTGCATAACATGCCAGATATTTCAATAAAGTTTCCGAACACGAATATCAACGCCTCTCTTCAGATTGGCGATATTGTGTATTACGTACCAGTATCTACGTCTGGTGGGTTCACTACGAGCTCTAGTAATATAGTGGAAATAGGTCCAGTGAAAAAGATACTTGACGGAAGTGAATATACTTACGTTACGTGCACTATAGAATCTTCTACAGAGCCGCCATCTACAGACGACTTTATAATGTTCAGCAAAACCAATAAAGTTAACGCTAACTCAGTGCTTGGGTATTACGCAGAGGCTAAGTTTTCGAATAACGACACTAGCCACGCGGAGATATTTAGTGTGGCATCCGAGATATTCGAAAGCAGTAAATAAGGTGGCTGAAATGTGATTATTTAGCTAAGCGATATAATTTAATGAATAATAATGAGATAGCAATTAGATTCAGAGAGCAAGTGCTTGATCTAGAAGCTAATTTAAAATCCATAGCTGACGGCGTAAGCATCGTAGCTGGAACCAAAGACAAACCAATAGTAAACGACAGTGAACTTATACCGATAGAACATTACTTTATGGATGGCGTATACGTACGTAAGATGACTATGAAGGAAGGTGTTGCGGTTGTAGGAGCTATACACAAGCATCTGCATATGTGCTTTCTAACAGAAGGGCATGTCACTGTAGCTAATGAAGAGGAAGTTGTCGATTACATAGCGCCGTGCATTATAGTGTCTACACCAGGTGTAAAAAGAGTTTTACTGGCTAACGAAGATTCTGTGTGGTACAATATACATCAAAATCCTACTAATACGCAGGATGTTGATAAAATAGAAAGAAATATAGTAGCTATAAGCTACGAAGAATACGAAAACTATATTAAAAATAAATAAATGGCATTCATAGTAGCAGCATCAATATTGGGCGGTATAGCTGTAGCTGGAGGGGCGACCTCGGCTATTATGGCTGGGAAGGCTAGAAAAGAAGCGGCGGCAAAAGCGCAGGATGAGAAGGTTAGAATGGATCAATTGAAAGCGCAATATGCTTCACTTGACACGTCTAATCCTTTCCTTAACCAAGAAAACAAGTTCGAAGACCTGACTGTTAACCAGCAACAAGCACAATTCCAAGCGCAGCAGTTCCAACAGTCTCAAGCTAATATACTCGACTCTCTTAGAGGGGCAGCAGGTGGAAGTGGCATAGCCGCATTAGCACAGCAATTAGCCCAGCAAGGCGACATAGCAGCTCAAAGAGCTTCAGCTACTATAGGTCAGCAAGAAGCCGCAAATCAACGGATGGCAGCACAGGAAGCCGCTAGATTACAGACTGCCGAAAGACAAGGTGAACTTATATCTAGAAATTTAGAACGAGATCAAATTGGCACGTTGTTAGGTATGAGTCAAAATACCTACGCGGCATATGCCCAGGCTGAGACGGCTGCGCAGCAGGCGCAGATAGATGCTATTTCCGGTATCGCAAGTGATGCTGGTAGTATTGCTAATTTAGCCATTCAAGGTCAAGGTTAAAAAAAGAAAATATGGCAGTAGATACAACACTCATTTCGGGAGCTGGTAGAGCAGCACAGGCTGAAGTTAGCGGCTTACTTACAAAAGCTAAAGGAGTAAGTAAAATTACCGGAGAAGTAGTCTCCTCTGGTATTGAAGTTGCTGAAGCTATACAAGAAAAGCAAGCCAAAGAAGAGTTAGAGAAACAAGAAGAAGCAAAACAGTACGATGAAGCTGTTTCTGCTTTAATGGACAATCAAGGCCACTTAAGCGATGAAGCATTTAAAGTAACGTACGACCGGTTGATGGGCGAAGCTAGAGAAAACTTTATAAACGGGGATAAATCAACTAGGGCTATAGAGTTGCGTAAACTTGAAAAGCAAGCGCAAAGTTACGAGGGCTTTGTTGACCAGCGAGAAGCTTATGCCATAAGTGCTGATGGTGGTATGATCTCCGAAGAGATGTTCGATTTAGAAGGAAATGAAGAAGCTAAAGCGCTTAGAGATGCACTAATAGCTCAAAATGCTAACTTAGAGCTCGACACTAGCGATAATCAATATAAGTTGAAAGTAGGTGATAAATTCTACAACAACTCTCAAATAGAGTCGATGCTTAGGCCGTTCAAAAAGCCCGTCGAAGCTATAGAGTCTATTGCTAAGCTGCAAGCTGGTTACGCTGACAGCGGAGCCGATGGCAGAACTTCTTTTAACGAAAACCAAGTTATGACTAACGTTAGAAATACCATTATAAAAAATAATGATTCTAAAACGCTAGCGTACAATCCTATATTAGGTGGTGGCAATGGCAATAGCTTTCATCAAGATCTTATAGAAGCTTTGCAAAATGCGACGTATCAAGAGTTCGGTATACAGGCTGTCACTGATCCAACGCCTAACGACGACAAAATAACAGAAGATGACGCCAAGAAGTTGGCTAAGGAATTAATCAATAGTAAACAACTTGACGACTACCTAGCATATTATATAACAAACTCCTTTAAAAAGCAATTTAAAGATTCTAGAGAATCAGAAATAATAGAACCAACAATAAATACAGACTG
>Ga0070754_10003637_pt1 | contig 10832 bp, 12 predicted proteins | sample VirMetDEL_Sep_01_FD_75181 | JGI IMG/M metagenome (GOLD analysis project Ga0070754, IMG submission 75181) | Aqueous microbial communities from the Delaware River and Bay under freshwater to marine salinity gradient to study organic matter... | ecosystem: Environmental > Aquatic > Marine >... | reverse complement strand
TGATGCTCACCGACAGCGGCGGAGTACAGGAAGAGGCGCCCGCGCTGGGCAAGCCGGTGCTGGTGATGCGCGAAACCACCGAACGGCCCGAAGGCATTGCTGCCGGAACCGCCCGGCTGGTCGGAACCGATGCCGACAGGATAGTGCGCGAAACCAATCGTCTGCTCGACGACCCGGCGGCCTATGCGGCGATGGCGCAGGCGCACAACCCGTTCGGCGACGGGCATGCCGCCGAACGGATCGCCGATCTGCTCGCAGCCAGCTGACCGGCGTTACTGTTAAATTTACCGACACGCGCTACCACAACCCGCCAAAGGTTCAGGGAAACAGTTTCATGCGTGGTGATACAAAGCCCGATGTGTGCGTCATCGGTCTCGGCTATATCGGCTTGCCCACGGCGGCGATTATTGCACGCGCCGGCTGTCCGGTGCACGGCGTCGATGTGACGCAGACCGTGGTCGACACCATCAATCGCGGCGAGATCCATATCGAGGAGGTCGATCTCGACGGGCTGGTCCAGGCGGTCGTGCAGCGCGGCCTGCTCAAGGCCTCGACCGAAGTTGCGCCCGCGGATGTCTTCGTCATCGCTGTACCCACGCCGTTCGCCAAGGATGGCAACCACACCCCCGATACCTCCTATGTCATGGCCGCGGCAGAGCAGGTCGCTGCCGTCCTAAGAAAGGGCGATACGGTCATCCTGGAATCGACTTCGCCGGTCGGCACCACGGAGGCCATGCGCGATGCCATCGCCGCGCGGCGTCCCGATCTTGCACTGCCCGGGCTGACCGAGGGGCTGCCCGACGTAAGCATCGCCTATTGCCCCGAACGCGTGCTGCCCGGCCGGATCCTCGAAGAACTGACGCATAACGACCGTTCGATCGGCGGAATCACTCCGCGGTGCGCGCGCAAGGCGCTGGCGTTCTACAAACGCTTCGTGAAGGGCGAATGCGTCACCACCGATGCGCGCAGCGCCGAAATGACCAAGCTGGTCGAAAACGCCTTTCGCGACGTCAACATAGCCTTCGCGAACGAGCTTTCGATGATCGCCGACCGTCAGGGGCTCGACGTGTGGGAGGTCATCCGCCTGGCCAATCGGCATCCGCGTGTGAATATCCTGACCCCCGGACCGGGCGTGGGCGGGCACTGCATCGCGGTCGATCCCTGGTTCATCGTCCATGGCGCGCCCGACGAGGCCAAGATCATCCGCCAGGCCCGCGATACCAACGACGCCAAGATGCACCACGTCCTGGCCCGCGCGCGGGCACTGGCCGCGGCCCATCCGGACGCGAAGATTGCCTGCCTCGGGCTCGCCTTCAAGGCCAATATCGACGACTTTCGCGAATCGCCCGCGCGCTTCGTCACCGCATCGCTTGCCCGCGAATTCGGCGCGCGCGTGCAGGTGGTCGAACCCTATGCCGGCTCGCTGCCAGCCGAATTCGAAGGCACCGGCGCCGAACTGGTCGATATCGACACCGCGCTAGAGGAATCGGACGTACTGATCCCGCTGGTAGACCACGATGTCTTCAAGGTAATTCCGCCCGAAGAGCGGCTGGGTAAGGCGGTTTACGACACGCGCGGGATATGGCCCGACGTGGCCTGAGCCGCAGGGCAGTTCGCTAATCGAGCGCGATATCGGGCGCGTCTTCCTGTTTCATGCCCACGACGTGGTAGCCGCCGTCTACATGGTGCGTTTCACCCGTCACGCCCGATGACAGGTCGGACAGCAGATAGAGGCCCGAGCCGCCGACATCGTCGATGGTGATATTACGCCGCAGCGGCGAATTGAGCTCGTTCCATTTGAGGATATAGCGGAAGTCGCCGATCCCGCTCGCAGCTAGCGTTTTCACCGGGCCGGCGCTGATCGCATTGACGCGGATGTTTTCCGGGCCAAGGTCGTTGGCGAGATATTTCACGCTGGATTCCAGCGCCGCCTTGGCCACGCCCATCACGTTGTAATGCGGAATGACCTTCTCCGCGCCGTAATAGGTCAGCGTCAGGATCGAACCGCCCTCGGGCATCATGGCGCGTGCGCGCCTGGCCACCGCGACCAGCGAATAGGCGGAGATGTTCATCGTCATCAGGAAGTTGTCGAGGCTGGTGTCGACATATTTCCCGCGCAGTTCGCTCTTGTCCGAAAAGCCGATCGCGTGAACGACGAAGTCGATCGTCTCCCAGCGCGACTTGAGCGTATCGAAGGCGGTGTCGAGCGCATCCATGTCCGATACGTCGCATTCGATCAGGAAATCGCTGCCCACCTGTTCCGCCAGCGGGCCGACGCGCTTCTTGAGCGCTTCGCCCTGGTAGGAAAAGGCCAGTTCCGCCCCATGCTCCGCCAGTTGCCTGGCGATGCCCCATGCCAGCGACTTGTCGTTGGCGAGCCCCATGATCAGCCCGCGCTTACCTGCCATCAACCCGCTCATGCGGCATGCTCCTCTTCTTCCATTTCGCGCGCCAGGGCGGCGCGGCGGCCTTCGTCGGTTTCTTCCGTCTGGCTGAGTTCCTCTTCGGGCGTCTCGGCCAGCGCCGCATTCAGTTCCGCGCCGATAACCACCCCGAGCCCGACAAGCCAGAAAAAGAACAGGACGATCATCACGCCCGCAAGCCCGCCATAGGTCAGGTCGTAGGCGAAGAAATTGCGCAGCACTGCTGGCATGATCGTGGTCACCGCGATCCACCAGATCGTGGTGAGGAGCACCCCCGGCCACTTGGGATACCGCTTGCGCCGGTATTTGGACGGGGTCAGCGAATAGAAGATCAGGTAGAGCGAACCGAACAGGCCGAGCGACGGCACGATCCGCGACAGCCGCAGCGCCACCACGCGGTCGACCAGCTGGGGAAAATAGGCCTCGATCACCTCCTGCGCCGCGCCGATCAGGAATTGCGCGATCAGGCTGAGCAGCAAGAGAAAGACCGCGGCGAGGATCACGCCCGCGGATAGCAGCCGGTATTTCCAGAAGGCATGCGTCGCCTGCGTGCCATAGGCGCGCCGCAGAATGTCACGGATCGTTTCGATCAGGCTGCCCACGGTCCACAGCGCCACCGCCGCCCCGGCCCAGAGCAGCCAGCCGCTGCGCGCTTCGATCACGTCGCGCGCGACGGGTTCGATGACGCTGCCGACCATTGGCGGCAGCGCATAGAGGACGGCGTTGATGGTGGCCGCGCGTTCGGCTTCCTCGCCGAAGGCGGAAAACACCGCCGCGCCGAGAATGAAGAAGGGGAAGATCGCCAGCATCGACAGATAGGCCAGATTGCCCGCGTGGATGAAGCCATCGTTATAGGTGCCGATCAGCGCACGCTTGGCGACTTTCCTGGCGCGTGTTCCCGGGCCGACCTGCTGTTCGATCCGGCCGCGCAGATCGCGGGCTTCCTCGCGCCGCTTCTCGGGCGAAAGCGACTGGATTTCGCGTCGCCAGCTGTCCGGCATTTCCTTTTGCGACAAGGGCTACACCCCGAGCTTGCTCCGCGGATCGCTCTCGTCCTTCCATCCATCGAGGCGCTTGGCAAGTTCGTCGAGCGTATCGGGCAGCTGGATTTCGAGCGTTACCAGCTGGTCGCCGCGGATGCCGGTCTTGCGGGTGAACCCCTTGCCCTTAAGGCGCAGCACGGTGCCGCCGCTGGTCCCGGGCTTGAGCGTCATCATGACCGGGCCATCGACCGTCGGGACGCGGACCTTGCCGCCGTTAACCGCCTCGTCGAGCGTGATCGGCAGGTCGAAGCGCACATCGTCATCATGGCGCTTGAAGAAACTGTGCGGGTCGATCGCGATCGTGACCAGCCCGTCGCCCGGTCCGCCGGGCCCCTGTTCGCCCTTGCCCTTCAGGCGCATCTGCGTCCCGTCCTCGACCCCGTTGGGCAGTTTCAAATCGATCGTCTTGCCGTCCGCCAGCGTGATCCGCTGCGGCTTGAGCGTCGCGGCATCGATGAAGGGGACCCGCAGCCGGTATGCGACATCGGCGCCCTTCTGCGGCGCGCGTCGCTGCTGCGCCCCGCCGAAGGGGCTGCCGCCGGGTCCACCGCGCGGGCCGCGGCCGCCGAACAATCCTTCGAAGATATCGCCCAGGTCGACGTCCTCGGTGCCGAAACCCTGCATGTCTTCGGGCCGGTAGCCGCGTTGGCCGCCGCCGGGCCTGAACCCGCCGCCGCCCATGCCGGCGAAGGGATTGGCCGGATTGCCATCGGCATCGATTTCGCCGCGGTCGAACTGCGCCCGCTTGTCCTTGTCGGACAGCAGGTCATAGGCATTGGTGACCTTGCTGAAGCGTTCGGACGCTTGCGGATTGTCCTTGTTGCGGTCTGGATGCAACTCCTTCGCCAGCGTGCGATAAGCGCTCTTGATGTCTTTCTCGGACGCATTGCGGCTGACGCCGAGCGTGGCATAGGGATCTGAAGAGTTCGTGGCCATTTGGCGTATCAGCTAGGCACTACAGCGGCACCGCGCAAGCACGCGCGGTTTCCTACGGCTGGGATCGGGGATAGGGGATCGATCATGGATACCGCAATTCTCCTGTCTGTACCGCTCTCGAAGCGCCAACGGCCCGCGCAGAATTTTGCTCCAGAACCGTGTTCCATGTGTTCCAAGTCTCCCACCCCCTAGGAAAGCCCGCATGCAGTCCGACGAAAGCGCCATCCCGCAAAGCGATCCGTTCATGCTCTTCGAAGTGTGGTACGCCGAAGCGAAGGAAAGCGAACCCAACGATCCCAATGCGATGGCGCTCGCAACCGCGTCGGAAGACGGGCTGCCCTCGGTCCGCATGGTGCTGCTGAAGGGCCACGGCCCGGACGGTTTCGTGTTCTATACCAATGCCGAAAGCCGCAAGGGCGAACAGATCCGCGCCAATATGCGTGCGGCGCTGCTGTTTCACTGGAAGAGCCTGCGCCGCCAGATTCGCATCGAAGGCCCGCTGGAGGAAGTGAGCAGCGCCGAAGCCGACGCCTATTTCCATTCGCGGCCGCGCGTCTCCCAGATCGGCTCGGCTGCCAGCGACCAGTCGCGCGCGCTGCCCGACCGGCAGGTCTATCTCGACCGGGTAACGGCGCTCGAGGAACGCTATCCCGAAGGTAACATTCCGCGCCCGCCGCACTGGACGGGTTTCCGGCTCAGCCCGCGGCGGATCGAGTTCTGGCAGGATCGGCAGTACCGGCTGCATGATCGCCGGCTGTTCGTCCGCGATGCTGCGGAAGAGGCGTGGTCCGACACGCTTCTGTACCCATGACGACCGATCGCGCCCTGCTCGCGCGGTCCGCTGCCGTCGCGTCGATCTCGGTCGCGCTGATACTGGTCGCGCTCAAGACCTGGGCTAGCTGGCGGACCGGGTCCACTGCCATGCTCGGCAGCCTGGCCGATTCGGCGCTCGATCTCGTGGCCAGCCTTGCCACGCTGACCGGCGTCTGGATCGCGTCGATGCCTGCCGACGAGGATCACCGCTTCGGCCATGGCAAGGCCGAGGCGCTCGCGGCGATCTTCCAGGTGATGCTGATCGCGCTTTCGGCATTCGGCATTGCGGTGCGCGCGATCATGCAGCTGGCGGCGGGCGGGCCCACCGCTGCGGCGCAGGAAGGCATCGCGGTGTCGCTGATCGCCATCGCGCTCACTTTCGCGCTGCTTTCCTGGCAGCGGTTCGTGATGAACCGGACGCGCAGCCTCGCGATCCAGACCGATCACCTGCATTACAAGTCCGACCTGCTGCTCAATCTTGCTGTGATCGCCGCGCTGGTGCTCGACCAATATGCGGGTTTCGGGATCGCCGATCCGCTGTTCGGCCTGGCCATTGCCGGCTGGCTGGCATGGGGCGCATGGCGCGGGGCGAGCGATGCGGTCGACGATCTGATGGACCGCGAATGGCCCGACGAAAAGCGCCAGGCCTTCGTCGAAGCTGCGGCGCGCCATCCCGAACTGTCCAATCTCCACGACCTGCGGACGCGCACCAGCGGGAACCGCGACTTCGTCCAGTTCCATGTCGACCTGCCCCCGGCGCTGACCATTGCAGCCGCGCATGCGATCATCGACCGGGTCGAGGCCGACCTGCTCGAACAGTTTCCCGGAACCGAATTGCTGATCCACATCGACCCCGAAGGCCATGTCGACGAGCCCGACAACCCGCTGGTCGAAGACAATGAATTCGCCAAGCTGGAGAAAGACGCATGAGCCGCACGATACCCTATTGGCATGTCGACGCATTCGCCAACCGGCCGTTCACGGGCAACCAGGCTGCGGTGATGCCGCTCGAGCGCTGGCCCGACGATGCCGAATTGCTGGCGATAGCCGAAGAGAACAATTTCGCCGAGACCGCTTTCCTCGTCCGCGACGAGAGTGGCGCGGCCGAGTGGGAGCTGCGCTGGTTCACCCCGGCCGAGGAAATCCGCCTGTGCGGCCACGCCACGCTTGCGAGCGGACATTTGCTGCTAACCCGCGATGGCGGCGAGAGGGTCACCTTCCGTACGCGCAGGGCTGGCGTCCTCGAAGTCGCGCGCACCGGCACGGCATACGAACTGGCGCTGCCGCTTATCCGCAGTGCGCCGGGATCATGGCCCGAAGCGGCGGCGTTGCTCGGCTCCGAACCGGCCGAAGTGTGGCTGAACGAGGATGGCTACGGCATCTATCTGTTCGACAGCGAAGCGCAGGTGCGCGCACTCGATCCCGACCTGCGCGGCCTGGGCGCGCTGGGCAGCGACCAGTTCATCTGCACTGCGCGCGGTTCGGACAGCGATGTCGTCAGCCGCGTGTTCGTACCGGGAAGCGGGGTGGACGAAGACAGTTTCACCGGCTCCGCCCATGCCGCGCTGACCCATTTCTGGACCGAACGGCTGGGACGCGACAGCTTCACCGCGTTCCAGGCTTCGCAGCGCGGCGGCCATGCCACCTGCCGCCGCGATGGCGAGCAGGCGATCTTGTCCGGCGACTGTGTGACCGTGGTCGAGGGTCGGTTCCTGCTGCCCTAGCTGGCGGGGTACAATTCGATGAGATCGGCCAGCTGCTGCAGCATGGCGCGGCGCTCGGGCGCGTCGGAATGGCCAAGCCTGACGACGGTGAGCTTCTGCGCGGGCGAAACGAAGACGTACTGGCCCATGTGCCCGATCATCGAAAAGGCGGATTCGGGCGCGCGGGCGGGGATCAGCGGGTGCTGGTCTTCACCCGTCGGCCGGTTGAGCCATGTCTGCAGCCCGTAATGCGGGCTCTTGGGGCTGGGGGTGACCATTTCCTCGACGCAGGCGCGCGGCACCAGCTGTTCGCCGCGATAGGAGCCCTTGTTGCGCAGCAGCTCCCCCAGCCTCGCCCAGTCGCGGGCGGTGGCATGGATCAGGCTGCCGCCGATCAGCGTGCCGGCGCGATCGAATTCGGGCACCACGCTGGTCATGCCCAGCGGTTCGAACAGCCGAGCGGCGAGATAGTCGGTCACCGCCTGCCGGCGGATATCGGGATCGCTGCTGCCGGTCAGCGCCCGGGCCGCGATATCGGCAAGGATGACAGTGGTGTTGGAGGAGTATTCGAACCGTTCGCCCGGTTCGGCCTCGAGCGGCTGCGCGGTGGCGTAATCGGCCATGTCGTCGCGCCCGTCGAGGAACAGCATGCGCACTTCGCTGCTGTCATAGGGTGGATCGCCAGCCTCGGTATGTTCGAGCCCGGCGCGCATCTGCAGCAGGTGGCGCAGGGTGATTTCGGCGCGCGGATCGCCGGTACGCTGCCACCGGGGCACCGGCGCGGGCGCATCGAGCCGGAGCTGCCCGTCGGCAACCAGCATGCCGATCATGATCGCGGTGACCGTCTTGGCCATGGACCAGCTGACGAAGCGCGTGTCGGCATCATATCCCGGCGCATAGCGCTCAACCGCCAGGGTTCCTCCGTGATAGACCACCAGCGCGCGGGTTTCCCCAAGACCCTCGCGCGTGAACAGATCGTCCGCTGCCCGCGCCAGCGGCCGGGTGGGCGCGCCGGGCTGCTTGCTTACCGCAGCGAGCGCTTCTTCGCTGAGCGGGGGTTCCTGCGCCGGTCCGGACGATCCGCAGGACGCAAGGCTTGAGGTGGCGAGCGCAAGCGCGATAAGGGGGGTGGGCCGCATGAACATATGTGCGTCACTCGCATGAAGGAATCCCGCTTGGCAACGGCCAAAACCCGCACTCGCAAAACCCGCCTCTGGTTCTGGTCGATCCTGCTTGTCGCCGTGCTGCTCGGTGCGGCGTGGCTCGCGTGGGGCGAAGGGCTGCGCAAGACCGGCGGGGCAGGGGTGGCCTATGCTGCGCGGGTTGGCTGCTCATGCCGTTTTATCGCGGATCGCAGCCTGGACGATTGCGCCAAGGACAGGCTGGCAGGGATGGAGCTGGTTTCGCTCAGCGATGACGCGGCGGCCAGGAGCGTCACGGCATCGATCCCGCTGGTCGCATCGGAAACCGCCGCCTACCGGGAAGGCTATGGCTGCGTCCTGCAGGAGTGGCGCGACTAGGCGGCGACCCGGGTCGTCGAATCGATCCATCCGCCGCCAACGACCCTCTCGCCCGCGTAGAGGACGGCCGCCTGGCCGGGCGCGACGCCGAATTCCGGATCGGCAAAACGGATCGCAACTTCGGCCCCATTGCCCAGCGAGCCTTCGAGCGTGATCGGCACCGGTTTGGCGAGGCTACGCACCTTGGCGGTCAGCGGGACATCGGGCAGCGGACCGATGCGGTTGGTCTCGATGATCTGCGCGGCGGTCACGGCCAGCATGCGCTTGGGCCCGACCCTGACCTGCGCGGACGCGGCGTCGATGCCGACGACATACAGCGGTTCGGGCTGGCCCCCGATGTCGAGTCCGCGGCGCTGGCCTACCGTATAGTGGATGACGCCCTTGTGTTCGCCCAGCTGTTCTCCGGTCGCGGCATGGACGATCGCCCCCGGCTGTGCGCCTTCGGGCCGCATCTTGCGCACGATCTTGGCATAGTCGCCATCGGGTACGAAGCAGATATCCTGGCTGTCGGGCTTGGCAGCGTTGCGCAATCCCGACCCTTCGGCGAGCTCGCGCACTTCCGCTTTCGGCATGCCGCCGAGCGGGAAGCGCAGGAAGGCCAGCTGGTCGTCGGTGGTGGCGTAGAGAAAATAGGACTGGTCGCGCGCAGGATCGGCAGCGCGGTGCAATTCGGGGCCGGCGGCCCCCATGACGCGCTTCACGTAATGCCCGGTGGCGAGGCAGTCCGCCCCCAGTTCACGCGCCATGTCGAGCAGATCGGTGAACTTGGGCCCCATGTTGCAGCGGATGCAGGGCACGGGCGTGCGTCCGGCGAGGTAGTCGTCGGCGAATGTCTCGACCACTTCTTCGCGAAAGGCGCCCTCGTGGTCGTGGACGTAATGCGCGATGCCCAGCCGTTCGGCGACCTCGCGTGCATCGCGGATGTCATCGCCGGCGCAGCAGGCGCCCTTGCGCCCCGTGGCGGCGCCGTAATCGTACAGCTGCAGGGTGATGCCGATGACTTCGGCACCGGTCCTCGCGGCAAGCGCGGCGACCACCGAACTGTCGACGCCGCCCGACATGGCGACAACGATGCGGCATTCGGCTGCCGGCCGCGGCAGGTCGAACAGAGCGGCAGCCTGGTCCGGCGAAAGGATATCGGTTGCGGGCATGGCAAGGCCATACACGGATTGGCGCGAGGCCGCCAGATACCAAGGGCTGGCGAGCGCTGCGGCGACCTTCACGATCCGTTTACCATGGGTCGCCTATGTACGGAGACCATGTTTGAGGGCCGCTCCAAAGAAAAAACGCTACCGGATCAGCGCGGAAGCGCGGATCTGCGCCAGTTTCGCTGGACCGATCTGGTTGCGAAACTCGCCGCGACTCGCGATTTGCGCGACGAATTCGAACGAGTGGAGGCTGGCTTCAATGCCTTTGGGCAGGCCCGCCGTGAGGGCAATGAAGAAGGTAAACTGACCGTTAACCAAGCTGCTTTAAGCGATGGAAAAGCCGCCCCCCTAGGTCTTGGTCATCCCGCGAACGACGCGGACCAAGGCGACAGAGAGTAGAGAATGATCGAAAACCAGGACATCCGCCCTGCACAGGTTATCGGGCCGCTTGGCGAGCCGTTAACCGTGGACGACTTGCCTTCGCCCGATACGAAGCGCTGGGTGGTGCGGCGCAAGGCGGAAGTGGTTGCGGCGGTGAATGGCGGGTTGCTGACGATCGACGAGGTGCTCGAACGCTATTCGCTCAGCCTCGAGGAATTCGCTTCGTGGCAGCGCGCTGTCGATCGGTCGGGCATGCAGGGGCTGCGCGTCACCCGGATTCAGCATTACCGCGACCTTTACGAACGCCAGCTCAAATACTGATCGCCATCCGTCACGGGAACGATTTGACTCCTCCATCGCTGCGCGTTCATCCTCGAGCCGAATTCGGGGAACCGGTCAGCCCATGCTTTCGTTGAAGGCACATCGGGTTGACGGGAAGAACAGGAGGAATTCGAATGGCTTGGATTATCGCTATTATCGTCGGTGGGATTATCGGTTGGCTGGCTAGCCTGGTTATGAACCGCGACGCCTCGATGGGCATCTTTTGGAATATCGTCGTCGGCATCGTCGGCTCTTTCATCGGCAGTTTCATCGGTTCGCTGATCGGGGTCGGCTCGACGCTGACCGAATTTAGCATTCCGGGTCTGCTGATGTCGCTGGTCGGTGCCATCGTGCTGCTCGGCATCGCCAATCTCATCCAGCGTGGCCGCGTCCGCTAAACCGGGTCACTTACTGAATTTTCAGGGCGGGGCGTCGCAGGACGTCCCGCCCTTCGTATATGCGGCAGCGCTGCTTGTGGCGCGCGGGCGACATTCGTCCGGCTATACCGGCCCCCGGTCGAAGCGTCGATTGCCCTGCGCTGGGC
>Ga0070754_10003636_pt1 | contig 10834 bp, 22 predicted proteins | sample VirMetDEL_Sep_01_FD_75181 | JGI IMG/M metagenome (GOLD analysis project Ga0070754, IMG submission 75181) | Aqueous microbial communities from the Delaware River and Bay under freshwater to marine salinity gradient to study organic matter... | ecosystem: Environmental > Aquatic > Marine >... | reverse complement strand
ATTATTTAAAGTTAATTTATCTTTTAATTTTATATTTTGTAAATCATTTATATTAAAACCAATATAAGTATTATTTTTTAATTTAACTTTTTTAGTATTTAGTATTTGTGATTTATAATGTTTAGTATATAATTTTTGCATTGTTATTTATATTTTATTTACATTTATATTATCACATTTATATAAATATTGTAACGTACTTTTTATTAAATATATATAAAATGTCCCTTTTTGAATATTTTGCACTATAATATAATAGATACTATTAATATCTTAATAATAATGAGATATATCGATAATATGATAATGACATTAATTATATGACACATTGACATATAACTTATTATATATCATGACACAATGTCATAAGCAAATACTATAATATATTAATAATGATATGACATAATGACATGTATTAAACAAAGATTACATATATCTTAATATAATGTATATATCTTTGTGTATATGATAACATATGAGCATATTTATTAAACATATGACAATGATACGATATATTTACATGACATATTGTCACATCGATATGTTATACGCAATAAAACTATAAGTTTGTTGCAAATAATATAATAAATGTATTGTTTTATTATTAATATGGGGGTACTTTTTATATTGGTTTTTCTAACGAACTGATTATCAAATACATATATATTACACAAATACTCTCTATATAAAACACTTATTTCTAACTAAGCCTACGGGTTTAAAAAAAAATGAGAACACTATACATTACCATATTGTTAATTCTATGTTACTCCTGTGGTTCTATTAAAGGCCAGGCGTATGTAGATGTTAACGAAAATGTAGATTTTGAACAAGGTGAAGATCTTCGCTACCGTACCCGGTTTAAAGTTGGGTATAAGATATACATTGGAGAGAAACACACATTAATAAAACAAAGAAATGTCAAAGAAAGAAAAAGAAACTAAGAAAGAAGTTAAGCCTGTAGAGCAGAAGCTAGATGCTGTAATAAGAAGAGACGGATCAACAACAATTAATAATAACGCTACATCACGTAGATATAAATCATAAGTTATGCCAGGTAAAAAAATGATGAAAAAAACAACAAAGAAAAAAGTAATGAAACCAGCACTTCCTAAGAAAGGACTTTACAAACACAAAGGTAAAAAGAAAATGTAATGGGAATAGGACCAATGAATTTAGGAGGCCCGGGGCAAAAACAAGGAGTGCACGCATGTGGTACACCTATGAATGCGGCTAGTGGATCACCACTTAATAAACTAGAAGATTTATCAGGAGATGGTGTAGTAACTAAAAAAGATGTTTTAATAGGCAGAGGTGTACTTCCTAAGCCTAAAAACAAATAAAATGCCAACAAATAAAAAACGTAAACCTGTTAAGAAAGTAAATGCTATTAAACGAGCATCTATTAAAAAATCTGTTATAGCAGGCCCGGGTATGTCTAACGCTGGTAAATATACTAGAGTTAAGAAAAGTGATTTCGCAGGGCCTAAGGGTACTTACCCTATTAACACATTGACAAGAGCAAAGTCTGCACTTAAGCTTGCTCACAATGCTGCAAACCCTGCTGCTATAAAAAGAAAGGTTTATGCTAAATATCCACAATTAAAGAAAAGGAATGCATAATGGCTGTTAAAAGAAAGAAGAAAGCACCTAGCTGTTGGAAAGGCTATGTAGCTAAAGGAAAGAAAAAATCACCTAGCGGTAGAAAAACAAGAGGTGGTAAAACTAAAATGGTTAATAACTGCGTAAAGAAAAAATAACTTATGAAACTTCCATCTAACGGTGTTGCGAAAGAACTGAGACATTATGTAGGTTCGCTATTCATATTTTTATTTGTAATAGGAATAATCGTAGTGCTAATACAATTTCCAGTACTAGACACAAACAAAGAGGTGGTGATGATGCTAATAGGTACAATAAGTGCTAGCATCGGTATTGTAGTATCGACTATAACCGGGGCCAAACCCGACGACGTGACGGCTTTAAAAACGTCATTAGAGAAAAAAGAACACCATATAGAGCTCTTGGTGTCTGCGAAAGACCAATTAGAGCAAATGGTTATAAATCTGCAGAAGCAGATGTTAGAAAATCAAGATGCAGTTATGGATAAAATAATATTAAAAGCGGCAATGGACTTTGACGACAAGAATAATCCACCTAAATGTCAGTGTGGAGAGAAAGACAAAGACAAGTGTGAATGTTAATCACAACAAGTCAGAAGGCAAAAGCCTGAAAGGTTACGAACAGAGGGTTCATCACAAAAAACCTTGAAGACGGCTAGACCATCTGACATTTTAAAAACCAAAAAAGAAAAAAACTATGAATAAGTACCAAGACAAAGAGTCATCTATGGACGATTACTCTCATGAACGTAAATTACGCATCGACGGGCGCTACGAAGCGGCTAAAGGAAAAATGGCTGCGGCAGAAAATGACTTTGATCATGCCCATGCACTTAAAAAAGATGCACACTATGATGCAGTATCACGTAAAGGCGGTACTTTTTTATCAAAACACTGGAAACACAACTCATAAAAATATAATATTATGCCAAATTTTGACAAACAACAAAGAGATTTTTTAAAAGGTCCTGGAAATAAAGAAAATTTTAATGAAACTAATTTTTCTGGATACGACCAAGCTAATATAGCTGCCAGTCCTGCGCTACAACCATCACCTTTACTTGATAACGGAGATAAAGATGGTCTAACAGACGAAGAAGTTAAAAAATTTAAATCAGATATGGGTAAATATGACCCAACTATAACATCTTATGAAGGAGATGCGTTTGTAGGAACCAGAGGAGGTAGACCTCAAGAAGTAGGTTCTAATGTGCAAGGCCGTACAGAAGGTACTAGAGGTGAAGATAATGAATTTGTAAAAGGAATTGTGACTGGACCTTCAAGAAGTTCAAAAAGTGAACAAAGCCGAAGAATAAAAGGTGCAAAATATTCAAGCTAAAACATAAATTATGGTAAAATCATTCGGAAACGCAGGTATGGTCGGTATGGCTGGCTCTGCAAGTAAAGGAACTACACAAAAAGGCAAGAAACAAGGTTATAATGACCGTTTAGATGAATCACTAGGTATGCGTGACGGCAAAGAGTCTGGAAAGTCTCAAAGCTATAAAGCACGTCGTGATGAAAGTAAAGGTATGGAAAAATCTATGGGTAAACCTGCTTATTCTGGAAACAGATCAAGCTCTCAAGTTGGATATCCTGATACTATGAACAGGGGATAAAAAATGTATGATCCATCACCTTTAAATTTTAGCGGGGATTCACCTATTGAACGTAAACGTAAGAAACGTAAAAAAAGTAATGAACCTAGAAAAACTACCAAAGGTAAAGGTCGTAATTTTAGAACTGTAAAAGAAGGGGCTGGTATGACATCAGCTGGAGTAAAAAAGTATAGGGCTAAAAACCCTGGTAGTAAATTAAAGACAGCAGTAACAGGTAAAGTAAAACCTGGAAGTAAAGCTGCTGGTAGACGTAAGTCATTCTGTGCTAGGTCTAAAGGATGGACCGGTGAAAGAGGAAAAGCAGCCCGTCGTAGATGGAAATGCTAAAATAATAAAATTAAATCAAATCAAATTAAATGGCACAATTCGGAGGCCCTAAGCTTGTCAAGGCTTTATACTTTGACAGTGAGGCAAAAGAACAATTAGTAAAAGGTATAAATAAGATAGCTGATGCAGTTAGCTATACATTAGGAGCTAGCGGTAGAACTGTAGTTATAGAAGACGATTTTGGTAACCCATATGTTACTAAAGATGGTGTAACTGTAGCTAATTCTATAATGCTCATGGATCCAGTGGAAAACTTGGGCGCATCGATGATGAAGCAAGCAGCACAACAGACAGCCAATATAGCCGGGGATGGTACCACCACCTCTATAGTGCTAACTCAGGCTATTATTGACTGTTATAATAAATTAAAAGCAAAACAATTTTCATTCAGAGATATTAAGAGCGGAATTAATAAATTTAAAGATAACGTTATAGAACTACTAGAATCCAAAGCGATTGATGTAGATGATAAAAAACTAGATGACGTATCTATAATTTCAGCCAACAACGATAAGAAGCTTGGTCTGCTTATCTCTGATGCTTTTAAAAAAGCTGGTGAAAATGGTATTGTTACCATGGAAACCTCATCAACAAGTGATACTTATGTAGATGTAGTTGAAGGTACTAGAATAGGTTCTACTACTAAGTCACCACATTTTTTTACTAATAAAGAAAAAGAGTTATCAGAGCTTGACAATCCACTTATTTTTATTAGTGCTACAGATATACCTAATGTAAGAAAAATTCAGGACATCTTAGAGCATGCTATTAAGTCAAATCGTAGCATACTGCTTATTGCTCCCCTAGAGTCGCAGCCGCTAACGGCATTAGCGATGAATATGGTTAAGGGCAATATTAAGGTCAATGTAATAGATCCACCTAGCTTCGGACTTAAGCGGAAGGACATACTTGAAGATCTAGCATTGCTTGTCGGGGCTAAAGTTTTTGACGAAAGCCTCGGGGACTCGATTGATTCGATAACCCCCGACATGTTAGGAGAAGCTGATAAAGCTATCTCAGATAAAGAAGGTACAGTACTTGTTATTTCAGAAAAATCAACAGAAGTAACAGAGCGTATCAAATATTTAAAAACTGCTCTTGGTAAAGAAGATCATCATGTGCTTACTAAGCATTTAAATGATCGTTTAGCTTTATTATGTGGAGGTGTGTCTATTATATATGTAGGTGCTGACACAGAAGTAGAATTAAAAGAAAAACAAGACAGAGTAGATGATGCTATCCATGCGGTTAAGGCTGCAAGGAAAGAAGGCATACTACCAGGCGGAGGATCTGCATTAGCATATGCAGCAACTATGGACTGGCAGCATGAGCTTAATCAAGGCGAACTCGCTGGGCTAAATGTACTAAAAGATGCATTAGTCGCACCATATACAAAAATATTAACGAACGCAGGTTTAGATACAAAATCTTATAAACTATCTAAATGGGGTGAAGGTATTGATGTAACTTCTGGTACTAAAAAACAAATGATAAATACAGGTATCATTGATCCGCTTCTTGTAACAAAGAGCGCACTTAATAATGCTATATCTGTAGCAACTACTATTTTATCAACTGATTGTGTAATTTCAAACGTAAGAGAATAATGGAAGCAATTGGTAATTATATAGTAATTGAAGAGATTCATGAAAACATCAAAAAGACTGATGGCGGCTTAGAACTCACAGAGAAGCTTATGGAGGACATTAGGTACAGGAAAGGTGTTATTATCTCTTCTGGCCCAGAGCTCCTTAAAATTGGTCAGAGCATACTCTATGATCGTGTAGCGGGCTTTCCTGCGGAGTTTAATAATAAAATATACAAAGTTGTCTCATTAAGAGATGTTGTAGCAATATTATAATGGAAAGATCTGATTTCGCACAACGTGGGGAATTAAAGGTTGATTTCCTAAAGTATTATAGATTAGTATCCAGATGGGCAACAAAGAATAATGATTTAAGTGTTGCTGATCTGGAGCTATTATTTTATTTAGACCCTATAGTTTATTTTACTATAGATGATTTTAAAATAGGTACATTGTTTTATACATGGGACAAAGACAGGTTTTACCGACTACAAAAAAACGGTTGGATAAACAAGATGCATGTAGGCAGAGGTATAAGAGGTGATCATAACAAATATAAAGTAAGCCAAAAAGGTAAATTACTTATAACAAAAATATATCGTATTTTAATTGGCGAAGAAGACTTGCCTTATTCAGCACGTAGAAATAAAATAATGAAACGTGAAACGTATATAGATAAAGTATACAGCCAAGCTATAAAAGAATTTAACAAACAAAAAAAATAAAAATGGCAAAAGTAACAATGACTACTACAGTCAACACACAAACAGGTGCACCTATAAACACATTTGCAATAGGTAATACAGACACTATAAAAGCTGTAGTATTAAGAACTAAGATGTGTGCAGGTGCGTATATGTATACTCAAGAAGATTTATCGCTTACAATAGCCGATGGATCTCAAACAACTGCTACTATTCCTGGAAGTGATCCAACACCTATAGCTGGAAGAGGTGCAACTATGACTGTTGAGTCTTCTGATACAGCAGCTGGTACTCTTATAGAAGGTATAGACTTTACAATAAGTGCTAAAACTATAACGTTTACAACAGCTTATACAGGTAACAACAAAGTAACAACAATAACTTATGATTACTATGATACTGATGCTGCTAATTTAGTATATGATGTACCAGTTTATCCATCTAACACTAAAGGAACAATAACAATTGATGGTTTAAAATTAGTTGTTTGGAATGAAGGTATATTAGCACAAGAGGTTAAATCTTGGGCAACCTCAGGAACAGCTAATGGAGTAGTTCAAGCTTTAATAACAGACGCGTAATAAAAAACAAAAATGAAAAAAGGATTAAAAATTACACCAGAAAACGTATTCACGAAGCCTCTAAAAGTAGAGCAAGCTCCGATTACAAACCCTAATCAATCAATGCCTATTACTCAGAAAGTTAAAATGAGTAGCGGTGGAACTAAATTAAAAGGATAAGATGGCTAAAATCAGTACATATACAATAGACTCTATTATAGAAGGTAGCGACAAGTTACTTGGTACTGATTCTGCGTCAACTTCAGCACTTGCTACAAGAAACTATACAATTGACAGCTTAAAGGCTTATATTCAAACTGGATCTCCTGCTAATATTACAGATACAATACCTCTAGGTTTTGCACTTACTGTAAATAGAGAAGGTACAGCGTATGAAAGAGCTTTGGTAAGAACCCTTGCGGGATCTACTCTTACTAATGTTGTTCTTAAAAGTGCTACAGTTAATACAGGTTCAGATATATATTTAAATACACTTGGCTCCGGTCAAGTTTTTTTAATTATAAGGGATTACAATAATGGCCAGTTTGCTGTTGATTATGACTTAGCAGATTTTGCAGCTAATTCAGCAACATGGTCAGGAACAATAAGCTGTGTTGCACATACAGGTACAGTTACTACTTTTAATGCACCTGATTTTTCAAATGCTAGTCCAGCGGCTAATGATACTCAATACGTAGGCTCTGGTTCAACTAAATATACAGATTGGGCGTTTAATGTAACATTAGATGCAGGTCAAACCTATACAGGCGGTCAAGTAGCATTTACAGAATTTACTTTTTTAACAGGTGCTACACAAATAGAAACTCAAGCTATAGGTACACTTAAAGTAACACGTAACATTGAAGTTCCAGATGGTGATGTTACAATTGGTACATCAAGTCCTACAACAGATCCTCATAATCTTACAGTGTATGGTGACGTTAAACTACCTACATCTGAAAGTCGTATAAAATTTGGTGGTGATACTAACAATGTGCTTATGAGCACAGATGGTAATGATCTTACTGTTTCAGCTACTGGAACTGGATCTAACCTTGTTACTAATCCTACTAGATTTACACAAGATATTGTAAAAGACACTAATGCTACTTCTACTGATGGTAGAACCATTATGGGTCAAAATACATTTACAGCTATTAACACTGATGGTACAAGAGGTGTGCTTTCTAATCAAGGAGTTGAATTACAAAACTCTTCAGGTGTAGCATTATCACAACAACAAGTGTCAGGTAACGCACCTCAAGGCAGTTTAACAAATCAAGGTTATCTTTCTTCAATAAAAGTAGATAATAACTGGTTTCAACTACCTGCATTATCATCAGGTGTAGCAGAAGCTTTACCAGGACTTAGCGAAACTTTAGCTGGTCCACCAACTGCTATAACAACAGGCCGTTTATTTTACGGTATACAAAATGCTGCAGGAGCTCTTTTCCAAGCAGCAACATCACCAACATCTTTAACAACGCCAGAAAGTATAGCGCAAAACGTTACTTCTTTTACGGTAGATACTGGTAATCAAACAGATTTTGCAGCAATATTTGCAGCTATACCTACAGGACAAAAGTTATATTTTGTTGACAGTACATATACAACTGCTTTTCCATCAGCTGGTGGTCAAATATTAGATGCATCAGTTAATATATATTTAGTTGTTGCTTATGATACAGGCACATATATAGCTACTTTTGGTAGACAAGGCTATGGTACACTTAATGTTTCAACAAGTACTTTTAATATTGACTCTGAAGTAGTTAAATTAAATACTATACCAACAGGTGCAAAGTCAAATTATTTATATTATGATACAGCTACAAAAGCTGTTTCTCATAACCCGCTTAGTGTATTAGGTTCAGCAAATGGGGCTACATATGATTATGGTGGTAATACCGATGTACCTGTTGTATCAATAGATTTTGATAACTTTATAATATCAGCACCTGCTAATGGTGTTGTAACATTAAAACAAGGGCATACTTTTGGTGGTACTTTAACAGCAGATACTGTTGCTACAAATTATAATCATTATATATTAAGTAATATAACAGCTGATAAAACTTTAACTCTACCTGCAGGAACTGTAGATGACAGCATAAAGATAACTAATATGTCTTCTTTAGATGCTTCTGGCGCGTATGTACAACCATCATACATTTGGTCTATAGCAACTAATGGTTCAGATAAAATAATGCGAGCTAATAGTTTAACTCTTGATGCTTCTACAGAATCTTTTGAACTATTATATACAGATGCTGCTAACGGATGGGTAATAAATTAACAACATGGGACTAACAATAGATTTACCAAGCGCTGGACTCCTAGGGATATCAGGCGCACAAGCATTTGAAATAACAGCTAATACCACAATGGGTATTAATAAAATATATGTTTGTAAACAAGCACCAGACTTTACAATAACACTTCCTACAACAATAACTGCTGATGGAGGTGAAGTACTTGTAAAAAAAGTAGGTTCGCAAACTGTAACAGTAACCGCGGCTTTAATCGAGGGTACTAATCAATCACTAACAATAACTAACAACCAAGCAGTAAGATTTGTGTATATCAATGCTACTTTTGGTTGGTTAATAACTTAAGCTATGCCAGACGTTAAAACATTTTATCCTGGTGCAACAGCAGGAAATCCAATAAATAATTCTACAGATTCAGTAAATGCAACTACAGCAACTGTTGGTAATTCTGTAGATGATCAAAATCAAACTCCAAACGCTCTTGTTTGGACAGGAACAGCTGCTGAATATGCAGCTCTTGGTTCTAAAGATGCTAATACACTTTATTTCGTAATATAATGCCAATATACAAAGGAGCTGTCGAGGTTACCAGTGGAAACTTACATAAAGGTTCTACTGAGATTCAAGAAGGATATAAAGCTTCAGATCCTTTTTATGTTAATTCAACTGTAATATCTTTTATAGACTATCCAGGTGTTAGTCCTAATCCTAAAACATTTACAGGACCACCAGGTGATGCAATATCTCCTGCTGCTACTGTTTCTTGGTCTGTGTCAGCGCCTTCAGGGCAAGCTTATCAAAACACACCAACTATAAGTGGCGTATCATCTCCGTTTGTTTCTAGTGTTTCTAGTAACGGTAGTGGTTTTGGAAATACTAATTCTACGGTAGCTACATTTACGGTAAATAAACCTGGAACATATCCTTCAAATAATATATCTTCTGATTATGGTAATGTAACAACCTCAGCACCTACTTCTACGATTAATTCGGCTAGTTTAACAATAACAACAGCTAACTTTAGTGGTGGTGGTGGTAGTGGATTTGGAAGTACAGTTACTGGAAGTATATCAGGTAACTCAATAATAAATAATACTACAGGTGGATCAGGAACTAGTTGTGCTGCTGGCGCTTGGGGTTTTCAATCTTGGAGTATATCAGGAGTACCTAATGCAAGTCCTTCTCCATTTGCAGGTACTGTATCAAAATCAGTGCCTAATATACCAGCTTCTGCTTCGGGAACTACTTATAGTGGAACGGTGCAAAGTGTAGGGCAATTAACATGGGGAGCGTGGCTTACTTTTACACAAGATAATACTTTATATGGCTGTCCATCAACAGGTTATACTTGTTATAGTTCATCTGCAACTTGGACAGGTTCTGGTGGGGGAAACCTTAACTGGAATCTTAGCAGCGTTTTCCCCTCTGCATGTTATATCTTGAATTCATATAATGTAGCGTGTAATAATACTTCTGCAGATCCTAAAAGTTTAAGAACTTATTTTAGCAGTACCGGTAGCTATGGAGGCGCATGTAACGTTACTTATACATTATAATAAATTAAATCAAATTAAATGAAATTATATAAAACAACTAATTGCGAGCAATGTGCTCAAGTAGAAGTATCAGAAGAACTTAATATAAAAACTGTTTTTATAGACAGTTCAGATTATTCTGGATTTGCTCCAGAAACAGTTCCTGTGCTTCAAGTGGAGCCAGGGTTTAATGTAAATGGAGCACAATATATTAACAATTTTTTAAATGTTATAAAATCTGCACAAGATGGATTTTACAAAAAATAAAGGTTTAGGCGATACGGTTAAAACAATAACAGATTTTACTGGAATTACTAAAGTGGTTAAAGTTATTACGGGTGGTAATTGTAACTGTGATAAAAGACAAGAATGGCTAAACAAAAAAATACCATATAAAAATTAAAAAATGGCAAATTTAACAAACATAATAGGTGGTCAACCATACTACGATGCAACTAATGCAAACTCAGAATCTTTATTAAATTTCTGGAAAGGTACACAGGCTCAATATAATGCTATAGGCACTAAAGATCCTCAAACATTATACTTAATTACATAATAGATGCCTATAAACTTATTCAATAATCCTTTATCCTCAATTAAATTGGGAGT
>Ga0070754_10003632_pt1 | contig 10848 bp, 13 predicted proteins | sample VirMetDEL_Sep_01_FD_75181 | JGI IMG/M metagenome (GOLD analysis project Ga0070754, IMG submission 75181) | Aqueous microbial communities from the Delaware River and Bay under freshwater to marine salinity gradient to study organic matter... | ecosystem: Environmental > Aquatic > Marine >... | reverse complement strand
TTATCTTGAAATGGTCCCAGAGGGACCTGAAGCAGTGGAAGCTATTACACAATTAGCTGAAACTGGTCACGACATTATCTTTACTACCTCGTTTGGTTACATGGATGCAACAAATGAAGTTGCTGCTAGATACCCAGATGTTGCATTTGAACATGCTACTGGTTACATTCGCGAAACGGATAACATGAGCACTTTTTCTGCACGATTCTATGAAGGTCGTGTAGTACAGGGATTGATTGCTGCAAACATGACTGAATCTAATAAGATCGGTTACATTGCTTCATTTCCAATTCCGGAAGTAGTACGTGGTATCAACGCATTTATGCTAGAAGCACAAAAACACAACCCTGATGTTGAAGTAGAAATTATTTGGGTTTACACTTGGTTTGATCCTGCAAAAGAAGCAGCAGCAGCACAAGCACTAATCGATAACGGTGCAGACATTATTGTGCAGCACACTGACTCACCAGCTCCTGTGCAAATCGCAGAGAAAAACGGTGTATACGCATTTGGTCAAGCGTCTAACATGAGTCGCTTTGGTCCTAATGCACATCTAGTTTCAATCGTTGATGATTGGGATAGTTACTATGTCGATCGTGTTGGCCAAGTAATGGACGGCACTTGGACTGGTGGCGATACTTGGTGGGGATTCACCAAAGACGGCAAAGGTGGCGAAGTTGGTATGGTAGCACTAGAAAGCTATAATGTTGCTGCAATGGGCGAAGATCTTGTTGCAGAAGCAAAAGCGCTCGAGCAAGCTCTTGCAAATGGTGATCGTCATGCTTTCCCATGCGAAGGTTTGTTAAAGCAAGACGGTTCAGTTCCCGAAGACTGTGCAAACGGTGCAGCAAATCTCGGTGACTTCCCAACGCTTGTTGGCATGAACTGGTATGTAGCAGGTATTGACGCAGCTCTGCCTAATTAATTTTAGTCAAAAGAAAAGGGGAAGATTGAAAGGTCTTCCCCTTGAAGTTTATGCTATTTGTTCTTCCAGATCATCCAGAGTACCCAAACAGCAAGTAGTCCTACTAGACCACTTGATCCAAGGGAATCAATAACGCCAGACACATTAGCTATAACGCTCATGTCACCTGGCATAAAAGGTAGTGCACCAACGCCCATTAGTTCAGCGATGATACCTAGTGCAAGCAAACTTACGCCTAGTTCGGCTAGTTTACCTACCCAACCTTTTACTGTATCTATTATTTCCATTTTCTTTCTCCTATTTTGCTACACTAATAAATTTAGTATAGCTAAGTATTTAGTGTTATATGCTAGTAAAAGGATTATTATGCACAATATTTCTAGATATATTAAAGATAACGGCGAAAGTTGTACTAGGCTATATAGAAAATATAAATTACAAACTGATATAAATGAGTTTGTAAACTTAGTAGATACTAATTATCCGTTATCGACATATGAATTTTACAAAAAATTTCCCACACCGAACGGGGGATATTTTTTAAATACATATGAACTTCCTAAGGAAATTTGCAATATAATTTCAGATAGCATAGGTTATCCGATCCATGATTATGCTTTTTTATGGAATTGGGCTTGTATTACTACAGAGCTCCTTGCGCATATAGATGACTACGAATCTGCAAATGGCGGGAAAAATAAAGAACACGAAATTAGTGATTTTCACAAAGTTGTGTATACCGAATCTGTCAAACCTTTAAATTTAATTGTAGCCTTAGAAAATTGGACTAGAACAGATATATATAATCCTAATTCACAAGTCTGGGAAAGTGTTACATACGGCCCTGGAGAAATATTATTATTTGATAATGAAAAATATTTACATAGGGCTACAGTTCTTCACAATCCTCACAATGTACCGAAGCGTTCATTAAACTGTTATGTAGATAGATCAATTTTAGAAAAATATGATGATTTTTTTGAAAATATTTCATTTGACGGTTATCAAAAAAAATAAAAAAGCTAAATTAATAAAATAAATATTTGTATGCTGCTTCTTACTACTATTATTTTAGGGTTAATTTGGTGCCAAATAATTTCACATTTTGGCGCAAGCATTCTGTTACATAGGTATTATTGTCATAAACAATTTAACGTTCCTAAGTGGTTTGAATTTATAGGTCTTGCTATGCTAATGATTGCTGTTATTAGGACACCGATAGGGTGGATTGCAAGTCATAGAATGCATCATCATCATTCAGATACAGCAAAAGATCCTCACAGTGCAAAGCATGTAGGCTTTTGGAAAGTATTAACTACCTCGTGGGATATACCTAATATACCTTCTCGTTATGCTAGAGATTTATACGATAATGAAATGTTAGTTTTTTGTCATAATTATTGGAAACACATTTGGATTTCCGTATGGATTATTAGTTTTGCAATCCATCCGTATTTTTTCATTGGGTTTGCTTTGATGCCATTTTTGTTTGCAAAAATAGGATTTGGTCTTTTAAACACAATAGGTCATAGAGAAGACGGCGGATCAAATGTGCCTTGGCTGAACTTTTTTATTGCAGGCGAAGGATTTCACAAAAATCATCACGACGATTCTAAACAAGTAAGATTACATAAATGGGATACTGCTGGGTGGATTGCGGAGAAAATTTTTAAATGAATAATGAAACTCCGTGGCCTAACATCAAAAAGTTAGAAGCATTAGGTACAGATAAAACAGATACAAAAGTTTCGGTACCTATGAAAGAAATTTACAGTTTTGCAGATATGGCATATTTAGATTCTCAAGCTGCAAAACCAATATTTGAAACACAAGCAAATATTATTATTGCTAGGAAATCAACAGGTATAATTGATGTAGGCTGTAGACATGGTCCTGTAGTGCAAATACTTTATGATAAAGGTTATACTGATTTTGAATATATGGGATTTGATACAAGTCCTGAGCCTATAGAAATAGGTAAAAATCTGCACAGTAATAAACCTAACATAGAGTATAGATGTTGTTCATGGAATGATCGTCAAAAAATCAAAGTTAACTTTGATGTAGATATGGTAATTTGGAGCGGTGTTTTATTATACAATCCAGATAAGCATTTTGAATTTTTTGATTCTATTACTAGAGAATTTTATAAAAGTACAAATGCTATTATACAAGAACCCATGTCAGATCAACGTATATGGGACGAAAGATTGTATTTAAAAACTATCACAGATGATTTAGATCAATACAAAAGATCTTATGCACAGTTTAATGAAAAAGTTCTAGACTTAGACTTATTTGCAGGTAAGAGACTAATAGCGGATATAGTTTTATGAAAATAGCAGGAGTGTCGTTTAGTGCAAGCGAAAACTCAATGAATTACAGAGGTCTAGAATTAATGGATAAAGTTATAAACTTTTCTTCAATCCAGGCAGCAAGTTTACCCTTATGTAATTCTAATAAACCAGACGGTGTGGTACCTGCAAGTATAATAGACTTTTGGAGTAAAATACAAGAGGCAGATATTTGTGTATTTTCAGTTCCGGAGTGCACAGGGCATTATTCTGCTGCTTTTAAAAATGCAATGGATTGGTTTGTTGTAAAAGGATATTTTAATGCTACTTTAGGAAAAAATTATCCGTTCAGTAACAAGCCTGTTTTTGTGTATACCTTTACTCCTTCAGTAAATACAGACGTAGGCGGACGTCATTTTAAAATGACTAAACATCTGTTAGAAAAAATGGGCGCAGACATACGGAGCATGGTTGTTAAAAACGACTGCTGGAACAAACTTTATCCAAATAATATAGGATTTATAGAACAAGATTGTAAGCAAATATTAAATTGTAAACTTCAAAATTATGATAAGACTGATGATATAATGCATAAAGTAGCTCCTTGGCAAAAAAAATATGAGGAATGGAATACCAAATGGAAGAAATAAACTGCGAAGGGCTGTATGTATTTGAAGATGATGATCATGTACCGTATGTATTAACAAATGAGCCTACAATATTAGTTGGATTGCCTGGAGTTTTTACACCTCACTGTACTGACGTTCACCTTGCAGGCTACGTGAATAATATACACCGTATAAAGCAATATAATACAAAAGTAGTTTTTATATGTGCAGGATATGATCCATCAGTTACAAATGCTTATAAAAAGATGCACGGTCATTCTGATATAGAAATAGCAGCAGATCCGTTAAGTGTTTTTACAACACGTTATAATCAAACTATAAACTTTGGCCCTTCAATGGGAGTGCGTTCAAAACGTTATGCATGGTTGGTAGAAAATAAAATTAAAATTCATGACTTTTTGGACAAATGTTATGCAGAGGATGTGATAAAATATTATGCCGATTGATAATGTATGTGAATATATTAATATTAAAGATTACTCTACTATTCTACAAAAACTTTATAATGATGTATCTAAATTAAAATTTAATTCGTTTGGTAAAAGTAATATGATATCTTTTTCATTAGAAGATAATATTACCGGAGAGCCTACTGGATACGAAAAGCTATTCGATCCGATTTTGTCAGAACATAAAAAAGTTCACCCTAATATACAATTTAGGTCGACTGGATTTAATGTTTCAGACAGCATAAAAAATGATTGCTTTGCTCATACAGATGTTGATTACGACAAAGATCATCCTAATTTTTATAATCTTGTCATTCCTATATTTGGCAGTTCACGTATTGACTACTTTGAGACACTTGCTGAAGAAATTCACTTGCCGGAAGTAAATGCTCACGGTTACGCTTATTACCATGAATTTAAGCAACAAGAAGTTTTGAAACAAGGATCTGTTGAATTTGAAAAATTTTTAGAAAGTAAAAAAATAGGTCATATTGTGTTAGACAAACCAGTATTATTGAATACTAATATTATGCATAGAGTTGTCGTTACTTCTGCACCTAGGTGTGCTTGGGTAACTAGATGGAATAATATTCCCGAGCAAATAGATTATCAAACTTTTAAAAATAAAGTAGAAGAAATCCTAAATGGTTAATAAAAAGAAGATTTTCTTAGCATCTATATCTTTTAGTGCATACGAATGGCTACCTTACGCTGTAGGCTGTTTAATAAGTTATGCTAATAAAAACGCATTTATAAATAAAAATTATGAATTTTTAGATCCCGGATATCGAAGTGATAGTTTAGAACTTGATTCTTTTCATGAAAGTTTAAAACAAGCAGATATTTTAGGATTGACTAACTGGGTGTGGAATCAAAATTATAATGACCGTATTGCAAAAATTTACAAAGCCTACAGACCAGATGGCGTGGTAATTTACGGAGGCGTTAATGTTCCAGAAAATAAAACAGTTGCAGAAGATTATATGACAGACAGGCCATATGTTGATATATATTTTGTAGGTCCAGCTGAGGAAACTTTTAAAAATTTCCTTATAAATTATCCAAATAAAGGACTTGCAGGACACGAAGGAACATTTACGCCAAAAGAGAATAATGTTGTAAAAGAAAAAACAAGGTTAACAAGTGCGCCAATTCCTAGTCCTTATCTAGACGGTACATTTGATAAAATTATTGTTAATGAATCAAGAGCGCTGAATGCATTGTTTGAAACAAATAGAGGATGCCCCTATGCTTGTTCATTTTGCGATTGGGGAGGAATGACTAAAAGTAAAATTGTGCGTAAAGATAAACAAGAAGTTCTAGATACTATATCAAGTATAATGAAGTATGAGAATATAGAACGGATTGAAATCGGCGACGCCAATTTTGGAATTGTTAAAGAAGACGTTGAATATACCTTACACATTATTGAAGAAAAGAAAAAAAGGAAAAATGATATATATTTGTCATTTGGCGGCTTTGCTAAAAATGGAGGCAAATATACAGAAGAAATAATGAGATTAATGAATGACAACTTTTACGGGCATCACGGAAGAAAATTTGTAAAGTTAAGTTTTCAAAGTCATAGTGACGAAGTCCTAAAAGTAGCACAGCGTAGCAACATTAAAAACGAAAAATTATTCCCGATGATGAAACGTTTCCAAAATGACGGCATAGAAATAGATGCAGAGGTAATAATTGGACTGCCTGGAGAGACCGAAGACACGTGGTTTACAACTATACAACAAAATATGGATTTTAATATAAATCATCAAAAAAGCCATCCGCTATGGGTCGTGCCTAATACGCCAATGGCAGACAGTGAATATAGAAAAAAGTACAAGATTAAAACCAAGCGTATATATGTGCCTTATGACTTAGACCAGTATAAAACAAAAGATTATCATAATTCCCGCATAAGTAATAAAGAAATTAAAACCAAGTGTGATTTTACTGACCCAAGCGAATATCAAAATTTAGAGTTTATATATCAATGCTACAGTTTTGATAATAAGAAATTAATGAAAATTTATGATATATGGTTCTGGTTCAATACTTTATACAATACAAAAGTTGCAAGAAAATGGATGTTACAGTCTTCTTTATCAGCAAAAGAACAATTTTATAAGTTTATAAATTTAATAGAAGCGGGCAAAATGCCATTTTTTGCAGAAAAATTAAAGGAATACAGATATGCATTTTGGAACACTATAGGAAAAGATGAGCCAATAACCAAACTAGAATCTTTATATCTTGTAAATATATTAACAAAGTTTAGTATGCGTGGAAATGAAGTGGTAGATTTGTTTTTAAATCAATCTAAAGCATTATCTGAATTGAAATTAATTTATCCTGATATTAATTTTGAACACTTCAAAAAAATCCATAAAGATTCCGATTTATATCGCATGTATTTCGTAACTGCTGAGGTAATATAATGTTAGAGTATAATAATAAAAAATTAAGCAAATTAGATCCATCACTTGTTTGTAAGCAAATTGCTGAGAATGGAGTTGTGGTAATAAAAAATTCTAATGCTACTCCAGAAGAATTTGCAGAGTGGAGTTATGCAGCCGGTTATCATTTGAGTCCTAACATTTGGTGTACTGACAAAGAACACAGTGATGGCTTATTTTGGCGAATTACAAATAAAATAGTAGATGGTATACATCGCGGAGCAAAAAGCGATCATGAACTTGATTGGCATGTAAATATTAATCCAGTTTTAGATGCAGAAGAAGTGGTAGGATTATATGGTAAAACTATTACCTATCCAACACAAACATGGTTTTGCAATAGCTTACCTTTTTGGTATAAATTATCTGAATCGGAAAGATTGAGATTTAGAGAATTAAAACTAAAATTAGATTTTAGTAGAAAATACGGAAGAATACAAAAGAGCGGTTGGTCACCAAATTGGCAAAATTACCCAAAGAAAATCATTGACGATATTAATCATAATAGAAATACAAGAAATATTGCTAATGCAACTAATATGGAGAAGCATAATAAAAATCTATATAAAAAATCTCGCGGTATTATTGAAGAGGTAAACTTTGTTCCTGATCATCCTCTTATAGGCAAAAATGGATTTTCTTTTAGTCCTTATGAAATAGGCGACTTTTTAGAATCTGACGGAACAGTTTGCAAAGACAGTAAAGAATTATATTGGTGGTTTTGGAATGAATGGATACAATCTGAAAAGTACACATACAAACACGATTGGGTTGAAGGTGACATAGTTTTAATGGATCAAACTACAACTATTCATAGACGTCCTACTATGCAAATGGATAAGCCTAGAGAACTATTACGTGTTGCTATGTGGTACAAGACCCGAGATAGGAACCACTACGATTATATATTTTAGTAAAAAAGTTTTTCTATATCTTTAGTGCCATTCAAAGTAAACATTAATGCAATCCTTGGTGAATTGCTCATATTTACAACAGCATGTTTGTACCCTATATTTAAAAAGTTTGCTCTGCCATCTTTTAGATTATAGGCTTCTATTTTGCCATCTCTTTTAAATAGATTAACAACATTATCTCCGCCATAAATTGGTATAATACATCTTACTCCGTAGGATACATCGTAATCAACATGCCAGGGTATCATTTTTCCCGCAGCTAATTTTGTAATTCTTATTCTACTAGCAGGTGTTTTAAGCTGTGTAATAATTTCCTCAAAATAACTATTAATATAATCCTCTGTTGGCACATTGTATAAATGTTCTTCTTTACGTTTTAACCGTTCTTTAATGCTTGTTGTATGAGGTAAGGTTTCGCTTGGTGTTGTTAAATTGATTTGTTCAAAATTATCGTAAACATTTTTTACTAATTCCATATGATTATCACATAACATAGGATTAGCTGATTTCACGTCTGTAAATTTATCTGCTAATTTGTCTGTTTCTAATCTTAGTTTATCTAAATTAATATCAAGATTTAAATCAGCAATAGTCGGTAAATTATGTTTATTCAAAGATTTTTCCATCATGGGTCCTTTCTATTATATATTCGGATTTAGGTTTCCAGACGTAATTTGTATCTTGTAATCGAATACTATAAACATATTGTAACATATCGCCAGTTTTAAATAAGAAATTCTTCTCCAACTGTAGACTATTATACCACTCACCTTTTGTATATTCTTTAAAAGACGACACAGTCATTTTTTTTCTTCTTTGGTACAAAGCATTTATTGCACGTTTTGTAATATCGTGTGTAACATATAAAATCTCAAAATTATTTTTTCTAGCCCATTCGATTTGATATTCGCCCATAATTAAACCACAGTGCGTAAACCTATGTTCTTTTAATATATGATATCGGCATATGCGTACAGCAATATCGGGATCATTTGTATAATGCGAACGTTCAGCAGCAGAAATTGATATTAGTTTATCATTTTGAAAGCATAGCCAAGTTTCAATATTTTCATCATCGGGATCATACTTGTTATATTGAATGCTGTCATTACCTTCTTTAAATGTTTGCTGTCTAAATTGTTCAATTAAAAAACGGTAAGCATCAGGATTATCAGAATATTTTTTTACAAGAATATCAGTCATGGTATAAATTCTTTATTTGTAAATTTCACTAAAATCTGATGCTAATCTCCACAATAAACGATTGTTATCTAAAACAGGAGTTCGTCTATGCAAACTTGTAAATTGATCCATCATTAACAAATCACCTTTTTTAAATATATGATGGTATTGATATTTAGAGCGAAAAATTAATGGCTTTAATCTGTTAATGATTTTCTCATGATCAATTAATTTTTTATTTTCCCATGCTTTAATAATAAAATGATACGGAAAATAAAAATAATATTCACCTGTATGTGGATGCTTATCAACTAATTTACGAATACTACCTTTATTTTTACTCATAAATTCTAACTCAGGATCGTCATCTTCCAAATTATAAATTGTATTGTTTTGAAATTTTAGGCGTACATTTATTGATTTCCAATACTCTTGTTCGTCTTGTGATAAGTCATAAAACGGTTTGGAAGTGTGGCATACACTAAGAGTAGTATTAATATCCTCTGTTATACAGTACAAACTAATTAATATCTTATCAATTAAATGTCTAGAATTGCCATTAGAATGCCAGCCTAATTCAGTATCACCAAACATGCCAATTTTCTTGCCGTCTTTATCACGTTTACCGGTTACTAAAAACAACTCAGGATATTCTTTAGGATTCATGAATAAATTCGGTGCTTCGCATTCCCCGAAACGTTTTTGTAATGATATGATTTGTGATTCTGTAAAGGATTGATCGTAAAATACTGCAACACCTTGTTTATGTATTTGTTCTGAAATGTATTTTAATCTATTATCAGATGCATCTAGTAAATGCTCATCACTTCTAAAAGGTTCTATCATAATAATAATCTTCTTTTAATAATTCACTTATGTTTATTCGATTTAAAGTATTTCTTTTAAATTTATCATATTCGCTATTTTGTGTGGTAGCTAACCATACAGAATCTGATGGTGTAAGATTTAAACTATTACATATCGTTTGTTGATACATCACTAACTCGTTATGCACTTCATCTAATTTTACTTGATTTATAACAGATTCACCTAATTGCATCGAATGATAATTGTAATATTTGCCGGAGCCTATTAATTTATCTAAAAGGATATCTGGCGTTCTAGACCAATAATACCCAATGCGATAATTCCTTAAACCAAAACATTTACTTAGTGAGAAGAAAACTTTTTCAACATTAGGAGATATTTCTATTTTCTGTATTGATGCAGAGCCGACATGAGCAATATCTATTACAACAGGCATATTTGTAGGTATATCACAATAATTGCCATCAATTGAAGACGGACAGCTTATATACATTACTTCGCCAACATCACTTTGGGGCACCCATGCATAGTCATCTTTTTTTGTTTTGACTCTTCTGTCTTCTTGCATTAACCAATAATTAAGTCCTTCTGTGATACCATTAATCGGGTAAAGATAAGAAAATTCTGATAAATCTATAATAGGTTTTAACCACTCTGTAATATTAGATTTAAAGGGGTGCACCTCGTCGTGTTTTTTTAAAGAAAAATCATCACAAATAAGTTTTACTTTATGTATCGGAAATGTCCTAATTGCGTGTGATTGTCGGAGTAGTTGGCTTTTTCGTTCCATCGTTTTATTATTCAGTTTATAAATTATTTATTAACGATAAATATCGGTAGTACAAAAAGAGAGAGCAAAATGATTAATTATTTTAAAACAATTGCAATAGCACTATTTGTAATTATTTTTACTTCGGCATCTATACAAGCAGAAGGCATTATTCCAATCTGTTCAGTAGCAGATACTAAATTTGATTCTACAAGTATTTCAAATAATATTCCTACACGTAATAATAATCCCGGCAACATCAAAAAAACTGGTCATAAGTACATTGGAGAAATAGACGAAAGTGACACATACGAAACATTCGTAGACGTAAACTGGGGCTTTGCTGCTATGTTTAGTTTGTTGCATAGAAAATATTCAGGTATGACTATTGAAGAAGCAATT
>Ga0070754_10003631_pt1 | contig 10854 bp, 14 predicted proteins | sample VirMetDEL_Sep_01_FD_75181 | JGI IMG/M metagenome (GOLD analysis project Ga0070754, IMG submission 75181) | Aqueous microbial communities from the Delaware River and Bay under freshwater to marine salinity gradient to study organic matter... | ecosystem: Environmental > Aquatic > Marine >... | reverse complement strand
AGACTTGGAGTTATTAAGTGACCTTGTTAGTGATGAAACAATCGAACAGTACGAAAAAGAACTTGGTAACTGAGTTCGGCTGTGAGTTTTGTGGACGTGGATTTGTGCGTGAGTCTACGATGGATAAACATCTATGTGAAAACAAACGCAGATGGGGTGACAAGGATTTAAAAGGTAATCGTATTGGGTTTCAAGCATGGTTAAACTTTTATCTTAAGAACACAGCCAGCAAAAAACAAAAGACGTATTTGGACTTTATCAAAAGTTCTTATTATCTAGCCTTTGTTAAGTTTGGTCATTATTGTGTAAACGTCAATGTTATTAATGTTAATCGTTATGCAGATTGGTTGCTTAAAAATCAAATTAAGATTGACAAGTGGACTAGCGATACAAACTACACAAAGTTTGTTATCGAATACTTGAAAGATGAAGACCCATTAGATGCAATTGCACGTAGTATTGAAACTACAATTAAGATTGCACAGGATGAAAAGATACAAAACAAAGATTGTTTACGTTATGGTCCTCGCAATCGTATTTGTTATGAAGTAACGACAGGCAGAATCTCACCTTGGATGCTTTATCACAGTGAGTCTGGATTAGAATTTTTAGGTCAGTTAGAAGAACTGCAACAAAAAATGATCTTAGAATATATTGATCCTGAAAAGTGGGCAATCAAGTTTAAAAGAGATTCTAATATTATTCCTGAAGTTAAGGAGTTACTACAGCAGGCAGGGTATTAATGATCAATGTAAAAGATCATAAAATATTGTCCGGTATACAGTTTGCCAAATTAGATGGTAGACATACCGGTAACCATTTATTTAAATGGTATTTAAAATTACGTAACCCAAATCGACCCGACTATATACGATTTAATAATTCAATGTATTCGGCTCAAACTAGAGTAGACACTAGGATAAATAGAATAGTAGACTTTACTGTTCTTAGACAATGGTGTTGGGACACGTGGGGTCCATCATGTGATCACAAAGACTATATGGAAATGCATTATCATACACCATTAGGCATTGAGGCAGATTTAAATCAGCATTGGTGTTGGGCTAACGATGAACGACAAAAAGAATTTAGAATATATTTGGTCAGTGACGAAGAAAAACTTTGGACTGAACTAAGATGGAATTAAAATGAATGACACACTAACTCACAACGGCAAAGGTTACGATCAAGTTACTGATATTGTACCAATGCATTTTATCAATTCTATCAACAGTAAAAAAGATGTGCTGTATCCTGTAAGAGCATCTACACACAAAAAAGAATATGCTGAAGGCGATGCATGTAAAAAGTTATTTGGCATTGCTGTATGGTGGTCACAACTCACAGATGATTGGCACGAAGTAAAAGAAATAGATAAAATTATTGCACCGATTCTTCAACAATATTTACCTGACGCAGAATTCTATGCAAGTGATATTGTTACTATCAATGGACCGTCTCGTTGGGTAAGTCCTCACGTAGATACACCACACCGATTTAAAAAATACAATAATCTAGTTGCAGAAGGTAACAACGAATTAATGGGTATCCAAGTTATTATACCATTAGAAGATTTGGATAAAGATACAGGAGCAACAGGTTTGTTACTTGACAGTCACAAAAAAGATTGGCCAATACAAGAATGTTACGAAGGTTTTTATGATGATGAGTTTATGGAGAATGCAATTCAACTAGACATGCCAGTTGGTTCAATGTTGTTTTATAATACTAGATTGATGCATTCTACAATGCCTTTAAAACTATCTAAAAAACGATCAATCTTACTAATGAATTATTTAAGACCAGACATTGCTAAAGACATTAGAAGCACAGACAATGTTTGGTCGAGTAACGGTAAGTAAATGGCAATCTATTGTTCATTAGCATTTGGTTCAGCATCAATTGATCAAACAGGGTATAAACCCTGTTGTAACTTTCAAGGTAAGTTTGATGACGAAAAAAGTACCAACGGAAGTCACCTCAATGATCCACATTTAATTAAAGTTAGAGAGTTACTTAATAATGACAAATGGCCCAAAGGCTGTGTAAACTGTAAGGAATCAGAAGAAAACGGTTACGCTTCTATGCGTACCATTTGGAACCAAGAGTTGGGTAATGATATCCCAATGGATACAACTGTAGATCCAGCAAATGTAAAATACCTCGACCTAACATTCAGTAACAAATGCAATTCAAAGTGCATGACATGTGGACCGTCGGCTTCTACATTATGGGAAGATGAATGGAACTACATTTATCAACAATCAACTAAAGACTTACCAAAAAATACAAAGCGTGGATTACAAAATAATATCTACAATTTAAAAGGTCTTAAAATTTATATTGAAGACGACAAAGTTAATGAACTAATACAATCATATCCCAACGTTGAACGCATTGCGTTTGTGGGAGGGGAACCAACGATACATGAAGAAGGCATTCGTTTCTTAAAAGAATTAATTAAATTAGATCGGGCTAAAAATATAGGCATTAGTTATGTAACTAACTTAACTGGTTTAACACAAGACCTGATAGACGTTTGGCAAGAGTTTAAAGAGGTACATCTTTCGGTTTCTATTGACGGATATGGCATAGTAAATGAATATATCAGATATCCGTTTAAGTGGAAAAAGATAGAAGAAAACGTTACGCAAATGTTTGAGTATACTATACTGTATCCCGATAGGTACACCGTATCACTAAGCCACACGGCAAGTTTATTAAGCATTTTACATTCACACGATTTGTTAGAATGGTGGTGGGAACTTACTAAAAAATACAAAGAACATGATAATCGATATACTATCTATGGCGTATTTCTTAATAGAGTATGGTCTCCTGCACACTTTAAAACTAATATCTTATCAAAGAAAATAAGACACAAGGCTCTAGTAAAATTACAAAAACTAGAAGAAAAAATATTAAGTGAAATGACAGACATTGATTATTTTCACGGAGTAGACGATAAGTGGAAAGATCAGTTTGGATTACTTAAAACTTGGCTACAAGAAGAACAAGAAGTCTATCCTCAACTTATAGATCATTGTTTGCATTTTATTGATAACTCAGACAAGTTTAGAAAACGTGCTATGAAAGATTTTATACCTGATGTATATGAAGAATTGCAACAACTAAAAACAAAAATGAATTTAACAAGTCACAGTATTGGATATGAAATCATTGATCAAATGGGATATACCAATACAGAAATCGAAGCAGAAGTTAAACAACATTTACGTAATCCGGTTTTCTATAATAGAAAAATGATAACAGTAAATGAAAACACAGAATGGAAAACAGAGATTGCTTTCCCCCACACATTACCAGAATATAATAATTTACTTGCATCAGATTATAAACAAGATGTTATGGGTGTAAGTATTGTTGTGCCGCTTAATCAAAACGGTGCAGAATTTTGTCTTGTACCTAGTAGCCATGAGAAAGATTGGCCATTATCAGATTTAGCAGATGGATTAGTAGACAGTCATTTTATTGATGATCACATTCAAATTCATGTTCCATTTGGATCTGCTGTTTTATTCAATCCAAGGATACTACACTCATTTGCCCCCTTAAAGGTTACCCATAATTACGAAATACTATTGATTAATTATGTCAAATCCGATATAATAGAAAACTTAAAACTATTAGATACAGAAAATTATGGCAAATGACGTAATGATTGATATGGAAACGTTGGGTACGGATCCAGATTCAGTTATCTTAACAATCGGTGCAGTTAGATTTGACCCCAAAGGTGATGGGGTAGTAGAACGTTTGGAACTGCGACCTACTATTGAAGATCAAACAGAGCAACACAACAGAACAATTAATCCAGATACATTACGCTGGTGGGGAGAACAAAGTGAAGGAGCAATCGATGAAGCAATGGGTGACAGAGATAGAATATCGTTTAAAGATACTATGGATAAACTCTATAAATTCTGTTGGAACCGCAGAGCAGTTTGGAGTAATGGTGCTGGTTTTGATATTGTTGTGGCTGAAAACGCCTTTAGGCAATTAGACATGCGTATTCCGTGGCCTTTTTACACTATTAGAGACACACGTACAATTTATGACATGTGCAACGTATCGTTAAAAGACGGCGCTCACAGGACGTCTCACAAGGCTGTAGAAGACGCTGAACACCAAGCGATAGTTGTGCAAAGAGCATACAAAAAATTAATGGCGGCAGGGTTACAATGAGAATAAATTCTGATATTGATATCGATTGTGGCAACAGAGAAGAAATTCTCAAGCACATCTATCATATCCCTGCGGCAATGCGTGAGGTTGATCCAATCAAAAAACATCCTACTGGTATCTATATAACAGAAGTTCCATATGATCCTGCAAACAAAATGTGTTCGTTGGATTACAAACATGCAGAAGAACGTGGTTACTTTAAGTTAGACGTTCTTAATGTAAACATTTATAATCAAGTCAGAGACGAAATACATCTGATTCAATTAATGGAAGAACCTAACTGGGACAGATTGAAAGACAAAGATTTTGTAGAAAAGTTAATTCATATCAATAATCAGTATGACACATTATGTCACTTTCCGGAACCAGTCAATTCTATTCCACGTTTAGCAATGTTCTTAAGTGTCATACGACCTGGTAAAAAACATTTAATAGGCAAGACATTTAAAGAAATAAGTAAAACTGTGTGGGATAAAAATAGCACAGGATACACGTTTAAAAAATCACATGCAATTGCATATGCACAGTTAGTTGTTGTGCATATGAATTTGTTAGAGGAGCAAGACCCATTGAAGTATGACACAATATAAAGAAAGAATAGAACGACAAAAATTATTACTAGAAGCAGAAGCATGGGCAATGGGTGTTAAAATGATAACCTCATTCGATACAAATGTATCCAGAGTCTGGTACGATAACAGAGAACCCGAAGGTAAAGTAATGGATGTAGTTTACAATGATCAACGTATCGAAAGAACTATATTAGAAACGCAAGAAAAAATTACAATACTCGGACAAAAATTATCAGGTGATGAATTAGTCTGGGCATATCAACAGAGCCAAGCATGACAGAAGAAAAATTAGAACTTAAACTTATACCAGAAAACGATCCTATTTTACAAGAACCCACTGAGCCTTGGGATTTTAAACTTGACGGTGATCCAACTGAGTTGGTAACTGCTATGGGCAAGGTTATGTTAAACCCTAATCATACGGGTATAGGGTTATCAGCAAACCAAGTTGGAGTACAAAAAAGTATTTTGATTATGGGTACAGATGCCGACTTAGTTGTGTGTATCAATCCTGTAGTTGAAAAGTTGCAAGGCGAAAAAGAAATTTACTTAGAAGGTTGTTTAAGTTTCCCTGATCTATGGTTGCATATCAAACGTCACCCTGAAGTAGTCGTATCATATCAAACACTAAACGGAGAGTGGATCAAAGATCAGCACCTTACTGGTATTAAAGCAAGAGTGTTCTTGCACGAATTTGATCATTTGCTGGGAATTACTTTTGAACAACGAGTTAGTAGTGATTTAAGTTTGCGATTGGCAAAACAACGTAGAGCAAAAAAGCAACGTCAACGAAACAAACTGCTTAGAAAGATCGCTTCACCAAAGTAATAGATTTACGTTTTACTCTTTTCTTCTGAAAATCAGACATGCTGACAATAGGACCATGTACTATTGTCAAACTTTTGTTATTGAACGTTCTTAGATAAGGTTTGAATTCGGTCCATTCTTCCTTTAAAAAAAGGTTAATTGGTATTTGTCGATTAGACTCCCACCACCAAACATCGCCTAATTCTAAAAACTTCATTTTTAAATTTTCTTCTATAATAGCACCATAATCATAGATGCTAGTGACTACATCATCACGGTTTTGGACAATGCCCACAAAGTCCTGACTGGCATACTGGACTACCGAAATAAAGGGGTGAGTTTCGGTTAACTTTTTAAAGAAATCGATGGGCGAGTTGTCTTGTTGCTTAGGCATTATCTGTATTTAACATCGGAAAAAAAATGGTAAAATATTATTATATACCTGACTGATAAATACTCTTATTAGGAGTTAAAGATTTGTGTCTTACACTACATCAGTTTACACGTATACAATTAGACAAATCGTTGTTGTCCTTGATGGAACAAGTCCGAGGAAATATATGCCAGTTTATTCAAAGCCACTAACACTTAACAAAGGTGTTGATAACAAACTACAGTTTCAATTCTTAAACCAAGAACAAAAGCCTGTTGACTTTACCGGTCTTACTGGACAGATATCGTTTAGAATTTTAAACTCAGATGGAACCGCAGTGTTGTTTAGAAAAGCACTTGATCCTATCTATCTAGCAACCGGCATCTTTGAACTCAATACAACTGCCGCAGAAATAGAAAACATTCCTGCACAGTTTTGCTCGTATTCTTTAGAATACCCAAGCGGCAATCAAAATTTGCCAGTATTTGTAGATGCAAAAGCAGGAGCACGTGGCGATCTTAATATTGTAAACTCTATTCTACCTTCATTCGTACCAAGCCAAGCAGTTACAATTCCTACAGATCAAGTCTTTCCTAATGCAAATGCAAATGCAAACTCTGAAGCAGTCACGTTTTTTAGTAGTGTGATTAATACAGAAAATAATCCAGTTTTAACAATTCAAACTCATTATTCAAACTACGTAGGCAACATGACTATTCAGGGATCCACTTTAGTTGACTCCGAATACTATGATATTGTATCATATCAGTATGGTAATGCTAACACAGGGTCTGTTGAAACTAGCACAATTGGATACACCCTTGAAGGATATCACCCGTTTGTCAAACTAAAGTTTGAATCTAATGTGGGCAATATTGGTAACGTTTTGGCAAGATAAGTTTACCGTTTCTGTTGTATTTTCTTTAATTTTTATGTATAATGCGAAGTATGATTGATATACTTACGGTTGCACCGGGTAAAAAGAAACTAACACAAAGTGGATGGTATTCATTCAACGCACCGTGTTGTCATCATAATGGACACAATGCAGACAAACGTCAACGGGGAGGTGTAAGAACCGACGGTGATAATTGGTCTTATCATTGTTTTAACTGCGGCTTTAAATGTGGATTTACATTAGGTAAAAGCATCAGTAAAAAGACACGTAACTTTTTATCTTGGTGTGGTGTAGACGATCAGCAAATTAATAAGTGGAACTTACAGTCAATACAACATAGAGATTTGCTAGACTCAGTTATAACTAAAAAGAAAAAAGACCCTGTTGTTAAGTTTAAAGAACGCCCTAGACCTGAGGGTAATCTAATTTATGTGGGCGATAAAAAACATCAACCATTTATAACGTATCTTAAAAAGAGAGGACTTAGTCATTCTGCATATCCGTTTTTAGTGACACCTGATGCTGAAGGGAGACAGGCGCAACGTTTGATTATTCCCTACACATATGAAAATAAGATAGTGGGTCACACGTCCAGATATATTGATAACAGGCAACCTAAGTATATTAATCAACAACAAAAAGGATATGTGTTTGGTACTGATTTGCAAAAACCTGAATGGGAAATTTGTTTAGTATTTGAAGGTATATTTGATGCTATCTCGTTAAGTGGATTAGCATTGTGTCATAATACAATCAGTGACGAACAAGCAAGTATAATTAGAAAATTAGATAAGCGTATAATTGTTGTTCCTGATCAGGACAAGACAGGCTTAGATATAATTGATAGAGCAATCGAATTGGGATTTGAACTTAGTTTACCTAATTGGGGAACTGGCGTTAAAGATGCAAACGATGCACTAATTAAATATGGAAGATTGCCAACTCTACTAAGTATTATAGAGTCTGCAACAAACAACAAAATTAAAATCGAAATGATGAGGAAAAAAATTGCTAAAAGAATTCAATGCTGATGTGCAAGAATTATTCTTGCGTATGATGGTTACAAACGCAGAACTTTTTGTACGAATCACAAATATCTTTAATCCAGAAAACTTTGATCGCAGACTAAGACCTGTAGCAGAGTTTATGCTGGAACATTCTAGCAAATATAAATTACTTCCAGACCCAACACAAATTAAAGCAACAACTAGTGTTGAAATTGAACCAGTGGATGATTTACAAGATGAACATTACGAATGGTTCTTATCTGAATTTGAAGCATTTACACGTAGACAAGAATTAGAACGTGCAATTATGAAGTCAGCAGACTTATTAGAAAAGGGTGACTATAATCCTGTTGAAAAATTAATTAAAGATGCAGTTCAAATTTCATTACAACGTGATATGGGTATCGATTACTTTGCTGATCCACGTGCTAGATTGATGCATCTTAAAACAAGCAATGGTCAAAACTCTACAGGCTGGCCCGTACTAGATCAAAAACTTTATGGGGGTTTCAACAAAGGAGAACTGCAAATTTTTGCAGGTGGTTCTGGTTCAGGTAAGTCTTTGTTCATGCAGAATCTTTCAGTTAATTGGTTGTTACAGGGCTTATCAGGAGTGTACATTACACTTGAATTGAGTGAAGAACTATCAGCCATGCGTATCGATTCTATGTTGACTGACACTAAAGCAAAAGAAGTGTTTAAAGACTTAGATAACGTTGAAATGAAAGTTAAAATGAAACAAAAGGCATCTGGCAAGTTCAGAATCAAGTATATGCCAGCACAAAGTACAGTAAACGATCTTAGAGCATATATTAAAGAATTGCAAATACAAACAGGCATGAAGATAGATTTTATGTGTGTTGACTATTTGGACTTGTTGATGCCAGTAAGTGCCAAAGTAAGTCCTAGTGACTTGTTTGTTAAAGACAAGTATGTATCAGAAGAATTACGTAACTTAGCAAAAGAGTTTGATTTGATATTTGTTACAGCCTCACAGTTAAACAGAAGTGCAGTAGAAGAAATCGAATTTGATCATAGTCATATCTCAGGTGGTATTTCAAAAATCAACACAGCAGATAACGTATTTGGTATCTTTACGTCACGTAGTATGAGAGAACGTGGACAATATCAAATTCAGTTAATGAAAACACGTAGCAGTTCTGGTGTAGGACAGAAAGTAGAACTAGCATTTGATATAGAAACATTAAGAATTTCAGACCCTGGCACATCTAATGTGTCACAAAATGCACAGCCCTCAGCACAGCAAATTATGGATAAGTTTAAGACAACTAGCCAAGTTGGGGCAGTCGATCAAGCAGTCCACGAACAAGTAGAGCCGATAAATAAACGAGTAGACGCAGACGTACAAAGTACTAAATTGAAATCGTTGTTAAACAGCCTTAAAAAGTAAATTTAAAATAAACCCTAATAGCATAAATATATAAAAGGGAAGTGGACTTATGCAAAAGAAAACAAGAAGCCTATTGGAAGAACTAGAACTAATCGGTAATAACCGTGATGTTCCACATATTGTGGAATCTCGTGGCAACAATATTATCACTAGTGCTATTAATCTAATTGAGTTTATTGAAAAAAACTTTGAAGAAGGTCAGGCTGAAATGCTGGAAAAAAAATTGATAAGTGCCATTAGGGGCAGAGACAAATCTCGCTTTTCAAAAAGCATTAAAAAGACACAGGTTTAAAAATGAAAATTGATGATATTTATATTAAAGAATCAGAGCAGATTGATGAGTTAAGACTGTCAAACATGATCGGCGGCGCCGCCGCTAGTAAAATCAAATCTGCATTTGGTGGTGGTAAATCTGCCGCAACTATTTTAGCACAAGAAATTTTTGTAAAAGATTTTGTTAGTGATGCTGTTTCTGCATTAGAAAATGCTAAAGCCGCAGGCCTGATTGCTCCTCCCCAGCCCGGCAAACCCGAAGAAGAAACTCCTCCACCAGAACAACCCGTTGCTGAACCCGAACAACCACAACCACAAGGTGAACAACCACCTGCTCAGCCACAAGATCAAGCACAACCGGCTGCCGCTCCTACTAAAGCCGCTAGAAAACAAGGTGATGCAGGTAAAGCACAAGCCGCTAGAATTCAAGCAATGAACAATTACTTGAAGGGCGTTTCTCAACAAATGTCTAAGGTTCAAGACCAAGCACAGAAACAAGAACTATCTAAAGAAATGATCAACTACATGATGGATCGTCAAGGTACTCCCGAATGGGAGAACGGTCTAAAAACTGTAGAATTCATTCTTAACAAGAATACCGATCCTAAATTCGCAATGGCTTCTATTCAGAAGTTAAAGGGTGGCAAGCAAATGAATGTCAACCCTGCTAATGCTCCAAAAGGTAATGTAGCAGAATCACGTTGGCAAGCATATTGGATGAACAGACTTGCAGAAGCATGTGGCTTTACTCTAAAGCAATTAGGTTTTACTGTATTACAAGAACAGAACAAAAGTATATCGTATTGTAGAAACACGTTACTACAAGATGAATAATATATTTGAAAGTATTATGGAAGCAGGCGAGCAACCAGCACAAACAGGTGTTCCTTTTGGCAAATTTATGAGAGATTGGTTTGGTCAATATATGCAAGGCGTTGATTATACTACTAACAAACCTGCATTGTATCAAATCATCGATGCAATGGAAGATACTTATAACAACAAGAAAGGTAAGATTGACACTGGTAATCTTCAAAAACTAGCACAAGGTGGATGGGCCGCTTCTAAAGCAGTTGGTGTTAATCCAACAGGCGCCCAAGATGCCGCAGGAGCCGGCGCTGGCCAGGCAGCAGGTGGAGAACAACCAGCAGCCGCAGGTGGACAAGCCGCACAAGGTCAAGCACAACCGGCCGCACAAGCACAAGGTGGACAAGCCGCTCAACCAGCACAAGCCGCTCAGGCAGCAGGCGGTGCAGAAAACGGTTATCAGATTGCACAACGTATCAAATCAGAACTAAACAAACTTT
>Ga0070754_10003629_pt1 | contig 10857 bp, 10 predicted proteins | sample VirMetDEL_Sep_01_FD_75181 | JGI IMG/M metagenome (GOLD analysis project Ga0070754, IMG submission 75181) | Aqueous microbial communities from the Delaware River and Bay under freshwater to marine salinity gradient to study organic matter... | ecosystem: Environmental > Aquatic > Marine >... | reverse complement strand
GCAGGTAACCACACGCGGCACCAGCGCCTGGCGGTCCACCGCCTTGAAATACTCTTCGCTCGCGAGGTTGACCACCACCGGGCTCAGCTCGGCCCGGGCCCGCTGGTTGAGGTGCTCGGCAATCTGGCGGCCCCAGAAGTGGTAAAGGTTGGTACCGCGGCCGGTCTTCAGGCGCGTGCCCATTTCCAGGCGGTAGGCCTGCATCAGATCGAGCGGTCGCAACACGCCGTAAAGACCGCTCAGGATGCACAGGTGCTGCTGCAGCCAGTCCAGATCGGGCTCGCTCAGGTTCTTCGCATCCAGGCCGCCGTACACATCGCCATTGAAGGCCAGCACGGCCTGCCTGGCGTTCTTCGGCGAGAAACGGGGTCGCCAGGCCTGGTAGCGGGCGGCGTTCAGCCCCGCCAGCGCGTCCGACAGGTCCATGAGTTCGGCGACCTGCTGAGGGGACTTCTCGCGCATCACGGCCACGAGTTCGGCCGCCTGCCTGAGAAACAGCGGCTGCGTGTGGGTGGCGATGTGAACGGGCGTCTCGTAGTCGAGCGCCTTGGCAGGAGAGATCAGGAACAGCATGAGAATGAAAAATGAAAAAGGCTTCCCGAAGGAAGCCCTGATTATGACCACCGGTGCGCGTTACTTCAGATCACCGGCCAGGCTGGCCAACGTTTCAATCGGTATCTGCATGTGCGCCGGGTAGTGCGTGTGATCACAGCCCATCTTCACCGCCGCGCCCGCCTGAATCGCCGCACGCATCGGCGCCGTGAACTCGAAACGCACGAAGTGCACCGCCGAGGTCTTTTCATCGTTCTCGCGGTCCAGGTCCTCGTCGGCGATGGCGTACACGCGGGCATGGCCTTCGACCTCGACGAACATGCGGTCTTCCACGCCGATCAGCCGCGCAAGTTCGCGCCGGCGTTCGTGGATGTCGGGGTACTCCAGCATCATCGTGGCCTTCCAGTTCGTGCCGTCGGGCACCAGCGGCGCATACGCCTCGATCTCCTGCTCGATGCCCTCTTCCTCGAAGATTTTCTCGATGCGCAGCATTTCCTGGATCTGGTAGCGGATGGTGGTTTCGCTCTCGAACTGCAGGCGGATGTGTTCGCCGAGCTGCACGCTGCGCAGCTTGCGGTGCGCGATGACCTCGGGCTTGTGGACCTTGCGCCACTTCGTATAGGCCTCCAGGCTCATGAGCGTGTCAGCGGTGATGCGGCCGGTGAGTTGCATCTCGGTTCTCCTTACTTCAATCCGTAGGCCTGGGCCACCAGGCTCAGGGGATGCTTCAGGGCGGGGGCGCCCAGGCCATTGACCTCGAAGCCCTGCGCGATGTGGTGGCCACCCAGTGGGCAATCTGAACTGATGTAGTCGGGCTTGCTGCCATCTTTCATGGTGGCCATGGCCTTGAACACCGGCTTGCCGATTTTCATGGCCGTCTGATGGTAGGCCTTCTTCACGCCGAAAGTGCCCGCATGCCCCGAGCAGCGCTCGATGGTGTTGAGCGTGGTCCCGGGGATCATCTTCAACATCTCTTCGGTCTTGCGACCGATGTTCTGCACCCGGCCGTGGCAGGGAATCTGGTAGCTCACATTGCCCAGCTTCTGCGGGAAGTCGGTCTTGAGCAGGCCGTCGCGTTTGCGGGCCATGAGGTACTCGAACGGGTCCCACAGGTGCTCCTTCACCAGCTGGGTGTCGGCGTCGTCGGGGAACATGAGCGGAATTTCCTGCTTGAACATCAGCGCACAGCTGGGCACGGCAGCCAGGATGGCAAAGCCGTCCTTTGCGTATTTCGCCAGCACGGGAATGTTGGCTTCCTTGCTCCTCTGCACCGAATCGAGGTCGCCGAGCTCCAGCTTGGGCATGCCGCAGCATTGTTCCTTCTCGACGATCACATAAGGTATGTCGTTGTGGTCGAGGATCTTGAGCAGGTCCAGGCCAATGCCGGGTTCGTTGTAGTTGATGTAGCAGGTGGCGAAGATCGCCACCTTGCCCGGCGTCTTCTCCCCATCCTTCACCTCCGTGGCTTTCGCCGTCGGTGTACCCGAGCGAAACTTTCTGCTCGCCAGATCCGGCAGCCAGGCATCCCTGTCGACGCCAGCCACACTTTCCATGAGGCTGCGCGCAGCCTTCGTGTGCGTCACGGCGTTGGCCACCTGCACCACGACCGGAATGCCGGCGAACTGGCCGTGCACGTCGGTGGATGCCAGGAATTTTTCGGCCAACCCGACCTCGCCCTTCTTGAACTTGATGGCCTTGGCGCGCAGCATCGTGTGCGGAAAATCCAGGTTCCATTCATGCGGGGGCGTGTACGGGCACTTGGTCATGTAGCACAGGTCGCACATGTAGCACTGGTCGACCACCTTCCAGTAGTCTTTCTTGTCCACGCCATCGACCTCCATCGTGGAGCTCTCGTCGACCAGATCGAACAGGGTGGGAAACGAACCGCAGAGGCTCACGCAGCGGCGGCAGCCATGGCAGATGTCGAAGATGCGCTCCAGTTCGTGGAAGCACTTGTCCTCGTCGTAGAAATCGGGGTTCTGCCAGTCGAGCGGATGGCGTGTGGGCGCCTGCAGATTGCCTTCGGTGGCCATGCTGTCTCCTCGTCTTGTGCGAGAGTGATCGTGCAAAAAGCGCTGCGCTCAGGTGAGCGCAGCTTCCAGAACGCCGCGCGAAGCGCGGCGGGGTCAGTCCACCAGCTCGTTCAAGGCCTTTTGATAGCGGTTGGCGTGCGAACGCTCGGCCTTTGCCAGGGTCTCGAACCAGTCGGCCACTTCGTCAAAACCTTCCTCGCGCGCGGTCCGGGCCATGCAGGGGTACATGTCGGTGTACTCGTGTGTCTCGCCTGCCACTGCCGAAGCGAGGTTGTTGCGGGTGGAGCCGATGGGCAGGCCGGTGGCCGGATCGCCCGACTGCTCCAGGAACTCCAGGTGGCCGTGGGCGTGGCCGGTCTAACCTTCGGCGGTGGAGCGGAACAGCGCCGCCACGTCGTTCTGGCCTTCCACGTCGGCCTTGTTCGCGAAGTACAGGTAGCGGCGGTTGGCCTGGGATTCGCCGGCAAAAGCGTCCTTCAGGCATTGCTCGGTCTTCGAGCCTTTCAATGCGGGCATGTGGTATCTCCTTGCGTGGGTGGAAGAAACGCCCATGGACCGGATTGAACGCCTCCGATCTGCTGGGGCCAAGGGACGTTACGCCTTCCCGGGAAGGAGGTCTAATTGTTCTGGGCTATCCATCCGATTGCGTCTGTCTATAAATATTGACTCGTTGATAACCATTCTCAACAACGTCGACAGGCCGGTCTGAAAGCCGCAAACTGGGGCAGACACCAGGGCTTTATCATTACGATAAGGGAAATGAATTGCATAATGGTGAATTCCGAATATCGCCACAGGAGACAAACATGCCGTCCAACGCCACGCTGCCCGCACCGGCCCCGATCCAGCAACTGCACCACTACGCCTATCGCGCGAAGGATGCGGAGGAGACGCGCCGGTTCTACGAGGACATCCTCGGCCTGCCGCTGTATCACATCATCCAGAGCGACTACGTGCCGAGCACGGGTGAGTACTGCCCGTACACGCACTTCTTCTTTCGCCTGCAGGACGGCTCGTTCATTGCGTTTTTCGACCTGGGCGACGACGAAGCGGCCGAGCCGAGCCCGAACACACCGAAGTGGGTGAACCACATCAGTTTCCGCGTGGACACGGAGCAGGAACTGGAGAACACGAAGGCGCGCCTGGAGGCCCACGGCATCGAGGTGCTGGGTGTGACGGATCACCACATCTTCAAGAGCATTTACTTCTTCGACCCCAACGGCATCCGCCTGGAGCTCACCGCGCAACTGGCCGATGAGTTCGAGATGCTGGAAGAAAGCAAGACAGCGCATGCGCGCTTGGGCGAGTGGAATGCGCGCAAGGAGCAGTGGCGCAAGGAACGGGCAGAGGGCAAGACCGCTGCACCGCTGAAGCCGCAGCAGAACGATCGGCCTGAGGTGGCTGAGCGGGTGAAGGTCTGAGTTCTTTGGCGTTGTCGTGAGTCCGGTCGGCTCAAGGCGGGGCGAAGGGCTCCGCGAATGTCCCCCGAGTCGGCGTCGCCGCCTCTCCTCCTTTATTTCGCTGCGCCCTTCGCCCCGCCTTGAGCCGACCTCCGTGTACGCGACCTCAGGCCCGCCCAGCGTGTCACTGGCTCGTTGGCCTCAGGCGCTCTGCGCAGCGAAATAAAGGAGGAGGCGGCCTCCCGCCGCCGGGGGACATTCGCGGAGCAGAGTGCCTGAGGCCAACGAGCAACGCGAGGTAGTCGAATGAAATCAGCAGTAAGACAAAACCCCCGAAGGAGCAACGCATGTCCCTGACAGCGTACAAAGAAACCGCCGTCACCAACAACTACCAGTTCACTACGGGAACAGGCTACGAACTCCCCGAGTACCCCTTCGTCGCCCCGCCAGAACTGCAAAGTGAAAAGGTAGTGCGGCATCCCGTGGTCATCGTGGGTGGCGGCATCACAGGCCTCACCCTCGCCTGCTCGCTGGCGCGCCTGGGTGTGAAAGCCGTGCTCATCGACGAAGACAACACCGTCGGCGTCAAAGGTGCTTCTTCACGCGGCATCTGCTACACACAGAAGTCGCTCGAGATCTTCGAGCGACTCGGCATTTTCGAACGCATCGCCGCCAAAGGGGTGCAGTGGAGCGTAGGCCGCACCTTTGCCGGCGAAGACGAGGTCTACAGCTTCGACCTGCGCCAGCAAGGCAACTTTCACCTCTCCAGCCAGCCGCCCTTCATCAACATCCAGCAGTTCTACATCGAAGGCTTCCTCGTCGATCGCATTCAGGAACTCGGCGTCGTCGAACTGCGCTGGCAGAACCGTCTCACCGGCTTCGTACAGAACGCCGAATGCGCCACCCTCACGGTGGAAACGCCTGCGGGCACTTACCGAATCGAAGCCGAGCACGTGATCGACGCCACCGGCTCGCACAGCCCGCTGCGCAAATGGCTCAACGTGCCCTTCGACTCGCGCCGGGGCGACGACCGCTGGTGCATCGCCGACGTGCGCTTCACCAAGCGCCCGCCGGTGGAACGCCACACCTGGATCGAAGCGCCGTTCAACGAGAACCGCGCGGTCTGGCAGCACCTCATGGCCGACGACGTGTGGCGCATCGACTACCAGATGGCGCCCAACGCCGACCCCGAATACGTGAGCCGCGAAGACGTGGTGCGCGAGCGCCTGCAGCGCCAGTTTGGCGCCGACGTGCAGGTCGACATCGTCTGGGTCGGCCCCTACGCTTACCGCAGCGAATGCGTGCATGGCATGCGCCATGGGCACGTGTACCTCATGGGTGACTCGGCCAAGGTGGTCAGCCCCTTCGGCGCGCGTGGCGGCAACACCGGCGTGGCCGATGCCGACAATCTGGCCTGGAAGCTGGCGGCCGTGTTGCGGGGCAAGGCCGCCCCGGCCCTGCTGGCGAGTTATGACGAGGAGCGACTGGAAGCGGCTCAGCAGAACGTGAGCGTGACCAACCGCACGGCTCGCTTCCTGCGACCTGCCGATGGCAGCGAACGCGTCTTCCGTCAGGCCACCATCGGTCTGGCGCGGCAGTTTCCGTTCGCGCGCAGCCTCATCAACACCGGGCGCATGGCGGTGGCCAACCCCTACAGCCGATCGTCCGTCTGCACTTACGCCCCCGGGAGTGCGGCAGGCCAGTCGGTGCAGAACGTGGACTTTGTCTGGGCCGACGGCACGCGCGGCAATGTGAATGATTTGCTCGACTGGGCCGCCGGCGACTTGCTGCTGCTGGTGTTCGGCGACCTGCCGGCCACCAGCCCGCAGCGGCTGCGCCGGTTGTGCGGGAATGCGCCCGTGCGCTGCGTGCAGGTGCTCAGCGGCCGTGGCACACCGCAAGCGCTGGAGCATGTGCGCGATCCCAAGGGCCATCTGCAAGGCGCCTGCCAGGTGTCCGGCCCCGCGTGGGCGCTGGTGCGGCCCGACGGTTACATTGCCGCCACCGGCGAATCCATCAATGCCCGTCTGGTCAAGGCCATTGAGTGCTCGCTGGGCTTGCGCGGAGAGACCCCATGAAGACCACATCCCAATTCCAGGACCCCGACGCCTTTTATGAGCAGTTGCTCGATGCCCAGGCCGGCCTCAACCGTGAAGAGGCCGAGCTGTTCAATGCCCGCCTGATTCTGCTGCTGGCCAACCAGATCGGCGACGCACAGGTGCTGCGCGAATGCATCGCTGCGGCAGGGCAACGATAGAATCGACGGCTCCCCCTGTTCTCCCTGACGGCATCCTGCGGGATGCCGTTTCCATTCTGGCGCGCCCCATGACCGACACCCTGAACCAGCCCGGCCTGCAATCTCTCGCCAAATCGTTCGAACCCGCACCGATCGAAGCCCGTTGGGGGCCGGAATGGGAACAGCGTGGCGTGGGCGTGGCCGGCTTCCGGGGCACCGGTGCGCCCGAGGCGGGCGCACCGTCGTTCGCCATCCAGCTGCCGCCGCCGAACGTCACCGGCACGCTGCACATGGGCCACGCGTTCAACCAGACCATCATGGACAGCCTTACCCGCTACCACCGCATGGCGGGCGCCAACACAGTCTGGGTGCCCGGCACCGACCACGCCGGCATCGCCACGCAGATCGTGGTGGAACGCCAGCTGCAGGCGCAGGGCATCAGCCGCCACGACATGGGGCCCACACCGGCCGAAGCGCGCAAGAACTTCGTGGCCAAGGTGTGGGAGTGGAAGGAGCAGAGCGGCAACACCATCACCACGCAGATGCGCCGCATGGGCGACAGCGTGGACTGGAGCCGCGAGTACTTCACGATGGACGAGAAGCTCTCGACCGTCGTCACCGAGACCTTCGTCCGCCTGTATGAGCAGGGCCTGATCTACCGCGGCAAGCGCCTGGTGAACTGGGACCCGGTGCTCAAGACCGCCGTGTCCGACCTGGAAGTGGAGAGCGAGGAAGAGGATGGTTTCCTCTGGCACATCGCCTACCCCCTCAGCGACGGGAGCGGCTCGGTCACCGTGGCCACCACCCGGCCTGAAACCATGCTGGGCGACGTGGCAGTGATGGTGCACCCGGAAGACGAGCGATACACCGCGCTCATCGGCAAGACGGTGAAGCTGCCGCTGTGCGATCGCGACATTCCGGTGATTGCCGATGCCTATGTGGACCGCGAGTTCGGCACCGGCGTGGTGAAAGTCACCCCCGCGCACGACACCAACGACTACGCCGTGGGCCAGCGCCACCAGCTCCCGATCATTGGGGTGCTCACGCTCGAGGCCGCCATCAACGAGAACGCGCCCGCGAAGTACCAGGGCATGGACCGCTTCGTGGCGCGCAAGGCCATCGTCGCCGACCTCGAAGCCGCCGGCCTGCTGGTGGAGACAAAGAAGCACAAGCTCATGGTGCCGCGCTGCGCGCGTACCGGCCAGGTGGTCGAGCCCATGCTCACCGACCAGTGGTTCGTGGCCATGCAGTCCAAAGGCAACAAGAAGAACACCAGCGGCACGTCGATCGCAGAGAAAGCGATTGCGGCGGTGCAGTCGGGCGAAGTCACCTTTGTGCCGGAGAACTGGGTCAACACCTACAACCAGTGGATGAACAACATCCAGGACTGGTGCATCAGCCGCCAGCTATGGTGGGGCCACCAGATTCCGGCGTGGTACGACGAAGCCGGCAACGTGATCGTGGCGCGCAACGAAGCCGAAGCGCAGGCCAAGGCACCGGGCCAGACGCTCACGCGAGACCCCGACGTGCTGGACACCTGGTACTCGTCGGCCCTCGTGCCGTTCAGCACCATGGGCTGGCCGAATCAGAAGGATGGCGAGACCGAGGACTACAACCTCTACCTCCCCAGCAGCGTGCTCGTGACCGGCTACGACATCATCTTCTTCTGGGTCGCCCGGATGATCATGATGACCACACACTTCACCGGCCGCGTGCCCTTCAAGCATGTCTACATCCACGGCTTGGTGCGCGATGCGCAGGGCCGCAAGATGAGCAAGAGCGAAGGCAATGTGCTCGACCCGGTGGACCTGATCGACGGCATCTCGCTGGCGCCACTGCTTGAGAAGCGCACCACCGGCCTTCGCAAGCCCGAGACCGCGCCCAAGGTGCGCAAGGACACCGAGAAGGAATTCCCCGAGGGCATTCCGGCCTATGGCGCCGACGCGCTGCGCTTCACCTTTGCCGCACTGGCATCGCTGGGCCGCAGTATCAATTTCGATTCGAAGCGCTGCGAGGGCTACCGCAACTTCTGCAACAAGCTCTGGAATGCCACGCGCTTCGTGCTCATGAATTGCGAAGGCCATGACTGCGGCCTGAAGGAGCACACCAAGGCCGAGTGCGAACCGGGCGGCCCGTTCCACAACTACATGCACTTCAGCCAGGCCGACCGCTGGATCAGCTCGGTGCTGCAGAAGGCCGAAGCCGAGGTGGCCAAGGGCTTCGCCGAATACCGGCTCGACAACGTGGCGAATGCGATCTACGACTTTGTCTGGAACGAGTTCTGCGACTGGTACCTGGAGATCGCCAAGGTGCAGATCCAGACCGGGGATGAATCTCAGCAGCGCGCCACCCGCCGCACGCTGATCCGCACGCTCGAAGCCATTCTGCGGCTGGCACACCCTGTCATTCCATTCATTACCGAAGAGCTTTGGCAAAAGGTCGCACCGGTGGCCGGCCTGGCGGGCCCCACTGTCAGCGTGGCGCGTTACCCCGAGAGTCAGCCCAACAAGATCGACGAAGCGGCCATCGCGCACGTGGTCAAGCTCAAGTCGCTGGTCGACGCCTGCCGCACGCTGCGCGGCGAGATGAACGTGTCGCCCGCCACCCGCTTGCCGCTGTATGTGGTGGGCGACACCGACTTCATGCGCGCAGCCGGCCCGGTGCTGCAGGCGCTGGCCAAACTGAACGAAGTGCGCGTGTTCGACGACGAAGCCGCATGGGCTGCCGCCGCGCAGGCCGCGCCGGTGGCAGTGGTCGGCGAGGCGCGCCTGTGCCTGTTCATGGAAATCGACGTCGCCGCCGAGAAGGCCCGGCTGGGCAAGGAAGCCCTGCGCCTGGAGGGCGAGATCACCAAGGCCAACGCCAAGCTCGGCAACGAGGCCTTCGTGGCGAAGGCGCCGCCGGCGGTGATCGATCAGGAAAAGAAACGGGTGGCCGACTTTTCAGCCACGCTCATCAAAGTGCGGGAACAGCTTCAGCGCCTCTGAGCGCCGATTGCGTCAATTCCGATGCAATGCAATAGAGCTCCACTGTGACGGCGTGACCGTCTGCGGATCGCCCGGCTCCTGGTAATCCAGACTGTCGAGCACCGAGAAGTCGCTCACGCGGTTCTCGCTCTGCGCCGCCGCACCCGGCGACAGCGTTTCGTGGATGCGGTGTGCCACGTACCAGCTCGCACGAAGCTTGGCTTCGCGGGTGTGCGAACCGAGGCGGGGCGTGAGGTGCAGGTTGGGAATGCCGTGCAGGGGCGTTCCCTCGGCCGCAAACTGCGGGTTGGCGCCATCGAGCAGGCAGGCATCGATGCGGCCATCGCACAGGGCCAGCGCCAGCGCTTCGGCATCGAACAGGGAACTGCGGCTGACCCCCACCCACAACTGGCCCGGCTTGCAATGATTCAGCAGGCGCTCGTTGATCCAGCCCTTGAAGCGCGAGGCGTACACCATCTGCAGCGAGATCGCGTCGGAATGGTTCAGCAACTCCTGCAGGGAAACCGGTTCGACCTTGAGCTTGTCCCAGATGTCGGCGGCGTGGTGCACGGCCGGGTCGTAACCCAGCAGACGCACACCCAGGCTGCGCAGCATGGGCGCCAGTGTGTGCGCCACAGGCGCCAGGCCCAGCAGGCCCACCGTGCTGCCCGAGAGCTCTCGACCCATCCGCACCTGCGAGATCTTGCGCCCCAGCAGCGCGCTGATCATGCCCCGGCGGTACAGCATGAGCAGGCCATAGAGCAGGTATTCGGCGTTGGATCGCACGGTGGCACTGCGCGCCTGCAGCACCCGCACATTGCGCCGCGCGCAAGCGTCCAGGTCGGTGTTGTCACTCGAGATCTGCATGCGCGCCACGATTTCGAGCTTGGGCGCGAAATCAAGGAACTCGTGCGAAACCACCACGTGGGGCGGCAGCACGATGGCGCGCGACTTGTAGGTGCTCTTGCGCAGCTCGGGCAGGTCGTCGGCCAGCTCGGGCCGGAAACTCACCTCATGGCGTTCCTGCAGCCAGGCCAGCGCCTCGGGCACAAGCGGATCAAGGAGCAGGACTTCCATGGTGCGGGACGGGTTGGAGGTCGATGGAAAGGAGGACGAGCGATCAGCGCCGCTTGAGCACGCTGATGTGGTCGCCACCGAGCGTGGCCTGCTCAAGCAACACGTTGCCGGTCTGCTTGGCAAATGCCTGGAAATCGCGCACCGATCCCGCGTCGGTGGAGATCACCTTCAGGGTCTGGCCGCTGTGCATGTCGGCCAGGGCTTTCTTGGCCTTCAGGATGGGCAGCGGGCAGTTGAGACCGCGCGCGTCGAGTTCTCGATCAGCATTCATGGGGGGGTATTCCTGGGTTCACGACATTCTAAGCGGGGCGCTCGGCTGGCGCAGGAGGCGTTGCACCCCGGCTCCCGCTGGCCGGTTCACACGGCCGGACTTGCGGCGCCGGGGCGTGGCGGATCGTCCCGGAACCCGGGCTCAATGCCGCGCCCCCGCAGCCACTGGGCCAGCGCCAGCCCGGTGCCAGCGCGCCAGCAAAGCACCTCTTCGGGCGGCAAAAGCCGGTAGTCCACCAGCTCGGGCGAGAGCTTGACCTCTCCTTGGGCCCGCGCGTGGTAAGTGATGATGACCTGATTCATGCGGTGGAAATCGTGCACGG
>Ga0070754_10003627_pt1 | contig 10859 bp, 7 predicted proteins | sample VirMetDEL_Sep_01_FD_75181 | JGI IMG/M metagenome (GOLD analysis project Ga0070754, IMG submission 75181) | Aqueous microbial communities from the Delaware River and Bay under freshwater to marine salinity gradient to study organic matter... | ecosystem: Environmental > Aquatic > Marine > Coastal... | reverse complement strand
TGAACAAAGCCAGTGGAGGAGCTTCTTATGGTGGCGACTGCATACGGCATGGATACAGATCGTGATTTCGCTGAGATCAAGCACGACCTACTGCAAAAGGCAAAAGCAAATCCAGAGGGGTTCATTAAGTCTTTCGATGATCCATCTGTCAAGATGAGATCTAAGATTAAGTCAGCTGCTAACTACAAGATCATCAGCCTAGACAAAGATGCCATCAGGTGGTTTGATACAGGTCAGCAGATTATTTCGGTGCCAGCGGGCATGGACCCACTGGATGTATTCGTTCGGTACTGCATGACAGAAAAGGCTGTTCCTATCGTTGAAGAGATAGAGAAACAGCTTCAGTAAGAAGAGGCCCCTGTGAAGGGGCTTTTTCTTTTTGTATATTTGCCTTATGCCAGTAAGTGTAAACGTAGTTTATGGAACGCTGAAAAACCTAGTGAATAAAGACCAGTTAGGCTTTGTGACCGTTGACGAATTCAACAGGTTTGCACAGGTGGCTCAGCTTAGAATCTATAACAGGCTGTTCGATCAACTAAAGGACGGCAGTCGATTGGAACGCGCTGGTTTCGGCCAGGGGAGAGACAAGTCTAAGTTCAAGCAGGTGACAGAAGACCTTGCTGTTTTTGCTAAGTCATCTACAGTGCCCAAGGCCTCTGGTGTATTCCCTAAGCCAGACGACATGTCTCGCATCATCTCAGTGGCTACGGCTGGAGATGTTCTATTTGGCCAAACCACGAGGGTTCCTGTAGAGATCTGCTATGACGAAGAGAAGATTGAGAGAATCCTTGGCAGCACGCTTAACGCCCCTTCTGAGGCCTTCCCTGTAGCCCTCGTCACAGGAGATATCGAGGTCTTCCCAGAAAACATTAGGAAGATTAAGATTAGATACTACAAGATCCCTCAAAGCTTTGAAACTGACGGAACTACCAGATCCTCAGACCCTCCTACGTTTGGTGTGCAGCCTGGTACAGAAAATTACAACGCTTCAGCCAGCAAAGATTTTGAGTTGCCAGAGCACTACACTATGGACTTGGTTCAAGAGATGGCAAGTTTGATCGGAGTTAACCTCAGGGACCAAGCTGTCATTGCTTTTGCCGAAAAGGAGCAGATGGATAGAAAAACTGAACAATCATTCTAATGGCAAGAAACTATATACCCATAAACCAAGTCGTGAACGACTTCATGATCAGCCTAGACGGGAATGATTATGGAGCTCATGTGAGCGATGCTGCCGTTAGAAACTTCGCGCTGAGGGGTGTGAGAGAGTTGGGTTTTGATATGCTGAAGGTTATTAGGTCTCTTAAACTCCCTGTCAATACAGCTAACAACACCGTTGAGCTTCCAGACGATTACGTCGACTGGAGCAAAGTGGGTATTGTTGGAGGTGATGGGCTGGTCTATGTGCTTGGTGAAAACAAAAACATCAACTATTCCCAGAAGTACTCAGAGACAGATGGCAGCACGTACGACACAAATAGTGATGGATTGAACGAAAGAGAAGACGACAAGGGTACTACCAGTGGGCTAGTAGGCGGCACTACGGACGACGGGTTCGGCTCCTATGTGTTTAGAAACTACGTGTATGGGAACGGCGATGGACAGCTCTATGGGTATGGAGGTGGCAGATATCAAGGTGAGTTCAGAGTAAACCTGGATCAAAACAGAATTGAGCTCAAGAGCAACAACGACATTGGAGAGGTTGTCATCGAATACGTTGCTGATGAGGCTAGATCAACCAATCCTCAAGTACACGTTTACGCTCAAGAAGCTTTGATGTCTTATATGTATTACAAGATGATCGAGCGCAAGGCCGCTGTTCCAGCTAACGAGAAGGCCAGAGCTAGATCTGAGTACTACAACGAGAGAAGAAAAGCCAATGCTCGCATCAAGTCGTTCACTAAAGAGGAAGCTCTTAAGGTCATCAGGAAGAACTACAAGCAAGCTCCTAAGGGATGATAGAAAGTACTACTCCAAAGAAGTGGGTTTCGGATAAAGACGAGCGCCTGCTAGGTCCAGGCGAAATGATTTTCGCTCAGAACGTCATAGTATCTGAGAGGGGCGGTGGTTCTGTAGGTGTCATCAAGACAATGAAAGGGACTACTAGCATCAACCCAGTTGCGGCGGAGAGCGGAACTGATACCAGCGATTGGGAGGTTGCAGGATCGGTTGCTGACAACCAGCGAAACTACCTCTACCTTTTCGTCAATGACGAAGCATCGGGCGATAGCGGAAGGATTGTAAGGGTTGACTCAGCGAATTCAGAATGGCAGACGGTTCTGTCTAATGGTATTGAGTTGAAGAGAGGCAACAATGTAGTTGGTACCGTCATCAACAAGGCCTTCCAGCAGGATGGTGTTGTTCAGACAGTTCTCTACTTCACGGACAATCACTACCAACCATATAAGATAAATGTAGATAGAGCGCTAGCTGGCGATTACGACGCCATCGCAAACGATGAATACCAGCGCTTTGCTATGCACACGATCAAAGCCGCAGCATGGCAGATACCTAACGTTGGGTTCGAAACTGACGAGAACTTTAACGGCAATAACTTCAAAAGCGATGTCTTCCAATTCGCTGTCCAATACATATACAAGGATGGTGAGGAGTCTGCGCTTAGCGGATATTCAAAGCTTGCCGTATCTCCATACCTGTCCAACAAGGGTACTACTCTGATAAGCAAGGGGTCGGATACTGGTAATGTTTGTGTCATAGGAAACTTGTGGGGTGCGCTGTTTAGCGACAGGTATGCTGACGTCACGAAGGTGAGGCTGCTTGCTAGAATAGGCAACAACGACCCATTCTACGTTATCGATGATTTCGATCCAAGGACAAACAAGACGAGATACGTTGGAGGAAACTCTACGGTTGTTTACGACTCCACCACATACGAGTACAAGTTCTACAACGATCAATACTACACCACAGTATCACAGACAATATCTCAGAAGCTGTACGACAATGTGCCTCAGAAGGCAGAGGGCCAGACGATTTCTGGGAACAGACTCATGTACTCCAACTACGAGGAAGGTTATCCTAATGTAGACCTAGGAGACGACATCACCTTCACGGTCACCTATGGGGATGATACTACCACTGGAGGTGTGTTTCACGTATCTGCAGCGTCGGCAGCTCAGACAGCAATAAGAATATCGGGGAGTATTGTGAGTGGAGAGACGCCAGCCACTGCAGAAGGAGATGCCTTGAAAGGTGATGTTTTTGTGGATCTGACTTCGTCTGCATTTGTATGGCCTGGTAGTAATAACGCGAGCTCAACTGTGCCTGCTGGCACTGTGACTCGTCTGGGCTTTACGTATCAGCCAAGAGCTACTTATTACAAAACGAGCACGGCAGGCGGCGGTGCTGGCATAACCCTTATTGAAGGAGCTTCTAATTCGGACGGAGATACGTTTGACCTGAGGCTCGCATCTGGGCCTGGCGATAGTTTGAATACAGGCGTTAGCGCAACTTCTTTGACTATAGATCAAGAATGCGTTTTCTTGCTTCAGTATACCTCCGACACTGACGAGGATGTAGATGACATTGCAACCAATATGAGATCTCAGCTTTCTGATGAAAGCGTAGAAGCGACAATGAGGTTTACTCGTGTAGGGACGGGGACTGTCGGAGGTGTTATTGAAAATTCTACCGCCACAAGCGGGCCCTGGTCGAACGGAAACTCAGTCACCTTTAACAACTGCACTCTTGACGTCACTTTCGGTTTTAACGACACTGATGTTTCTGGGAGTAATGATGGAGATTTTGTTATAGAGCCGTATGTGAAAAGAATCAAAGTTATTCAGCACGATGTAAGCGGGTTGGTTCTTGACGATGTAGCATACACTGATTATCCGACTATACAGGCCAATGTTGTGATTAGCAACAACCAAATATCTTTTGGGTCTCCTGTAGACACGTATGTCAAAAACGGATCTCAGAGTGTATTCTCTGTAGCCCCAACAGACTCGTCGTCATTCAAGGCTGGGTCTTCTCACGATTTTGGAATCGTCTTCTTTGATCAGTGGGGTAGGTCTGGATTTGTAAACGAGATAGGTTCTGCGTACATCGATCATACAGGAGAGAGGGCGGCAGGGGTCGGGAAGGGAGCTTCTCAGCTCACCATAAATTTCCCTCAAGGCTTAAGCTCTGCTGTGCCTGACTGGGCCTACTCATGGGCTCCTGTGTACGGAGGATCTCAGTTTTCCAATGTTTTGCAGTACACAACTGGAGGAGGGTACGTGGTAAAAGAAACTGCATCCCCTTACGCCATCGTCGACGCAGACAAGAGGATTTACGTATCTCTGAACACACTGGTTCAGCACAAAGAGAAAACATCCTCTACCAGAGACTACTCCTTCACCAAGGGTGATATCTGCAGAGTCATAAGCTACAAGGATGCTGACACGGGAGTAAGAACCTTCCCAAGTACAAACGAAAGTGGGGGAGGTATTATAGAGTTTGAGGTGCTTGGGGTTGAGACACTAACTTCTGGTAGCGGAAACCCCATCGAGGGATCTTCGTCTAACGATCAGACTGAAGGGCAGTTTTTGGTTTTAAGAGCTCCAGAGATTGAGGGTGGTTTTAGAGTAGACACTACTGGAGACGGAAACCCAGATGCCAACCTCAAGTACGAGGGCTTTGACTGGTTCTCAATGACAGGCGCTGCTTCTTATCCAGTAGACGTAAACCCTAACTCTGGGACTGCCACTAACTATTGGGGTCAAGAATGCGTCATAGAGCTGCTCACCCCTAAGAAGTCTGCGGACACAAAGGTCTACTATGAGTTTGGGGTTCAGAAAAAATTGACGGCCACCAGCAACCCACTCGGAGCTAATCTAACGCTGATAGATGGTGACGTAAGACTCAGGACAGTCTCGTGTGTAACTCCAGAGTGGAATGGTGTGGACTCTTTCAACCAAGATGATCTTGAGGACTGGGTGTTTGTTCCGTTTGCTCTGGAAGATCAATACCCTACTGAAATCTCAAGCGAGAAGGCGTGGAACAGAGGTAGGGCTCACGTGAAGTTTGACAGGGCCGCAACAGTCAATAGGTACAACAGCATCACGTACAGTGATCCTTACGCTGACGATACCGCGTTTCTTACGTTGTCTTCTTTCACTCCAGCTAACGCGAACTTCTTTGACTTGCCTTCAGAGCACGGTGCTTGTAAGTTTATAGGGATGAGTGGCGACAACCTTATGGCTCTTCAGGAGAACAAGGTTTCAAGGCTTAGCATAAACAAGAGTGTCATTGAGACGGGAACTCAGAGCGGGCTTGTGTCTTTGGCAGCTTCTCCTGTGAACAACCTCGTATCTTACTCTGCAGATTTCGGAACTCAAAACCCCGAGTCTGTTACCATTAGGGACGGTGTTGTGTACTTCGCGGACGTAGAGAGATCCGCTCTTGTAAAGGTATCCCAACAAGGGATGACTGTAATGTCTGACATGGAAAACAAGTCGACATTCGATGACAGGTTTGACAACTCTACTTCTGTTGTGTCTGGGTTCGACCCAGAGGACGACATAGTGTTCTTTACATTTAACGCTTCAAGCGGCTCCAGAACCTTCGGCTGGGATGAGAAGAGTGGGTCTTGGACATCGGTCTATACGTTTGTCCCTGAGGGCTACGCCACATTGAGAGGTAGGTTTTACGCTCTCGGATCTGGCGATTCTAGCACAGGAGCATTGGCTCACGAGTTCAACGACGAAGACAACTCTAACGTATTCATGGGTAGAAATGCTGCTGACTCCTCAAGGGTGCATGTCGTATTCAACGATAACCCGAACAGAGTCAAGCACTACCAGAGCATCTCCATAGAGGGGGATATGGCTTGGACTACGGTCATTAAAAGTAGTGAAGGCACTACATCTCCAAACCTTTCATTTGAAGAGAAGGAAGGCGTCCACTACGCTTACGTAGGTGCGGGAGATTCTACTGATTACAATGATATCTACGCCTCATCCAGCAAATACCTTCCTATTGGCGAGGTAGAAAGTGTGGATGCGGGAACCAACTCTGCGATCATGAAGAACAGCCTCAGAGGTGTTCACATCCCGATCGGGTACAATGTGGCATTCACGACTTCAAGCGCAGTAACCATAACGGATCTTGTTGGTGTAAACATAGTATCGGTAGATAGACCGAACAGGAAGATAACTTTCAACGGAACCTCTGGCGTGTCTGCAGATCGAAATCTCTATTGCTTTGCTGACGGAGGTATTACTGGAGACAAGCTAAGAGGCAACTGGGCTAGAGCTGAATTGGAATATACACCTCAGGGTGTCGGAGCGGCTTACCCATCGCAAAAGAGCGTAAACGAACTACATGCAATCAATGCCTACTACAAAGATTCTAAGGCGAATCACGCACTAGGCAATCAATAACTATATTTGTAAAATGCTGGAAGCACTACACACTCTCATATCAATCATCTTCAGGGAAGCAGACCCTAATCTTACATACGCGCTCGAACCTGTGACCATGGGGCTCATGGCGGGTAGCGCTTTGCTTAAGGCTATAACTGGTAAGATGCAGTCAGGAATGCAGTCAGATGCGTTCCGCGATCAAGCTGAGGCTGATGCGTTGAGAGCAGAGACTGCGATAGGAGAGGCTGACAGAATGATTGAGGCGGCGGAGCGTCGCAGGGCAGACTATGGGTTGGGGCCGTCCTTCACCGACCTGAGAAGAATGGTCATGGAAGATCCTACCTCTGACTACTTAAGGAGGGAGGCTGCCAAGACTGAAGCGAAGACACTCGATGCGCTAAAGTACGGAGGCGCTAGATCTCTTGCTGCGGGCACTCAATCTGCCACTCAGCAGACGCTGGACAACTTGTCTAAGATTGCTGCAGACGAGCAAATGAGGAAGGCTCAGGGCCTTGGCATTGTAGGCGGTCAAGAGCAACGAGTTGCAGAGCAGAAGCTGGTGGATGCCAGGACAGACCTTATGCTCGGCAGAGGTCTGCGTGCCGAAGGTTTGGCGCAGAAGTACGGATCGGAAGACATGATGAGGTTTGGAGATGTGCAGAAGAGAATGGGTAACCTTCAGTTCGGAAGTGACCTTCTTGGGGCTGGCATAGATATCGCAATGCAGACTGATTGGGGCCAAGGCAAGGGTTCTGGAGGCGGACTAAAGAACCTCTTTGGTGGCGGTGGGGGCGGAGGTAATCTTGAGTGGTCTCAGCGTATGGCGTCTGAAGGAGGAACAGGAGGTACTTCAGGTGGAGGTGGTGTAGACTTTTTTAGCGGGTCAGACCCTTACGCCCAGATTGACATCTTTGGTCGTGGGGGGCGCACGTTTGAGGAAGGAGGGGAACTGATGAGAGACCAAGAAACTCCTGGAGAGTTCTCTCACAAAAACAACCCTATTGACATCATGCAGGACGGAGCTAAGATCGGAGAGATGACTGGGGGAGAAGGCATTGTATCACCTCAAGACATGGGTGACTGGGAACAAGAAGCCGCTAAAGGTAATACTCCACTTCACAGGAAAATCAGAGCTTGGTTCAGAAAAATAAATCAAAAGGATAATGGCTGATTCAAGGCAGACGATAGCTGGGCTAGGAAGATTCAACCGCTCAACTCAATCCCCTTATGCTAAGGAGTATATCAAGGGCATGCAAGCGAGCAATCTCGCCGCAGGGTCAGCATTAACAGACTTCGCTAAGAAGTTCGGAGAGATCAAGACTCAAGAGCGGAAGGCTTTGACGATGATTCCTGACGCTGATTTCTCAAGTGACCCAGCGGTGTCGTCTATGTTCGCTTCAGACGCTCAGGAGATCAAAGACAAGATTAATGGTGGCGTAGAGGGTGCTTACAACTTCGCTGACGAGGCAGATATCTTGAGGTTTAATGAGGACATCGCCAAATTCCAGAAGGAAATAACAGAGGCTGAGACTGTCTATGATCAATCGATCAAGGGGTTTCAGGATCTCGAAACTGCACACAACTACTTCGTAAAGACTGGAGCAGATCCCAGACAGGCGCCTACAGAGAACATCAAGGGTGTCGGTGAGGTGTACAACGCAAAGATTGGCATGCAGGCCTACGACGAGACTATGGCAAAAGCGACAGCCTTGAGGGAGGGTGAAATGAAGAGGCGGGCAGATGGTAGCTATGTACTCGTAGATAAGGCTGGGAATGAGTTAGGCAATTACAAAACAAAAGAAGAGTACTTCAAGGAGCTTGTTGAGCTTTCAAAGCCAGACCTCCAGCCAGTTCCTGTCATCGACGGATTGAACTTTGCAATAGAAGAAAAGTGGGCTACTCAGTTTGACACCGAGAGTAAGGCTGAGTCAGCTGCATTGACCTACGTTCTCAATAACCCTGCTATCGCAGACAGGAGGGCCCGTGAAGTCATGGGAGTTTCTGAACTCGCTGAACAAGGTGAGATGTCTGAAGAGGCTAAAGCTATGCTTGCGAAGCACCCAAACGCATCAGCTAGATTTGATAATCTTTCTGACGCTCAGCTCGCTTACGCGAACGAAATTGTTCAGGGGTGGAGAGACCTCAAGAAAAAGGAAGCGGCACCAAAAGCTACAGCAACGCAGACTGCGAAAGCACAAGAGAAGAGAAAGAAAAAGGACGCAGCCATGGAGTCTATTAGGGTTGTGGGAGATGAAATCCAGAACGCGGTTCAAAGTGGGGGATTGTTTGAGGCTGTTGTCGGGTCTGGCAATATGGAGCCTGGCACAACTGCTCCTGGAGAGAAAGTTACTTTCCCTTATTCGTTTGACGACAGCATTCAGGTGACCGACGAGGACGGCAATGAGCTTGACTTGAAAGTCACGCAGTTCTCTTACGATGTTTTCGGAGACACGATTCAGCTGATAGGAACAACATCTAAATCTAGCTCCCCTGGTCAAGCGGAAACGATCGTAGACAAAAGAGTCACGATTGACGGATCAAATATCGATCAGATCGCCAAGTTGGATCAACTCTTAAACATGGAGTACGACGTAAAGCTAGCCGAATTATTTCGTAAATTTACATCAGGAGAATACCAGAAGGCTCCAGACTTTCAGGGTCTTACTACCCAGGAAGAAACTGACGCAGCGATGGGTCAAACAACCACAAGTCCAACGGGCGGAATAGCACGATAAACAATGAACGAAAACGAACAGCTTCTAAAAGACTACGTAGCAACGTGGGATAAGTATCAGGATTGGGATACGGTCAACTCGAAGTTCCCAGAGTTTGCGGACACAGACCCTCAGATCCTTAAGGATTACGTGGCGACCTGGGAGAAGTATCAGGATTGGGATCAGGTAAATGAAAAGTTCCCAGAGTTTTTCCCTCAAAAAAAAAAGGATGGTCCATCCGAATCGGACGCCTCTCCATTCGGTGGAGCTGAGCCTGGAGATCTAAGTTGGGCTGTACGTAAGTTCATGGCAAGAGGCATGTCTTACGGGCCTAGCCTCATCAGAGACATAGGCAGCGATGTGCTCTATGATATGGAGCAGTTTGAGAAGGAGCAAGCGAAGTTAGGTAAGTCTGAGGATTTTGCGAGGTATGATTTTGGAGGTTTCGATGCAGACGCTTTTGCTAGATCAGCTCAGGTCAAGGCTGAAGCTCAGGCTCCTGAAATTTACTCTGCCCTTGGGAATGATGAGGATTTCCTAAAAGGCTTGAGAGCGATCGAAAACAAAAAAGCTGGGGACAAGATTGCTACGGCCTCCACTTACGCGGGATATGGTGCAGCGTACACTCCTGCGCAATACCGAACTCTGACACAAGAAGAGATCGACGAAGAAAGAGAGAACTTCATAAAGGAAGCTTACACAAATAAGCTCACGGAGTTTAACCAAGGGGTTCTTAAAGAAGAGCTCTTGAGTCAACTTACACCAGAACAGAGATCTGACAAGGAGTTCATCTCGATGCTGTCGGACAAACTGTACTATCACGCGAAAGTGAATGCAGACCTAGATGGGGACGGAAGATACAACGATCAACCCCTCATTCAAGACATGGTCACGTCTCTCGATATGGCGGTAGGGGGGCTGACTAAAGGACTGGAGGTTCCAATCATGATGGCACTTCTAGGGGAAGAGTAGCAGAAAGAGTACTTTGCCGACATAAATGAAACAGATGAGGCCGCTGCAAGAACCATGACAGTCCAGGAGTCGGGTATCGTAGACTCCTACGCAAATGGGGACATTGTAAATGGAACAAGGCAGCTGCTGACTGGGGTGGCTGGTGCTGCTCCGAGCATTGCCTTGAGTATGACTGGGTTCGGAGGCGCTGTCGCTTTGGGTACTAGCGGTGGATTTAAGGCTTATTCAGAAGTGGCTTATGACGAGGACTTCACCAACGACATGGGAAAGTATGGTTATGCACTCGCAAATGGCCTTGGAGACTTTGCGTTCGCTAGAATTGGCACGTCTATTTTCAAAGCCTCTGAGCAAGCAGCCCTGAAGTCATATACGGCGGCGTCTCTAGCTAGAAAGAATGGTCAGCTCCTAACAATGGATATGATCAAGGGGTACGGCTACAGAAAGGGTATCGCATTCTCTTCTGAGTTCTTGGAGGAGGCAGCCACGGAGCTTACATCTAGTTATTTTAAGGCAGTAGGTAAGGGTGAGAAGTTTGACTTGGCTTCTGAGATTGGCAACGTGATTGATGCTGGTTTGATTGGAGGTGTGGCTGGTGTTAGTGTTGACACGTCAGGTAATATCTCAGGAAGAATTAAAGCAGCATCGAACGCGAGAGCAAACGCAGCGGCAGAAACTCAGCGCCAGCTCGAAGCTCAAAAAGCACAACTTCAAAAGAAGCTTGCTGGGTATGCAACTGGAGACCCAAGAGTTCAAGATCTGCAGGCTGAGATCAGTAGAATCGAATCAGACATTGAATCACTTGTGA
>Ga0070754_10003619_pt1 | contig 10867 bp, 8 predicted proteins | sample VirMetDEL_Sep_01_FD_75181 | JGI IMG/M metagenome (GOLD analysis project Ga0070754, IMG submission 75181) | Aqueous microbial communities from the Delaware River and Bay under freshwater to marine salinity gradient to study organic matter... | ecosystem: Environmental > Aquatic > Marine > Coastal... | reverse complement strand
CGACGAGAACGGCGACCACCAGTCATGAAACCTTCATCCAGATCAGCACCACCACCATATTCGGGAGGATTATCAGAAGTCATTTATATACTATATTGATAAAATATTTTTTAACGAGAGAGAGAAAGAAGAAAATAATATTATTCTGCTAAATAATTATGTATAATATTGTCTTTATTTCTATTTCTAATATCTCCTCCTAAAAGACTTTGTTCATACAATTTTTTAATTACATCAGGAGGAGCTCGACTACCAGATTTTAATAAATTATGCCGTTTTAGGTAGCTTTTCATATCATGAAGTTTTGTTTCTTTTAAACGGGTGTGTTCTCTAGAAATTTTTTTTCGCGTTTCAGCATTTTTAATTAAAACGCTAACAGCGCGCCCTTTTTTTCCTAAATTATATTTGAAAGTTACAGCTCTATTAACTTTATTTTTGGCTAAAGTAGGTTGGTCAAAAGGATTATCTCTTTTAATTTCATCAGAATTATCGGTTTTTTTAAGAGTTTTATTATGTAATTCACGAAATGTTGGTAAAGTACTATTTTTTAAACAACTATATGCAGGTGGGTCTTTAATTAATCCTGATGTTGAATTATTTGGTAAAACCACAGGAAAATCACCCTGCGATTTATCTTTTTGTCGTTTCTTTTTTTCAGATAATGATTTTAAAAAACTAATAGATTGGCTAAAGTCATCATCACCGTCATTTTGTGAACGAACTTTTTGATCTCGAACTATTGCTACAGGTAGTTTTGAACCTTCAGTTACTATAATATTTGATTTTATATTATTAACAGGTATTTCATTTGAATCAGATATTTTAGTAGATACAGGTTCGGGCGTCGCTTGTGAAGTAGTATCATCATTTTGTCTAAATTTACTAGTTCTATAATTTTTAATTTTAGCTAAAAGTTCACGTTTTAATAAATTAGGTTTGGCACTAGTATTGGTTGTACGTTTAACAGTTTTATTTTTATTAGCTCTAGGACCAATGTTCAATGAATCAAGATTAATTTTAATTGGTTTAATTTGATCATTAGACATTTTAAAATAATACAGGATTAATTAAGTGAAATATTCACGCATAATATTTAATAATGAAATATTAATTATACATTGTATAAGGAGGAGGAATATTATTATCCTCTTCAGTTTTATTATGTTTTTTAAATAATTCAAATCCTTTTTCTAGATCTGTTAAATTTAATTTAGTTTTATCTTCTAATGGTTTACAAAAGACGCGGCGGCCATGAGCAATTTTGGTTTTTAAAAATAAAATTTCCATATCACGACCATAATATGGGAAATATTTCATATTAGATTCAAAAAATTTTATATCAATATCATCATTTAAAGACCAACCAATATCTTGTACTTTTTTAATAAAAATATTACGTAAATCTACAGCAGAATACTTATCTGTTTTAAATACCCAAGGAAAACGTGATTTTAAACCTTGATTATAGCTAAAAAAACAAGAATCTAACTCTTTTTCATAACCAGCTATAATAACAATTAATTTATCTTTATGATTACTTAATGCTTCACATAATGTATCAATACATTCTTTGGCAAAACTATCTCGTTTTTCAGAATTACCTAGAGCATATGCTTCATCAATAAATAAAACACCACCGATAGCTTCTTCAATAACTTTTGTAGTTTTAATAGCTGTTTGTCCAAGATATCCGGCAACTAAATCGGAACGAACAACTTTTTTAAAAGTTTTTTTTTCAAGAATACCAAGTTGACTAAATATTTTTCCAATAATTTTCGCAACTTCTGTTTTTCCGGTTCCGGGTGAACCATATAAAACAGTATGCATGTAATCCATACCATTTGTTTTATGAAAATCTTGAATGTAAAATAAAATTTGATCTAAAATATCATTTTTTAAATCATTAAGTCCAATAAGATTATTTAATTCAATTAATGGTTCTTTAATTTTTTGGATACGTTCAATATCAATATTATATTCAGCATTAGATACAGTTGGATAATCATTTAATAATTCAATTAATTCGTTTAATGTATTAATTTCTTTATTTATAATTATTTTATCTTTTTTAATTGTTAAATTTCGAGGAATAATAGATGCTTGCGCTATTTTAATAAATGGATCGGTATCTAAATTCGTAAAATTTTTATCTATTTTATGTAAAATATTAGTTAGTTCACTTCTATTTCTTTTTTTATTATTATAAATAGGTACAAAATGTTTGTCACATTCATTTAACAAATTTCCTAAATTATGCATTATACCTATACAATTAATTTTTTTTTTATTTACATTTTCTTACATAATTTAAAGATAAATTGAAATATAAATTAATAAAAAATGATAGGCAGTATGGAAAGTTTAGATGAAGTAAAGGAAAAGTTGGGTTCCGATTATCATTGGACTTTAATTAATGCCTATTTTGCGAAAGAACATCTAGAACAATTAGTCCGACATCAAATTGAATCATATAATGACTTTATTGAGCGACAAATACCAAATACAATAAGTATGTTTAATCCAGTAACAATAGTGTCAGAACATGATTATGATAAAAAATCTGACAAATATGCGTTGGAAATATCTATAACATTTGACAATTTTGGTATTTACAGGCCCCAGATTCATGAAAATAATGGTGCTACTAAGTTAATGTTCCCACATGAAGCTCGATTACGAAATTTTACTTATGCATCAAATATGACTGTAACAATGAATATTAAATATACTATTAGAACTGGTGAGATGCTAGAGAATATATAAACAATTTATAAGGTATTACCAAATATTCATATTGGTAAGTTGCCTATTATGCTACGGTCAAATGTTTGTGTATTAACTCATTATAGGCATGTACCAAGTACAGTTAGTGGTGAATGTAAGATGGACCCTGGTGGATATTTTATAATTAATGGTTCGGAAAAGACTTGTTTAGGTCAAGAACGAGCAGCAGAAAATATAATATATTGTTTTGATATAGGGAAGAATAATAGCAAATGGAACTATATTGCCGAAATTAAATCAGTTCCAGATTGGAAATGTATATCTCCAAAACAGATTTCAATTATGGAATCAAAAAAAAATAATGGATATGGATATGGTATTTATATACAAATACCACGACTCCGTCAACCAATTCCAATTTGTATTTTATTTCGGGCATTAGGTGTATTATCGGATAAAGAAATTTGTGAGAAAATAGTTTTAGACTTAGATAATGCAGATAATGTAATGTTTTTAGACCAAATTAAAGCTTCAATAGTAGATGCAAATACATATATAACAGAGGCAGATGCATTAAAGTATATAACAACTCAAGTCTTATATACGCCACTTAATATGGATAAAGAGACAGGTCAACAAAAGAAACATGCGTTTGCTCTGGAAGTATTAAATAATGATTTATTTCCACATTGTTATTCAAAAACACAAAAGATATATTTCTTAGGGTATATGACTCTAAGACTTTTAAAATGTAGTAATAAACTCATTCCATGTGATGATCGTGACTCGTATTTAAATAAACGTATAGATTTAACTGGAGCACTATTAAACAATTTATTCAGGAATTATTTCAATAAATTAGTGAAAGATATGCAAAAGCAGATAGTTAGAGAAATCAATAATGGTTCATGGAAATCAAATGAAGATTATGGTAATATTATTAATTTGACAAATATATATAAAATTGTTAAATCAACTACAATTGAGAATGGATTTAAACGGGCATTAGCTACAGGAGATTTTGGTATTAAACAAGTTAATAGTAATAAAGTTGGTGTAGCACAAGTTTTAAATCGTTTAACATATATTTCAAGTTTAAGTCATTTACGTCGAGTAAATACGCCAATTGATAAAAGTGGAAAACTTATTCCGCCTAGAAAATTACATAATTCTACATGGGGTTTCTTATGTCCAGCAGAAACACCAGAAGGTGGGTCAGTTGGAGTAGTAAAAAATATTAGTTATTTGGCTACAGTAACTATAGAATCTAATAGTCAACCATTAAGAGAATATGTAGATAGTCAGATTATTCCATTAGATAATGAGAAATCGTTACATCAATTTGTAAAAGTCTTTGTAAATGGTGCTTGGGTAGGAATAACAAAAGAACCTGTTGAATTCTATAATTCATTAAAAGAGAAGAAATATAAGGGAATTATTAATATATATACTAGTATAGTATTCAATTATAAAACAAAAGAAATTATTATATGTAATGATGCGGGTCGTTTAGTTCGTCCAGTATTAAAAGCCAGAGATAATAAAATTCTACTGACCAAAGATGTAATTAGTAAAGTTAAAACAGGAGAATTACAATGGGAAGACCTTCTTTCAGATTGTAGAATTCCTGAATCAGTAATTGAGTATATTGATCCTAGAGAACAGAACAACAATATGATTGCTATGAATCTAAAAAAATTATATGAGAAAGATAGTAATTTTATTCATAAATATACACATTGTGAGATTCACCCAAGTTCTATTTTTGGAATATTAGCTTCATGTATTCCATTTCCAGAACATAATCAAGCACCTCGTTTAACTTATCAATGTGCAATGGGTAAACAAGCAATGGGAGTGTATGTTACAAATTTTGATAATAGAATGGATAAAACAGCATATGTTCACACATATGGTATGCGTCCTTTAGTAGATACACGATTAATGAATGTTATTAATTTACATGAAATTCCATCTGGTGCCCAAGTGATTGTTGCAATTATGACACATACGGGTTATAATCAGGAAGATAGTATATTATTTAATAAAGGTGCTGTTGATAGAGGATTATTTCAAGCTACAATTTATCATACAGAAAAGGATGAGGATAAAAAGATACATGGAGACCAAGAAATTCGTTGTAAACCTGACCCAGCTAAAACTAAATCTATGAAATTTGGAAATTATGATAAAGTAAATGATAGTGGTGTAATTCCCGAAAATACTTTAGTTGAAGATAGGGATATTATAATTTCAAAAGTTCTTCCAATTAAGGAAAATAGAAATAATCATACTAAGGTTATTAAATATGAAGACCAGAGTAGAATTTATAGAACAAAAGAAGAAACTTATATTGATAAAAATTATATTGAACGTAATGGTGATGGTTATAATTTTGCAAAGGTAAGACTACGTACATTGCGTAAACCAGTAATTGGTGATAAGTTCTCTTCTAGGCATGGTCAAAAGGGTACAATTGGTAATATTATTCCAGAAGAAAATATGCCATTTACAGAGGAGGGTATTAAACCAGATATTATTATTAATCCTCATGCTATTCCTAGTAGAATGACTATTGGACAGTTAAAAGAGACTGTACTAGGTAAAGTTTTATTAGAAATGGGATTATTTGGTGATGGAACAAGTTTTGGTGAATTTGATATTAAAGATATTTGTAAAGAATTACAGGAGATAGGTTATGAATCTAAAGGAAATGAAATCTTATATGATGGACTTAATGGAGAACAATTTAAAACAAGTATATTTATTGGTCCAGCGTTTTATCAACGATTAAAGCATATGGTAAATGATAAGCAACATAGTCGTAGTATTGGACCTATGGTAAATTTGACGCGCCAGCCAGCTGAAGGTAGATCTAGGGATGGTGGATTACGATATGGAGAAATGGAGAAAGATGCAATGGTGGCTCATGGAGCATCTAAGTTTAATAAGGGACGATTATATGATGCATCTGACGCTTTTACATCTCATATTTGTAAGAAATGTGGTTTATTAGCAGCATTTAATAATAAAGAACATATTCATATTTGTAAAACGTGTGATAATAAGACAGATTTTGATAAGGTAGATTTGCCATATGCTTGCAAACTATTGTTTCAGGAACTAATTACAATGAATATTGCTCCGAGAATTATGACATAAAGGAGCATGTCTCTTTAAAACTTCTATTAATTATGTTTTGAATTTTTTATATTTTATATATATATAAAATGAGTGGTTATCCTAATCCTTATAAACTATGGTGTCCTAACGGTGGAGTGGGTTCAGCAGCACGTCAGGCTTGTATTAATCAAAATTTTCCAGGTAGTCTCAATGGTATTTTAGGAAGAGGTAGCACAGCACCAGCGGCACAGGCATATGTTGGTCCAACAGGTCTTGGACAGCCTCAAATGCAAACTAATCTTCGTTGGGATGAAAGATCTAGTGAGAATGCTATGTCTAGACGTAGATCGCGTGTTGCAGGAAATAACATCAACTATGTGATGGGAACACCAGGTGCCCCAGCAACAGATATACCAGTAGCTGGCGCAGGTGGACATATTGGTGGACAAACACCATTTAGAGCATTAATGAATGCTGGCGATCCAAATCTTTCGGACCAGTCTAATATATTAGGAGAGAACAATATGTCTAATCTTTTTGGTTCGAATACAGTAGATCCTATATATGGACGTACTATAAGTCAAGTTTCTAGTTCAAGAAGAGCATCCAATGCTGGATGGAGAGGCTTAGCTGGTGGTGTTCATACTGGTGGTCAATCTCTATGGACAGGAAATCAAAAATTTGTGTATGATAGTTCAGACTATGTAACATTTAAAAAGTTGCAGGCTAAAAATAGAAACTATAATGACCCCACTTTTGGTGGTGACCAACATAATGCATCACAGGTGGCATTGGCTCGTGTTCGCCATTAAATTATTTAGCAATATAATATAATCTATATTGAATATTTATTAAATATAGATTTTTAACGTTTTCTAGTTGCTTTGGATAAAATATAACATACGAGTATTATCATAAGTCCAAAATATAAATAACTGATTATTTCTGAACAATCACCAATATATGATTGTGAAGGATAGAGATTTTGAAATGATTCAGGTGCTGCTCCCCAAGAACAAAAATCTGTAGCATTACAACCCTTTTTGTCTTTTAATCCTGCACATGTATCTTTAAGAGCAGGTGATTGTCCAGGTTTAATTGCGCATTGTTTTGTAGGCGCAGATGATGTTGTAGGTACAGGAGTGGTATTTGAGTTACCAATACCCTTTTCATCTTTAACATTACCACCTAAATAACCAACAGCTCCATTTGAATTACAATCACCCATGCCTTTTCCAGTAAGAGGATTTTTACGTGATGCAAATAAACATGGTGATATATTTTTAATATCAGGATTTGTTAAAAATTCTGTCTGTGTACTATCAATATTATTAACATTTCGAACTGGTAAAGTAACTGCCTGACATGAAGGGTCAGTTCCACTCATAAAAGCTTGAAAAATAGCTAAAGGATTTAAATTTGCAATACCAAATACTGCTCCAGGCAATATACCTTCCATCATTTGAAAATTTTCACCAAGTGCACCTGAAATAAAAGGAATATGTCCAGATGGAACATTATCTACATATATAGAACGATGTACTTTTTTACCAGATGCTATATCTGTGCATTTAGCACCAGTTCGCAAGAAAAAACGATCACCAAGAGGACCTGGATAATTAGAAGCGTTACCACCACCAGCAATTAATAATTCAACATAATCAACCATAGCAGTAACATCCTTAGCTAATGCACTTAAACTACCACTACTAGACATACCAAGTTGTTCTGGTTGTTTAATTTGTTTCCAATATTGATAATCTGGACCAAGTAAGTCTTCTTCTACGCTATCTAAATCATTAACTATTTCTTTAAAAAAATTACTCATTATACTTATAATTTATATATATTTTAAAATATAAATTCTAATTATCTTCCAGCAAATCCACCAGGGGGGGGCCAACTAGAACCAGTCCCTTTTGGTGGTGGTGATGGATTGCCTTCGGGCATTGCAGTTTTTAAACCAATTTGCTGAATACGTTTACCTAATTTATGAATCATTTTTGTATTAGTTCGATTTGTGCTAGATACATCAGCAATATTTTGTTCTAGATTTCCTAAACTATTAATTTGTGCAGTTAACGTTGCAATATTAGTAGTGTTTTGTGGAGTTAATTCTTCTAATGTGTCTAAAATATCAACAGTAGTATTAAGAGATTCTAAGTCAGCTTTATTTTTAATTGCTAACTCTTTACTATCTTGTAACTGTTTCATACGGACTGTTACTTTTTTTATATCAGCTTCTGTCTGTCGACTCTGGAAAAGAGGGGTAAATTTAATATCAGGATTAACTATACCTCTAGCAGATTGGAGCATGCGCATAGCGACTGTCGGGTAACTTGTAGCTGTATCTGGATGGGAAAGAGTGGATGCACGTGCTATTATTTTTTTTCCTAATTCACCTACTCCTATCCCCTCCTTTATAGACTTATATTGAGTGCAATAATATAATATAAATGATAATAATATAAGTACTAATACTATAGAAAACATATATATATTAGCAGCATAAATTATTTATGCAAATTTTTATTTAAATCATTAGCAGATGTTACTTTTTGATTAACGCTAGCAACATTTTGTACTGATTTGGCAAGATTAAGAATAGTTGTAGAATTGTTTTTAGTCTCTACATCTAAATTAGAAACTTTTTGTCTCAATGCAATTAATGGTTTGACCCGTTCTTCGAGTGCTTTAATATCAGCAGCATTTTGTAAAGTATTTTGTTTCATTGAAGCTAACTTGCTAAATTTTGAATTAAGCATTTGGACATCTGCATGAGTTCTTTGAGTCCACTTCCTAACATCAATTAAATTATCTAGTTCGGTTGATAATGATGCAATGTTAGCAGCATTTTGAGTAGCAAGAACCTTTGGATTAATTGGAATTTGATAACCAATAGGACGTATTTGTTCAACATAGATGGGTGGCCAATCTGTTACTACATTAGTAGTCTTAAATGGTGCCCCATCATTTTCTGGTGCATTTTGTACAACATTGTTTGGCCATTTGACAATTGTGTCTGTGTTAGTGACATTGGCTTCGGGAATGATGACATTGGCTTCGGGAATGGTGACATTGGCTTCGGGGACCATGACCTCGCCCTCGAGGGTGACGTTAGCTTCGGGGATGCCAACGGCGCCGGTCACGCGGACTCCTTCTTTCAATGTTTTTTTATTAGGACCATAAGTATAATAAAATAATAGTAGTGATAATAATAAAAGAACTAATATAATAATTAGCATATATATATATTATAATTATATATTTATTGATATAAAATATAATTTTTATTTAATCTTTATATATATGTCAATCAAAATATGTGTATATAAAGGTCATACAAAATCATGTGCTAATGTAGAAGATATTTTACCATTAGAAAATATACCAGAACTACCATGGGATAAAAGTAACAGATATTGTATTGGGGGTCGAGCGCCTAGATTCACTAGTTGTAGAAATATTAATTGGAAAATAGAAAAGTCTTTTACTCAAATTGTGCCTAGTAATTCGCGACCTGTTCCTTTACGTAGAAATTGGCATGCACCAAGTAGACCATTGCCTTCACTTTCTGATGACCCTAATTGTGATAAGACAGCAGGACCTTGTGATATTGATATGAATAATACTCCTTTAAATAGTGGCCTCCCAATTATGAATGATGAAGAATATTTATCTTATAATAATCCATCTCAAATTAATGGAAAAGTTTGGTTTTATAATGGACCTGGTTGGAAAATATCTCGAGTTCATGGAAAAACTAAATCGCGTGCTTTGCCACGCCCTATTAAACATTGGCGAAAGCAATTATTTCCTCGACAAAAACTTGATGTTACAACAGGACAACCATTTCCTCCCACTCTTCCTATAGCTGGAACATCTCTTGATATTACTAATGGTGGAAGAACAGGTCGTTTAAGTATTATAGATCGTCCAGGAGGAGCTATCACACTAAATTCTTCTATGGTAACACAATTATATGAAGCTGGTGATCTAAACACAACTAGTTGTATTCCATTATATTTTCCAGCATCTAGATTAATAACCAATTGTGACAGATTACGTGAACAAGGTGAATGCGTTAATTCATTATATAAATCTCGACCAGGACTCAATGTTAAATTTAACAAATACTCTTTTAGTTCTTCAAAAATGTATTTACAAAGTCGTGCTAAATTACATGAACAACAAGCTACAATTCAATTTAATAATTATTCTAAATTGCCTGTTTTAGGATGGCAAGGAGCAGTTATACCTCCTCCAAATCCAGCTAGACCATTACCACCATCTTCAGTAAGTTTATATTTGAAAGATTCAAGTGGATGTTTTATAAATACCGATTGTAGTTGTGTGGTACCAGTTTCATTTAAACCCAAAAATATTCCATTTGCAAATAATGCTGCTGTTAGTAGCAGCACTAATATTAAACGCAAAAAACGTTCTGCTATCACTCGTAATCAATATAATGTAACAAATAAATGGGGAATTGGAAATAATGATACACTTAAACATTGGCCATTAGAGGAATTTAAAACTAGAGGTAAAAGAAGAGGTGGTGGGGCTTTAAGTAGCTGGTGTTGTGAAGACCCTAATTCAGCTAATTGGTATCCAGTTCCACCCCAACCACCATCATCGGATACATTTATTGTATCGATGGACACTGAGTATTGGAACAACCTTATTAGTGCCATAAGCAAGAATGGTCTGTCCGCCGACCCTTGGGAATTGTTACCAATTAGTGCAGCCCCGGCTAACAAGAGTTATACAATTGTACAGCAAGGTGTGTTAAATATAATATTTTATATTAAATATAAAGACAGTGCACCCATTGGAGAAGCAAAAAACTTTGGGTTTACAATGTATCATGTATTGCGGAATCTCAATGGGACCGGACTACAATATCCATTGAATATTTTAAACTGGGGTGGTATCCCATTTGTTGCAAACGGCGCAAGCGGTACTTCCACTGACCTGATGATGCCTCATTTTAGTGCTGAGCAAGGCTATCTCGGTCATT
>Ga0070754_10003616_pt1 | contig 10872 bp, 5 predicted proteins | sample VirMetDEL_Sep_01_FD_75181 | JGI IMG/M metagenome (GOLD analysis project Ga0070754, IMG submission 75181) | Aqueous microbial communities from the Delaware River and Bay under freshwater to marine salinity gradient to study organic matter... | ecosystem: Environmental > Aquatic > Marine > Coastal... | reverse complement strand
TTACCTCCATTAAGAATAAAATCAACGCCACGGTTTCTGTGGTCTTCTGATTTATTTATGTTAGACGAGTTGATGTTCCTTGAGGAATTTGATTGTGTCAACGGAACCTCCCAACTTTTTATCATCACAAATCACTTGGGGAAAGGTTGATCCTTTCCCAAATTCAGCATAGAACTCTTCTTTCGTAAAGTCCTCACCGAGATTATAAACCACATAGTTGCTATTTGTCAATTCCAATACCTGTTTGACCTTATAGCAGTATGGGCAATTCTCTTTTGAGTATACGGTAAAATTCATAAGAATATATTATTTACTATAAGTCATACTAAAGCAAATCATATTATATCATATATGATAAAAAAAATCAATCACCAAGGAACATCTTTACTAAATATAGTCCAAGTAGGTTGCGAATTATCAGATTGATTAAGAAGACTATCAATCCAATGCTCATGATTTTGTATGATTGATTTATCATTAAATTGATCAGAAATCCAACCACGTACAATTTCTTCCGTTAATTCTTTAAATGGAATAAATTCATCGGAATCTGGGGATACATTATGGGTTTCTACTTCATACTTATCTACAGATTCAATGGTCGTTTTCTGTGGATCGGTATCGTCATAAGAAGTCCATTTTACAACAATTTTTGAAACAATATTGTAACCAGTATCAATAACTTCAAGATTAGTAATACTAGTTGAATGTATAATGGACATGATTTAAAAAGTTAACTTATTTTTGTATTTATTATTTCTTCTAAACTGAAGTCGTTGATAGGTTTCCACTATTATCGACCAATAATCGATATCTAGTTCCATTTGGTGAAGTTAAAACTGCACCATAAGTACCAATTCCTATTCTATCAACATCAACATAAGATGCATCTTGAAATGCCATACTTCCTAACATACCATTAGTTGGAATTTGATTTGGATCTTTTCCTATTAAATTAGACATTTTTTATGAATCCGATTACTTTTATGTATGTAAAAATTATACAGTCATATTGACTAATTGTTGATTTGTAAGTCTATAATCATAGTAAGTAAAATTTTCTATAGTCCCATTCAAAAATTTACCTACCGTTAATGCACCATCAGCGCCAATGGATATTTCATCAATTGTCTCTGGAAAAATAACATTAAAATCTTCAGAACCTAATATACCATTTGTTGCCTGTTGTGCATTATTATTTTTATATGCACCTGCTATTTTCAATCTTTTTTGTAGAGAACTATATGTATAAAATGGAATTGATAAGTCAAAACCATATGTAAAAGAATTTCTGTTTCCTATAGAAGTCCCCAAACTAAATCTAGTAAGTGAATCAACATTAGAAACATAATAATTAGTGTTTACCAACATTCCATTAGAAGAAGTTGAAACTCTAATAATATCATTTATTTTTAATCCATGAGGCAATTTTGTTTCTAGGAATGTATATCCTCCAAAAGGATCTATAAGTGTAATAAAATTTCTATTAGATTGTGTGTTAGTGGTTGCAAAGTTAATTACATTACTAGTAATGCTAGAAGACTTTGTTACACTTAATTGTGTTCTTGGAGTAGTAAATCCCAAAAATATATTATTGGAAGAAGTACCATCACTCAATTCTACAAATCTTCTTGTCTCACCAACACTTTTTTCACTTCTACTCTCATTACTTCTTCCAGTCAAAATAATTGTACCTTCATTTGAATTGAAAAATGAAGAAAAATCATTACTAGATATTTTAACTGAATCCGAATTTCTTGTAACTTGACTACCAGATGTTGGAATGTAAGAAGAAGGAAAATTACCTTTTTCTAATTGAACCCCCCAAATGTACATTGTAGATAATGGAGAACCAATAATTGGCACATATCCAGTATGTTGTATTATTAAGTCTTTACAAGTTGCATTGCTTATTGTAAAATCATAAAGTATAAATTTTGTCCAACCATTAGGATATTGTATTCTTTCCAGGTTACCTAAATTTGAAATTTGTGTAGATGGGATAGAATTACTACCGACACTATTATAACTATAGGATTGTTTCGGGTCAATTGGAATGCCAGTAATCCAAAATGTTTGATCTGCCGATGTAGTATCATTTGCTATAATAGCAAAACTGGTTGCATTTGATCCTCCACTTTTAATGTAAAAGGAAAGACTATAAGTATCACCTGGTGTATATGTACCAAAAGCATTTGATATAATATATCCATTTGCATAATTTGTTCCAGGACTTGGAGATATCTTTGTTGCACTATATGTACCATCTGGTGCTAAAGTTTCTGTAGTATTTGCAGTAACAGTTCCACCACCAGGATTCGTCCAAGATGCAAGATTGGCACTATAATTAATCAAGTTCGTTCTTTGCTCTTCAATTAACAAACCATTCATTTGCTTTGTTATGGGATCATAATCAAATCTAGGTTTATTTGCACTTATTTGCTCAATATACCCAAAACGATTTACTCTAGTTCCAATACTATTTCTAGAGAAACTGATACGAGGATCTAATCTTTCATGAGTAAAATCAATATTTAAAGTGGGGAGACGACTTGGATAATCTAAACCAAGATTACTTTTTTCTAAAACTATGTTTGTCATGATTATTTAAACTTTAAAATTGAATTGTTTGAAAGACCATAGTTCATTCTAAAATTCCATTTATCATAACTTTAATTGTTGTATTTGGATACAATGGAGTAAAGAACAATCTTACATTTGAATTTTGAACTTCAACATCAAAATTCCCTAATGACTCTCCACTCATCAATGTAGAATTTTCTAAAATACTTGCACCAGTTTCAAAATGATTAACTGTTATTTCGGAAATTTGATAATTAGATTCCACAGAATCTATAGTATTTAGAAAGTCAACTTCACCTCCAGATGTAGAGGTTTGCCTATAAATTTCAGTTGATAAATCTGCAAAGGTATAACTTCCAAAATCAAAAGAAATCTCTTCAGAACCAACATTTATTGATGATGGATTAATAAATACACTTCCAATTCCCAATGCAGTAACTGTTGTCCCAACTGAAATTATATTATCAATCGGTTTTACATATTGTCCAATAGAAATACTAGTTGTTGTAATTCCGGTAATAATTCCAGATGTAGCAGAAATAGTTCCTGCAACACCAGCAATTGCAGTATTAAATCCTACATAAGTTCCAATTCCAGTAGAAGTTCCAATTGTAAAAGTTGTAGATGAAGGAATGGACAACACATAATAATCAACATTTCCATCTATTTGTAAGTTGCTTGAACTGGAGGGAAAACGAACAATATCATCTACATTAAATCCGTGAGATGTTAATGTTGTAAGTGTAGAAACTCCAGAAATTGGGTCACCATTTATTTGACTTATAACTTTTTTTAAATCACTTCTATTGATCGATATAATAGATTGTGTAGTATAATTTGAACCGGAATAATAATTATCATTAGAAGATTGTGGTAAAAGAGATATTTCAGTAACTACTCCATCAAAAACAGTAGCAAGTCCAATAGCACCAGATCCATTACCACCAACAAATGTTAAAGTTGTAGTACCTACACCAACACCAGAGGTATATCCAAATCCAGAATTTACAATAGAACTTAATGAAGATATTCCCCCACTAACATCTGTAGTGGCAACAGAAATTCTAAATCCAGCTCCTCCAGATGCAGTCAATACATCTCCAGAAGTATATCCAGTTCCTGGAGAAGAAATAGAAATTTCATTAACAACTCCATTACGCACTGTAACAGTACCTTTTGCGTCAGATCCAGTTCCAGAGGTTGTCACTAACCCAACATTAAATGTTCCTTCAGTATATCCCCTACCACCAGTTGTTATACCACCAAGAGAAGTTATTTGTCCTGGACAAGTTATATGAATTTGATACTTCTTAGAACTAAAATTAGAGACTGAAAAAGTATCTAATAAAGTTCTTGTTTTTGATGTAGTTTGCTTCTCAAATGATTCAAAAGTCAAAAAATTATCTACTTGAAGTGATGATTTAGGTGTAGTTGTGTTTATACCAACAGAGGTAGTAATTCCTATAGTAGAAATTCCAACTTCTACAAATGATGCAAATTGTGATAATTCCCTATTATATGACATTTCTAGAAGATTTTTTACTATTTATGGTTTGTTTATACAGTATCCCAACTACTAAATACCCATCCAGTTCTATCTCTAGTTAATGAGGGGAAAGAACTAATTACTTGCCATCTATTATATGAAATTGCCAACAATTGGATATTTGCATAGTCGGGATTGTATGATATAGGATCGTTACCAATTCCAATCGTACTATCGGTTGTTTTTATTTGTTCTTTTTCAATTTTTTTAATATCAACTTTTTCCCCACCAAAACAAGAGGTTGATAATACAATAGATGTACCATTTGTTGCAGTGTATTCCCCAGATGTTAATCTAACACCATTAACATAAACATCTATATATCCAACATCATAAGAAGTTGAAAATGTAGTTTGTCCAGCAGTTGCCGTAAATGTAGAAGTGCTTACTGTTCCTCTAGGAATTAATCCTAATATTTTATGATTAGTCCTATTAAAAGTTCTAATAGAAGTCCACGCTGATGTAGATCTATTAATTACTGTAACTTTTCTGCCAGGAACAGGAGGAGGTAAAAGAAGCATAACTGGACCATTATTACCATTACAAGTTACAATTACATCAAATGCACTTGGGATAGTTGCAAGTGAATAACCTGTTGCACCCTGATCATAACTATAGGTATTAGAAAAGTTTACAAATTGCTCTCCATAAAATGATTTAGAATTACTTGATGCTCTGTAAATTAAATCTCCATCAAAATCAAAATTTATCTCAGCATAACTTGTACTACCATTATTATATGCTTGGAAATATAATTTTCCATTTGAAATGTAAAGATCATCCGAGAATCCAAAATTTGGAGAGAATCCAACTCCACCATTATATGCACCGGTGCCATATTTTCTTAATATTTGGTAAATAAAAGTTGTTCCATCATATCTTATATCATATTCTCCAAAAAATTGAGATTGTCCCGATGTAATTTCTGTTGTTCTAACTTTTAATTTACCCACCATATGATATGGTAAGGAAGGTAAAATTTGTATCTGATTGTCTGCAGATTGTATACGATTTGGTTCTATAGCTGTAAATGTAAATGTAGTGGTTGCTATGCCAACATTTGTGAATGGTCTATTTACTGTGATGGAACCAGCACCAACACTAATAACAACAGTACTACTTGGATTACTTAATGTTTGTGTCGTAGAACCAAATGCTGTGATTATTCCACTTGAGACATCATTTCCACTTACAACAAGTCCGGTTACTATATTGGATGTCGATATTCCTGTAATCGTAGAGACACCGGAAGATGCAAGTGTTCCAGTTCTATTAGAAACTATGGTTCTATTTGCAGAAATTCCAGGGCAACTAAATCCTCTTATATTTGTATCCCAATCATTTACATTAACTAAGTTTGGTATGTTATCCGCAGAAAATGGGACATCAATATAGAAATCTCTAACATCTTCATAGTTGAGTTTACCTATTTCAATTGGAGAATCTCCAAGAACTGCTGTAGTAACACCACTTAAAGTATTATTGTTACCCAAAACTGGAGTTTTATATTGTCCATCACCAAAAATTCGAAAAGCAACATTACAGTTTCTTATTCTATTATTTTCTATTGTCCAAGTATATTTTGAAGTTTCCAAATCAAATGCTACATCAAATCCTTCGATGAAGTTATTGGCAATAATTCCCCCCTGTACTCCATTATTATATGAATCATAATCATCAGCAACGACTGCGGAACCTTGCATCAAATATTGCTCTACCTTAAAAGTAGTTAGAGAATACGATTTTCCAAAAAATGTAATTGTACTAATTCCACTAGTTCCAGAACCAGATGATGTATAAGTATAAGAATAAGGACTCATCAAATACTCATCAACTCCACCATTTAGAGGAGTAGAACGATAGACTTTCAATTCTCCAGGATAACTGTTTACATTCCAAGGAACAGTAACTGCTGTTCCTACAGTTGTAGTATCGTAATCATTAACTCCAAATCTTTGATTAAATCTTAATTTTCTGCCAATAATTGAATTATTCGTAATAACAAAATTTCCTGATTGTGACCATCCTTTTATGAGTTGTCCAACATCCACACACATATTGTCGGAAATTACAACTCTTTTCGCAAATTGCTCTGGAAGATAAACTACACCGACGTTTTCAAAAACATTACCAACAATACTTACATAATCTCCCCCATCACTTTGAATTGGAGAACTAATATTTTTGATTTGGTTATTAGAAATAACAACACCTCTTACATAACCAGAGGGTGAGTTCATTCCAATTACAGGAGATTCATCAAAAGTACAACCTTCGATTGTAACAGATTTATGAGTACCAGTGGAGTAATTAGTTCTCCAAATATTTCCAGTATTGAAGAAATAACAATTTGTTAGTTTTGTTTCTTCAATATCAGAATCGCCAGTTTCCAATAAATTTGGTACAGTAGTTCCAGCACCACTTCTAAATTCGCAATTTCTTAATTCAAATCTTCCAAGAGAACCACTATTAAACCAACTATTGAAAGCTTGGTTATTATCATTTGATTCAAATTTAAGACCATCAATAATAATATTAGAATTTACACCACTTAAACCAATAATAGCACCAAGTGCAAATAATGGATCTTGGACTCCCCAAGTAATAGTTCCACCAGCACCAATTAACTTTACATCACCACTAATACTCAATCCTCTAGTTCCAAGACGATATTGTCCCGGTGGGAAAATTAATGGTTTTCCAGTTGCTCTTGCAGAATTAATTCCTGCTTGAATAAAAGTCCTATCATCCGTAACTCCATCACCAGTTGCACCAAATTCTCTAACATTTAGTCCATATCCAATGGCATCACTAAACGGCAATACAGTATATCCAATACCGACTCTTAAATTTGCTATGGTAGCAATACCAGAAGTATTGAGATTAGTATTACTTAAATAATCAATAGTACCTGTAGTGGTATCTAAGGTTGCAATCGTACCAATACCAGAAGTATTGAGATTAGTATTACTTAAATAATCAATAGTACCTGTAGTGGTATCTAAGGTTGCAATCGTACCAATACCAGAGATATTAACATTATCAGTTACAGTTAATGGTTTTCCTAATGTCAATCCACTTGTTGCATCATAAGTAAAATTAGAATCTCCAGTATTAATTCCTGCTAGATTAAAAGTTACCTGACCCGATGAACCTGCTACTAAAGCTATGGTTCCAGTTTTGTCGGGATAAGTAATAACTCTATCTGCTGTTGGAGTTTGTGATTGAATTGTAATGGAGTAAGTTCCTCCATCATCAATTTTAATATCACCAGAAACTTGTAATTTTGATGTTGGATTTGTAGTTCCTAATCCAACATTTCCATCTTCGGTGGTTATTATTGTTCCACCGACTCCTACTTCTAGTCCCTTCTTTACTCTAAAACTTTGACTAGCCAAGGTTCACTATCCCCTTTGGTTTATTTTTTATTATTTATAGTTTAGTTGCAGTAAAATTAATTGTATAAGTAGTTATACCAGAACTCGCAGGAGTAGAAAGTAATCTAATGTTTCCACCAGAAACATCGATATCAAATGATGCAATAGTAGTATTATTAAAGATTGTACCATATTCAGAAGGGTAAGCAATTGTTCCATCATGTAAAGCAAGTATTTTAGTTGCATGGAAATTATTTGCCTGAGTTGCCTGAATAGTATATTCTACCGAACGGTAAGATGTAATTGATAGTGTAGAATGTATTCCAACTTGACTTGTAGTAGAAGATGTTGAAACAACAGACCCAGAACTTGTATATAATGTATCATATGTTGATGTTGTAATTATTCCGGATACTTTTAAATTGCCCTCAACATCAAGTTTTGCTGTCGGATTTGTCGTTCCAATACCGATATTATAATTTTCATCACCAACAATCCAATAACTGGAAGTACCAGATACATTATGACCGATTGCAAGTTGAGTATCTTTTGTTGTGTCTGGTGTATCGAAAAGATTTGAACCATCAGTACCAGAACCAATTACAATTCTTCTGGATGCATTTGTTGATATTCCAGTGAAAGAACCGTAGTGACTATTGAAGTTTCCAGTAGTGTTAGAATTAAGTGCTTGGAATCCATAAGCAACATTATTGGTTCCAATGGTGTTGTCATAAAGTGCTCGATATCCAGTAGCAGTATTATTGTCTCCGATGGTGTTGGTATAAAGTGCTTGGAATCCAGTAGCGACATTATTGGATGCGTTGTTAAAAAGAAGTGCTTGATATCCGTTAGCAACATTCTGGATTCCAGTGGTGTTGGAACGAAGTGCTTGGCGTCCAGTAGCAACATTATTAAATCCAGTGGTGTTAGAATAAAGTGCTTCAAATCCATTAGCAACATTATAACTTCCACCGTTGTTGGTATAAAGTGCTTGATATCCAGTAGCAACGTTATATTGTCCAGTAGTATTAGACTCTAATGCCTGATATCCCAATACAGTATTAGTGCTTACATCTCCACCACCTCTACCGACTGTTATGTCATTAATTTTTATATCACTATTAACATCAAGTTTTGCCTGTGGATTATCAGTCCCGATGCCAATATTACCAGTGCTTACATCAAAGAATGCTGTGGTCCCACCAGCACCTATACTAACATCATCTTGGAAAGTGGAAACACCACTAACTCTAAAACTACCATTAACATCAAGTTTTGCAATTGGATTTGTGGTTCCTACGCCAACATTGCCACCAAAAGGATTCAATCTAATGGTTCTATCTGCATGAACATCAATGATTGGAATGCCAGAGATTGGATTGACACTAAAAATAGAACCAGAAGTCAGGTTGTTAGTAATAGAGAATAACTGGCCTTCCGAACCTTCGAAGGAAAGAGTTCCATTATTAAGTGTATCATAAGGAATAATGTCAATAATAGTTCCAATACCAACTGTTGCACCAATGCTAACGACATCAGCAAATGTAGAAACACCTGATACATTAAGATCATTAGAAATGTCTACAGAAGCATTAATATCAAGATCTGATGCAAAGGTGGATATTCCAGAGACATTAAGATCATCTAACTCAGTATGACCATCTACGTCGATAGAAGCATTAATATCAAGATCTGATGCAAAGGTAGATACTCCAGAAACATTAAGATCATTAGAGATGTCTACAGAAGCATTAATATCAAGGTCTGATGCAAAGGTAGATACTCCAGAAACATTAAGATCATTAGAGATGTCTACAGAAGCATTAATATCAAGGTCTGATGCAAAGGTAGATATTCCAGAGATTTCAATATTAGTGCTCTTCAAAATTGGTATAGTCGAGATGCCAGAAGCATTAATGTTTCTGACTTGAATGATATCATTATCAGTCAGTTGAACTCCACCAACAGCAAGTCTTGTTCCTGTTGGGAATTGAGTGCTACCAATGCCGACAGCATAGTTTGATAACCAGGCATCAGTTCCAAGACTAGCAAAGGTTCCTGCCTTAAACCACATAATCTTCTTATATGTGGTTGGTACTGTCTCAATACCAGCAACATATAAATCTACAAGTGGATTGCCTTCGGTTGATGCAATCGCAATACCACCGTGATTTGCAGTATTATCGGTAGAAATATCATTACCGAGTCCATCAGTTCTTACACCAAGAATTAAGTCGGCATCTTCTACTTGTAATTGAGTGGTGAAGATTGTTGCGGATGTTCCTCCAACAGTAATATTTCCAGTTACATTTAAATCACGTAGAACATTTAAGTCTCTTGTGACCGTTGCGTCTTGTGGGGTTGTAAATTGATTAGGAACACTTAATGTTGGTGTGGTTCCTTCACCTGAAGTCACATCAACTGCAATTTGATTTGCCGTGCCGCTAATTGATGCAACATAATCACCAAAAGTGTCCGTGCCTAGTCCAACACTATTTGGTTGAATGGTTGCTGCTAATGATACATTTCCAGTGCCGTCAAAACTAATTGGAGAAGCAACAACATCTCCCGTGATTTCAAAAGTTCTTGCGTTTTCTAGTTTTGTAGCAGTGGAGATTGTGCCAGTAATTCCACCAATAAATGTAGAAACACCAGAAACATAAAGAGTATTAACATCAATATTATTAGATACTTTTAAATTGCCACCAACATCAAGTTTTGCTGTCGGATTTGTCGTTCCAATACCAATATTATAATTCTCATCACCCACAATCCAATAATTGTTGGTCCCAGAAATATTGCGACCAATTGCTAATTGATTATTTGCATCTTTTGGAACATCAAATGCATTGACTCCATTACCACCACCAGAACCAATAACAACAATACCAGATCTATTAGTTGTGTTTCCATTATATGAGCCAAGGTGGATATTATAACTACCGGAGAGATTTTCTCCCGCAGATCTTTTACCCATTGCAACATTATTATTACCAGAAATATTTTGGAAAAGAGCATCATTACCCAGAGCACTATTAAAAGCTCCTGTAGTATTATCTCTAATCGCCCAGTATCCAATCGCAGTATTACTTAATCCTTGGTTGTTTTCAAGTGCTCTAAATCCAATAGCAGTATTATTTGCTGATTGATTATTATAAAGTGCTCTATATCCTATAGCAATATTATCATTTCCGTTATTACTATTGAGTGCTTGTACACCAATTGCTACACAATTAATACCTGCGGTTACCGTATTTAATGCACCAAAACCAAAGAAGAGATTATTTGTTCCTCTAGTTCCTAGTGTTGCAGTATTGACTTTTACATTATTCAAAAATGTTGCTATACCAGAGACATTAAGATCAT
>Ga0070754_10003609_pt1 | contig 10880 bp, 9 predicted proteins | sample VirMetDEL_Sep_01_FD_75181 | JGI IMG/M metagenome (GOLD analysis project Ga0070754, IMG submission 75181) | Aqueous microbial communities from the Delaware River and Bay under freshwater to marine salinity gradient to study organic matter... | ecosystem: Environmental > Aquatic > Marine > Coastal... | reverse complement strand
TGCAGTCTGCGCCTTGCCGGTGCGCTGCTGGCTGCGCAGGGCGAAAGCGTCCTGATCCTCGCGGCTGATCTTGTGTTCTTCAGCGACGTTGTCGGCGGTCTGTGGCATGGCATCGACGCCGTACATTTCCTTCATCTTTGGATTGATGAAGCGCCAACCGATGGTGGTGTCCTCAATCTTCTGGGTACGGCCGAACGCGGTGTCGGCCTTACCCATCACATAGGGCGCGCGGCTCATGGACTCGACGCCGCCAGCAATCGCCAGCTCCATTTCGCCGCAAGCGATGGCGCGGAAGGCGCTCCCCACCGCATCCATGCCCGAAGCGCAAAGACGGTTGAGGGTCACGCCCGGCACGGTTTCCGGCAGCCCGGCCAGCAACGCGGCCATACGCGCGACGTTGCGGTTGTCCTCGCCAGCCTGGTTGGCGCTGCCCATGAAGACTTCTTCGATGGCAGCCGGATCGAGCTTGGGGTTGCGTTCCAACAGCGCCTTGATAGGGGTCGCAGCCAGATCGTCGGCACGCACCGCGGCCAGCGAACCGCCGAAGCGGCCGATGGCCGTACGTACGGCGTCGCAGATAAAGACTTCGCGTGTCACTCGTCACCTCCAGATTGTCCGTGAGCGGCGGCCGTGCGGGCCTCCAGGGCGCGCAGGGCAACCAGTTCGTTGTCGGTCGGTGGCGCGGTTTCGCCGAGATCGTCAGCGAAACGGATGGCCCAGCCGGTGTTCTCGATCACCTGCTCGCGGGTCACGCCCGGGTGCAGCGAGGTCACCACGAATTCGTTGGACCCGGTTTCAGGCTCCATGATGCACAGATCGGTAATGATTCCGACCGGCCCGTTGCCCGACAGCCCGAGTTGCTTGCGATGATCGCCACCCTCGCCGAAACCGACCGACGTGATGAATGCCAATTTGTCGACGAAGGTGCGGTGCGATTGCTTGAGGATGATCAGCACCTGCTTGGCCGACCCGGCAATTTCCGGCGCCCCACCCGCCCCTGGCAAGCGAACTTTCGGTTGGTGATAGTCGCCAATCACCGTGGTGTTGATGTTACCGAACTTATCCACCTGCGCCGCGCCGAGAAAACCGACGTCGATGCGCCCGCCCTGCAGCCAGTAGCGGAAGATCTCACCGGTGGGCACCACGGTGTCAGCGGTCTCGGCCAGCTCGCCGTCACCAATGGACAACGGAAGCACCGATGGTTTGGCGCCGATAGGGCCGGATTCATAGATCAGCACCACGTCCGGCGCATGGGTCAGGCGCGCCAAGTTGGCGGCCTTGGACGGAAGGCCGATGCCGACGAAGCAGACGCTGCCATCGCCGAGGCGGCGCGAGGCGGCCACGGTCATCATTTCATTGGTGCTGTAGTCATTGGCGTGAGCGCTCATCACTTGGCCTCCTGCTGCGCGGCCAGCTTGGCCTGGAACGCTGAGAAATCTGCAGTACCGTGGATGAACTCGTCGATCCAGGCGTTGAAAGTGTCGCGGTCGCGAGCAATCGGGTCCCACTGCTGGTAGAAGCGGTTGTCGCGCTCGTAGTACCCGTGGGCATAGGACGGATGAGCGCCGCCCGGCACCAGGCAAACGGCGGTCAGCGCCCAGGTCGGCAATACGCAGGCATTCATCGGTGCTTCGAGGTCGTCGACGATTTCCTCGACGGTGACGATGCAGCGTTTGGCCGCCAAAGCGGCTTCCTTCTGTACGCCGAGGATGCCCTGAATCAATACGTTGCCCTTGCGGTCGGCTTTTTGCGCGTGGATCACCGTGACGTCCGGACGCACACTTGGGACCGCCGCAAGGGTTTCGCCAGTGAACGGACAGTCGATGAACTTGATCATCGGATTGACCTTTGGCAGGTCAGAACCGAGATAGGCACGCAGCACTGCGAACGGCAAACCTGAGGCACCCGCGACGTAGGCATTAGCCAGGTCGGCATGGCTGTGTTCTTCAATCTCCAGCGGCTGCGGCCATTGCTTTTCCACCGCATCACGCAGGCGATGCAGCGAGCCGACACCGGGATTGCCGCCCCAGGAAAAGATCAGCTTCTTCGCGCAACCGGCGCCGATCAGCAGGTCATAGACCAAGTCAGGGGTCATGCGCACCAGGGTCAGGTCTTTCTTGCCTTGACGGATGATTTCGTGAGCAGCCGCGGTGGGAATCAGATGGGTGAAGCCTTCAAGGGCGACGGTGTCGCCGTTGTTGACGAAGCGATCGATTGCCTCGTGTAAAGAAAGGAGCTCGGCCATGGGTCAGTCTCGTGTTGGTATCGAATGCACGAACGAATCGGTGCTTACGACCCACACTAACCATCGTTTTGAGGCAGAACAATCCGATAATCGATTAACTGTTCGGTATTCGAACAGTGATTAATTGGTTTACGCCTTCGGATCGTCGGATTACACCTTCGGCTAATTCGACCCACGATGCACGTTCATTCCAGCGATCATCCAGCCTAATCGGCTGGGTAACGACCCCCGTCCTCGCTGCGGTGGGCTGAAGCGGAGCGCCGCCCGGCCCACCCTACGGTCCTATCCCGTGCAGGCGAAACCTGACGGGATTGACCTGCACGCTAAAGGTCCCTCACCGGCTGCCTGTCCGCTTCGAGTTCAGCGACGTAGGGTGGGCCGGGCGGCGCTCCGCTTCAGCCCACCGGTGACAGCAGCTGGACCAGAGCTGTAGGTCGTGTCACGCTGCACCGACCCGACCTGCGAAGTCGATGTCAATGAAACAGCCGCGTACTCAACTCCTTGCTCGCCTCCAGCAACACCGGCAGAAAACGCGTTTCCAGCTCCTGCCGGGTCACCCGACCGGCATGTGTGCCGACGTTCAGCGCGGCGAGTACCTGGCCGGCTGAATCCTTCAGCGGTACCGCCAGCGAGCGCAGCCCGACTTCCAGTTCCTGGTCGATGATCACCCAGCCCTGCTGCCGGATCTCGGCAATCGAAGCGCGGATTGCCTCGGGCGTATGCAGGGTGCGGCTGGTCTTGATTTGCAGTTCGGCGTGGTCCAGGTAGTCGTCCAGTGCCGCATCATCCAGCGCCGCCAGCAATATCCGGCCCATCGACGTGCAATAGGCCGGCAACCGGCTCCCGACGCTCAGATCGACCGAAATCAATCGCTGCGGCGTCGCCGAGCGGGCCACATAAAGCACCTCGTCACCCTCCAGCGTGGCCATCGAGCAGGCCTCGTGCAGCTGATCGCTGAGGCGGTCGAGGATCGGTTGCGCGGTCACAGCCAACGGTGTCGACGACAGATAAGCGTGGCCCAGCGTCAGTACCTTGGGCAACAGCGAATAGGTGCGGCCATCGGTGGTGGCGTAGCCGAGCTTGATCAGCGTGTGCAGACAGCGACGCACTGCGGCGCGGGGGATTTCGGTACGGTGGCTGATTTGCGCGATGGTCAGATGGCGTTTGCGCTCCTGAAACGCATGGATCACTGCCAGCCCGCGGGCCAGCGAGGTCATGAAGTTCGGATCACCGGTCAAGGCTTCGATGCGCTTAGCCGGCGAAGCGATGATGGCCGGCGCCATCGGGGCAATACGGGAATGTGATTCGTCGTTCATGGCAGACAGCCTTGTCGGGAGCGTTGTTCGATTATCGTCCGGATGATCGATAATCGCAAAGCTCGCCGTCAAGGCTTCTCGCAAATGCGAAACAGCTGCTTACAGCAGTTGCCAGGTGTAGTTGAAGATCAGCCGGTTCTCGTCGATGTCGCTGCGGTAGTTGGAGCGCGCAGTAACGTTGCGCACGCGTACGCTGAGGCTCTTCAGCACACCGCTCTGGAAGGTGTATCCGAGATCCAGGTCGCGCTCCCATTCCTCGCCCTCGAAGCCACCGCCGGTATCGACGTTGTCGCCGCGGATGTAGCGCACCGTGGAAACCAGGCCGGGGATGCCGATGGCGGCGAAATCGTAATCATGCCGCACCTGCCAGGAACGCTCGTCGGCACCAGCGAACTCATAGGTCGGCACTTCATTGCCCAGCGGGCTGACATTGTTGAAAACCCGCGGAAAGGCGTCGTCGCCGAACATTGCCTGATAGCCGACGGAGACGGTGTGACCGCCCCGCTTGGCCGAAACCACACTGAACAGCGCACGGTTGTCGATGTCACCGAGCAGGCGCTCGCCATCTTCCTGCGAATCGTAAAAACCGAGGTTGGCGCCGAACACCCAATCGCCCATCGGCTCGCTGTGCTTGAGGCTATAGAAACGCTGGTTGTAGATGTCTTCCAACTGCGCGTACCAGATGCCCGCCGAGGTACGTTTTTGATTGAAGGCGTAATCGGCACTGACATAGTTGAATCGATCGGTTTCGGCATCGCCGCCCAGTTGCGGCACGTGGCCGAGCTTCGCTCGCATCGGGCCGTCGCCGGCCTCGTTCAGCACGCTGCCCGAATGCAGCTGCCCGGCCTGCAGGGTCAGCCCGTCGATTTCCTGCGAGACGATGCTGGCGCCCTGATAGGTCGGCGGTAGCAGGCGGATATCACTGAAGGTCAGCACCGGCAGATTCGGCGTCAGCTCGCCGAGCTTCAGCTCGGTCTTCGACAGCCGCACCTTCAGGGCCGCGCCGAGACGGCCGAAGTCGTCCGCCGCCGTGCCGTCGCTGCCGGTCGGCAGCAGTCCCGTATTGACCCGACTGGTGCTGCTGTCGAGCTTGAAACCGAGCTGCCCGAGCACATCCACGCCGAAGCCGATGGCGCCCGGCGTATAGCCCGACTTCACGTTGAGGATGAAGCCCTGCGCCCATTCTTCCGACTTCGACTGCTGGTTAGCCCCAACGATGTCGGAGAAGTCCCGGCTGAAGTAGTAATTGCGGGCCTGCAAGGTCGCGCTGGTGCCTTCGATGAAGCCTTCTTCGGCAAACACCGCAGGAGCGCCGAGCATGGCGCCGAGAGTCAATGCAATACGCGAGAGTTGTGGCTGGTTTTTCATGTATTTCACTCGTTGTTGTTGTTTTTCGGGTGCACGATGCCGCCCCCTCCGGCGCAGCCGAAGGAGCACGACAAGGGTTTTCAGGTGTTCAGTAGGGCGTTATGCGGTGATTTCAGCGCGCGGTTTGCTCCTGCGGCAGGCTAGCGCTGCTGCGCTTCGGTACGGCGGCGGGTTTTCTGCGCGTCAGTAACAAATGCGCGGCGATTCCGAATACCAGCCCCCAGAACGCAGCCGACAAACCGAGAAAGGACATGCCCGACACGGTGACCAGAAAAGTGATCAGCGCGGCCTCGCGATCCGCTGGCACCGACATCGCGGCACTCAACGCCCCGCCAATCGCGGCCAGCAGTGCCAGCCCGGCCAGAGCGGCGATCAGCGCGGCAGGAAAGGCGGTGAAAACCGATACCAGGGTCGCGCCGAAGATGCCCAGCAAAAGATAGAACACACCACCTGACACGCCTGCGACGTAGCGTTTGGCTGGGTCCTCATGGGATTCGCGACCGGTGCAGATCGCAGCAGTAATCGCCGCCAGATTCAGGCCATGACAGCCGAAAGGCGCCAACAACAGCGTGCCCAGAGCACTGCTACTGATCAGCGGGCTCGCCGGGGTCTGGTAACCATCGTTGCGCAGTACGACCATGCCGGGCACGAACTGGCCGGTCAGCGCCACCACCACCAGCGGAAAGGCGACACCGAGCATCACCTGCCAGTCGAACTCCGGCGTAATCCAGACCGGCATCGCCACGCCGAGCACCAGCGCTTCGCTATGCAACTCGCCACTGGCGACGGCGATCGCGACGCCCACTACCAGCACCGCCATCACCGCGTAACGCGGTAGCAACCGTTTGAACAGCAGATAGGTGGCGAACATCGCCAGCACCAACCAGGTTTGCTCCTTCACCGAAACGAACAATTCGGTGCCGAAACGGAACAGGATGCCCGCCAGCATCGCGGCGGAAATTGCCGCCGGTAGCTTGCTGATGACCCTGTCGAAGGCACCGGACAGCCCGACCAGCAGAATCACCAGACTCGACACCAGATAGGCACCAACCGCCTGGTTCATGCTGATGTCCGGCAACATGGTCACAAGCAACGCCGAACCGGGCGCCGACCAGGCGATGATGATCGGCACCTTGTAGCGCAGGCTCAGGACGATCCCGAGCACCCCGCTACCGATGGAAATGGCCCAGACCCATGACGACACCAGGTCATGGGGCAATCCACCGGCCTTGGCCGCCTGGAAGATGATCACCAGCGGGCCGGCGTAGGAGATGACCGTCGCGATGAAACCGGCAACCACGGCGGAGAGAGAGAGATCGCTGAGTAGCGTTTTCATGTCGCCTCGCAAGACAGGCCTGGCGATCCGTGACGGTGTCCGGATCGCTCTTGTTGTGGTGACGCATTGACTCGGTGACAGGGTGACCGTATCGACGTCGACGTAGGGTGGATGACGCCTCACCCATCCACCGCCGGCAGGCCACAAAAGCCGGTGGATGAAAACAGCGTCATCCACCCTACCGCTCCGTGCACAGCCAGTGGATGTCGCTTCATTCATCGGCAACCTGGTCCGATCAAGCTTCCTGCAAAGCCCGCGGACGCTGGCTGCGCTGCTCGGCCTGCGGTGCAGGCGCCTGCTGCAGCTGGAAGTCGAACGCCACCTCAGCGAAGCGCCCTTGCACGCCACGCGCCTGAGCGGCATCAGGATCGTGATTGAAGTGGATGTCGCCGATCAGCCCATCGCGGGTCGCGTAGGCGAAGTCGTCCCACAGGTACTTGTCGCCGGACAGGTTGATCTGCGTGGTCAGGTGGCGGTGACCCGGCGCAGAGATGAAGAAGTGGATATGCGCCGGACGCTGACCGTGGCGGCCGAGCATATCGAGCACTTCCTGAGTCGGCCCGTCCGGCGAGCAGCCGTAGCCGGACGGCACGATACTGCGCGCGCGATAGCGGCCCTCCGCATCGGTAATGATGCGACGGCGCAGGTTGTAGTCCGACTGGCTCTGGTCGAAGTAGGAATAGTTGCCCTGCGTATTGGCGTGCCACAGGTCGACAGTGGCACCGGCCAGCGGCTTGCCGTCAGGACCGGTGACCTTACCCTGAAGAAACATGACGGTGGCGACGCCCTCTTCGCTGCCGTCATCCATGCGGGCCTCGCCCTCGACGATGGGCGCGCCGGCCACGTACAGCGGGCCTTCGATGGTGCGCGGCGTACCGCCGTTCAAGCCGGCCTGCTCGTCCTTGGCGTCTTCCAGCAGATCGAAGAAATGCTCGAGGCCGAGTCCGGCGACCAACAGGCCGGCCTCATTACGACCACCGAGGCGATTGATGTAATCGACGGCTTTCCAGAACTCGTCCTGGGTGATTTCTAGGTCCTCGATGATCTTCACGCTGTCCTGCAGAACACGGTTGATGATGGTCTTCAGGCGCGTGCTGCCGGCGTCGTTGTTGAAGCCGCTGGCTTCCTTCAGGAACTGCTGGATATTGTCGTCATGGGAAATTTTTACGGTCATGGCTTAGGCCTCATCTTGTAATTTTCAGTTGCTGGCCGCTCTCCGGCCCGGATTCATTCAACGGTCGTCATCACGAATCGAGGACGGGTGACGGCACAGCGGGTTGACCTCGATTTCCATGTAAGGAAAGAGCGGCAGCTGCATCAGGGTGTCGTGCAGCTCCTGCACGCTGGCGACGTCGAACACGCTGTAGTTGGCGTACTGCCCGGCGATACGCCACAGGTGACGCCATTTGCCTTCGCGCATCAGCCCTTGAGCCAGCTCCTTCTCATCCGCCTTGAGCTTCGCGGCCTTGGCCGGGTCCATGTCCACCGGCAATTTCACGATCATCTTTACGTGGAACAGCATCTATTCAGCCTCCGGTTATTTGCGGCTGAAGAACGCCAGGCGCTCTTCGTCGAGGGTCAGACCGAGGCCCGGCGTGCGCGGCACTTCCAACTGGAAGTCGCGGTATACCGGTGCCTCGGTGACGATTTCTTCGGTGAGCAGCAGCGGGCCGAACAGCTCGGTGCCCCAGGTCAGCGTGTTCAGAGTGACGAACGCATGCGCCGAGGCCAGGGTGCCGATGGCGCCTTCGAGCATGGTTCCACCGTACAGCGCGATCCCCGCCGCTTCGGCGATCTGTGCGGTGCGCAGTACGGCACGCGGGCCGCCATTCTTGGCGATCTTTAAGGCGAAGACGGTGGCGGCGCCGTCGGCGGCGAGGCTGAAGGCGTCTTCCACGCTCTCGATGGATTCGTCGGCCATGATCGGTGCCGGGCTGCGCTGGTTCAGCCGAATCTGGCCGCTACGATTGATCCGCGAGATTGGCTGCTCGATCAGGTCGATGCCGTTGTCACCCAGAATCTGGCAGGCACGAATCGCCCGCGACTCGTCCCAGTACTGGTTGACGTCGACCCGCACGCTGGCGCGCTCGCCCAGCGCCTGCTTGATCGCAATGACGTGCTTGAGATCGGCGTTCACCTCGTTGGCACCGATCTTCAGCTTGAACAGGCGGTGGCGGCGGATGTCGAGCATGCGCTCGGCTTCCTCGATGTCCTTGCCGGTATCGCCGGAAGCCAGGGTCCAGGCGACTTCCAGACTGTCGCGCACCCGTCCGCCGAGCAGCTCGCTGACCGGCAGGCCCAGGCGTTTGCCCTGGGCGTCGAGCAGCGCGCTTTCCAGGCCGGACTTGGCGAAGGTGTTGCCCTTGGCCGCCTTGTCCAGGCGCAGCATGGCGGCATTGATATTGGCCGCATCCTGGCCGACCAGCAGCCGCGCGAGATGGCTATCAATGTTGCGCTTGATGCTCTCTGGGCTTTCGTTGCCGTAGGCGAGGCCACCAATCGTGGTGGATTCGCCGATGCCTTCGATGCCGTCGGTGCAACGGATGCGGATGACGACCAGCGTCTGCTGCTGCATGGTGTGCATCGCCAGCTTGTGCGGGCGGATGGTGGGCAGATCGACGATGACCGCTTCGATGCTTTCGATCAGGGTGTGGCTCATATCGGCTCCCGGTTTCCGGTTCTAGTTCAGTGGTCAGGGTTCAGGCTTTCGCTGCCGACAGTCCGGCTGGCGCAACATTGCTGCTGCGTTGTCCGGAGACGGCGAAGACGGTCATGGCTAACGCGGCGATCACGCCCGGAATCGCGAAGGCGATGAAGTTCAGTTGCAGCGGCAGATTGATACCCAGCAGCGCACCGCCCAGCAGCGGGCCGACGATGGCGCCGTTGCGGCCGATGCCGGATGCCCAGCCGAGGCCCGTGGAGCGAATCGACAGGCCGTAGAATTGCGCGGCGCTGGCATAGAGCAGAATCTGCGTGCCGATGACGGTGGCGCCGGCAATGGTGATCAGCGCGTAGAGAACCGGCATCGGCGTTTTGAAGCCCAACAAGCTGATGGACACCACCGAGACCACGAAGAACACCACCACGACCTTGGCCAGGTTGAAGCGATCCCCCAGCCAACCGCCGAGAATCGCGCCGAACATGCCGCCTAGATTCAGCGCCACCAGGAACGACAGGCTCGACCCCAGACTGTAACCGGCATTGGCCATCAGCTTCGGCAGCCAGGAGCCCAGCGCGTAGACCATCAGCAGGCAGCAGAAGAACGCCACCCAGATCGACACGGTGCGAACGCCGCGGCCATCGCGGAACAACTCCAGCACCGAAGCGCTCTTGCCTTTGATCTCGGACATCACCAGCTCGTCGCTGGCGCTGAGTTCACGACTCGGATCGATACGCTTTAGCAGGTCGCGCGCCTGCTCGGAGCGCCCTTGGCGCACCAGGAAGCCGATCGACTCCGGCAGTTTCCAGAGGATCACCGGAAGCAACAGCAGCGGCACGGCAGCGGCGAAGAACATCGCTTCCCAGCCGAAGCGCGGCAACACATAGATGCCCAGACCGGCTGAGAACATGCCACCCAGCGAATAGCCACTGAACATGACCGCCACCAGCGTGCTGCGCAGCTTTTTCGGTGCGTACTCGTTCATCAACGCCACGACGTTAGGCATCAACCCACCGCAGCCGAGGCCGGCGAGAAAACGGAAGATGCCGAACTCCGTCGGTGTGCTGGCAAAGCCGTTGATCACCGTCGCCGTGCTGAACAACAGGAAGCAGATGGCGATGCCCTTCTTGCGTCCGATGCGGTCGGCCAATGTGCCGAAGATCAGCGCACCGAACATCATGCCGAACAGTGCATAGCTGCCCAGCGCGCCGGCTTCCAATGGGGACAGGCCCCACTCTTTCATGATGGCCGGCAGGACCACGCCGTAGATGAACAGGTCATAGCCGTCGAAGATCAACAACAGCGCGCACAGGCTCATGACCAGCCAGTGAAACCCGCTGAAGCGGGCGTTATCGATAATTTCGTGGACGTCAACTTTACGCATGGCAAGACTCTCTATTGTTTTTGTTGTGGAAAAGCTCGTAGCAACTGCGAAGGTGTCAGGGCTATCCCTGATCGCCACCGCCCACCGGCAGGGTCACGCCGGTGATGTAGCTGGCATCGTCGGAAGCAAGGAAAAGGATCGCGCCGGCTTGCTCGTCGACAGTCCCGTAGCGCTTCATCAGCGTGGAATCGACGGTCTGGTCGACGATCTGCTGGTACCACAGCTTCTCGTCTTCGCTCTGCTCGGCGCTGTTGCGCGGGATGCGTCGTGGCGGCGCTTCGGTGCCGCCCGGTGCGGTGGCGTTGACGCGAATGCCGCGCTGGGCATTCTCGAAAGCGAGGCAGGCCGTCAGTGCGTTCACGCCGCCCTTGGCCGCGCCATAAGGCACGCGGTTTACGCTGCGGGTGGCGATGGAAGAAACGTTGACGATGGCACCGGCGCCCTGCTCCAGCATGTGCGGCAGCGCGGCGTGGCAACACCACAGCGTCGGGAACAACGAGCGGCGCACTTCCGCCTCGATCTCGTGCTCCTGGTAATGCTCGAACGGCTTGACCCAGATGGTGCCGCCGACG
>Ga0070754_10003607_pt1 | contig 10884 bp, 21 predicted proteins | sample VirMetDEL_Sep_01_FD_75181 | JGI IMG/M metagenome (GOLD analysis project Ga0070754, IMG submission 75181) | Aqueous microbial communities from the Delaware River and Bay under freshwater to marine salinity gradient to study organic matter... | ecosystem: Environmental > Aquatic > Marine >... | reverse complement strand
GCGTCTGGTGCGCGCCGGAGCGCGCCCTCCGAGGCTACAACCCGGCGAGCCCGAGGAGGAGCCGATGCGAGAGACGCTGATCGTCGTCTGCCGAGACGACCCGAGGGAGGACGGGGCTCGCCCCTACGTCCTCGCGACGCGGAAGACGTTCCCGACGAGGGAGCGCGCGGAGGACTACCGCCGGACCGTCTCGCCGTCTCGGGAGCCGCTCGTCGTCGAACTCTCGACCGCGCTCCTGACTGTCATCACAGAGCGTGGTATAACCTCATGTTGAAGGAGGTTAGAGATGAAGCAGAAGCGAGCGATCCTAGCTCGGAAGCCCTACCGCGCGAGGGGTCAGGCCCAGGACTCGCTCGGGTGTGACCGATGACCGTCAGGCTGATTGTCGGCGACGCGCTACAGGAGTGCAGGCGCCTCCCCGACGAGTCCGTCGATGTCGTCCTCACAGACCCTCCGTTCTCGTCAGGAGCGACAAGGGAAGCTGGAAAGGTGAGGAAGGATAAGATGACGAGGAGCGAAGACCCGAACCGGCGATGGTTTGGGTCCGACCAGATGACAACGCGCGGAATCACCTGCCTGATCCGCGATCTATCCGTCGAGTGGTTCCGCGTTCTGAAGCCGGGAGGGCATGTTCTGTGTTTTGTTGACTGGCGAATGTTGCCGGACTTCTCGGATGCTATCGAGTCAGCGGATCTCCGAAAGTGCGGGATCGTGGTATGGAATAAGAACAGCTTCGGCATGGGTCGCGTATTTAGGAAGCAACACGAGATGGTGCTGCACTTCTCACGCGGCACTCCCGCCGTATTCGATCGCGGAACTCCAGACGTGATCTCTGCTTGTCGCGTTCAACGCAAGAGGAGCATTCACCCAACCGAAAAGCCGGTCGAGCTGTTGGCGCGCCTAATCGGCGCGACTTCACCGAAGGGCGGAGTGGTCCTCGACCCGTTCGCCGGGTCTGGTTCGACAGCAGTTGCGGCGGCTTCATTTGGAGCTGACGCGGTCCTAATCGAGAGGGATAGGAGGTATGCTGACGCGATCGCCTCGCGGCTAAACCTCGCGGAGCAGATGGTGACTGACCGACTCCCGACCGAGGCGCTCGACGAGGAGGTCTGAGATGGGTGAGCGAGACCTCCTCCTCCGGCCCGGTGACGTCCTCGTCATCGGCGGTCTCGTCGGCAAGTTCCGCGGAGTGGAGCGCGCCCTCGACAACATCGCAGATGTGCTCAACGATCCCGATCGCGACCGGGTCCGGGTCCTCCTCGTTCCGGACGTCGAGCAGGTCCGAGTCCTCCGTCGAGAGGGCGAGGGCGAGCCCGTGCAGGTCCGCGTCGAGGAGGGCGCAGCAGACCCTCCGAGGTAGCTATCTGCTGCGCGGCACACAGCCCCGACCCGGCGAGTCCGGACTCGGGGCTGAACTTTTCTGTGTAGCCGGATCAGGTGAGCGCCCTGCTTGGCGCGGAAGTGTGCGACCCGGGTTCAAACTTTCTCTGGATGGCCGGTGACGCACACCCTACAAAGAGAACGCCACACAGGAGTGAACGATGAACAACGCAGCCGCAAACCTCTCCGCTACCTCGACCACCCCCCAGAAGGCGATCGTCTCGCCTACGGCGACCGCGAGGGCGTCTACCTCGGATGGAGCCACCTCGGATGCTACGCAGTCGTCGAGGATGGAGACGAGGACACCGTCGTGTTCTACGTCCCGCGGTGGGTGAAGGTGCTCGCGACCGCCGAGAGCCGCGAGAACTCGGTCTGGCTCGCCTCCGACGAGAACGGCGTGAAGGTCTACGAGGTCGTGCGCGCCGGGTTCGACTTCGTCGTGAGCGTCGAGACCGGTGACAAGGTGAAGGTGACCGTCGAGGCTGCCGAAGGCTCCGAGCCGCCTCGCGCTGCGAAGATGGGAGCGCGTCGGATGGCGAGGAAGGCAGCGACGGGCTCTGCTCGCGGCTGAAGCCGACCGGGCTCGCCTCCTCGGGTATCGCGCCCGAGGAGGCTTTGTTGTGTTTTGGGCTGAACTTTCTTGTGCGGCTCGATCAGGCTAGCGCCCTGATTGGCGTGGAAGTACGCGACCCGGGTTCAAACTTTCTCTGGTCAGCCCCACAGCCACACCCTACAAACAAAGCACCACACAGGAGAAACAACATGACCCCCACCGAGTCCCGCAACGTCGCCGAGCTGATCCTCTCCGAAGTCGAGGCGCTCTGCGCCTCTGTCTCGCGCATCGCGAGCCCTGTCGCCTACGGTAGCGTCAAGAGCTACCACCAGATTGCAACCTACCGGGTTGCGCATGGGACGAGCGACGTCCGTGAGGCTCAGCGTCTCTACCGCGGCGTGACCGAGAACATCGCGATCTATCTCGATCGCGAGACGATTAACCGGGTCGTGCTCTCTGCGGAGACGCGGCTCGGGAGGTTCGTGACTCCGATCCCCTGCCGATAGCTCCGGCGCCCCCGAAGCCTCGACTCGGTCGAGGCTTTGTTGTGTTTGGGGCTGAACTTTCTTGTGCGGCTCGATCAGGCTAGCGCCCTGATCCGGAGAGAGTAGCTAACCCGGGTTCAAACTTTCCCTGGCTAGCTGGTGACGCGCAGCCTACAAAGAGGACGCCACACAGGAGAACGACATGCTGACCAACGAGAACATCACCGCCGCCTTCGCCGCCCACCGCTCCGAGATGAAGGCAGACTTCATCGCCTACCTGACCGCGAGCCTCGACCGCCTCGTCCGCCGCTTCGGTCCGACGAAGGGCGAGCTGTCTCGCGCCGGTAGCTGCTTCAGCAACCACGGCGCCTACGCCCAGATCCGCGGGCTCCTCGCCTCCTCGCCCTCCCGCTCCTATACGTCGAGCATGTCCGAGATCGCTCGCTTCGACGAGGCTCGCCTCGATCGCGCTGCGGAGCGCTTCGTGGAGGCGACCGTCGACGCGCTCGTCGCGAAGGTGACCGACCGCGTCTCCGACCTGACCGATGCCGAGCTTGTCGGGGTCTCCGGCGCTCGCTTCGTCCTCGTCGGCAAGCGCGGCGCCGACTCGGTCCGCTTCGTCCAAGACCAGATTCTGAACGTGTCGAAGCTCGGCAAGCTGTTCAACCAGTGGCCCTGCCGGATCTACCTCAACGGCTCGCGTATCTCCGCGAAGGACTACGCCGCGCTGCCCGCGATCGAGCCCGTCGCCGAGACCCGCGAGAACTCGGTCGAGCTAGTCGAGGAGAACGGCTCGGTGAAGGTCTTCGCCGTCGTCCGGGCGGGCTTCGACTTCGTCGTGACCGTCGAGACGGGCGCGAAGGTGAAGGTGACCGTCGAAGCGGCGGAGGGCTCGGAGCCGACTCGCGCCGCGAAGATGGGAGCCCGCCGCGCCGCTCGGAAGATGGCGACCGGTTCCGCTCGCTGAAGCCCTCGCGCCTCGCGCCCCGAGCCCTCGCTCCTCCCGGGGAGCGAGGGCTCGATGTTTTGTGTGGGCGCGGATCAGGGCGGGCTCCTGCCTCCCGTCTGAAGCTCCGACCCGGGCGCAAACTTTCTCTGGCTAGCCCCACAGCCACACCCTACAAAGAGAGCACCACACAGGAGTGACCGATGAACAACGCAGCCGCCAACATCACGACTCGCTGGGCATTCATCAACGCGGGCGACCTCGTTATCCGCAACGGCGAGATCGCCGAGGTCGCCTCTATCGAGTTCGACCTCAGCAGCGCATGGCGCACGGTCACCCTGACCGATGGCTCGACGCTCGACATCAAGGGCAGCTGGAAGGTCGAGCGCGTGAACGGCTAGCGCGGCGAGCGCCGGGTGCGAGAGGGAGCCTCCTCGGGTACGATGCCAGGGGAGGCTTCGATGTTGCGGATCTGGAGCGTATCGTGAAGCCCGAGGAGGCGGGCAGGCTACTCGGGGTCGAGCCTCCGAACCTCGCCGGGTGTCGGAGCTTCCACGAGGCGGAGGAGCGGCTCGCCGCGTGGGTCGAGGGCACCGTCCGGAAGGCGTGGAAGCGCGAAGTCCGGAAGGCGCACCCGGACCTCGCGACGAGCGAGGAGGACCGTCTCGACCGCGAGGCGAAGACGAAGCGCCTCAACCGGGCTCGGGAGGTTCTCGGTGAGGTTCGAGTCGTTCCGGCTCGACCGCGGTCTCGGACTCGGGTCACCATCATCCAGACGGGCACCGGGTTCTCGACCGGCTCGACGACGTCGAGCGCTACGACCGGAGGAGCCTACCCGTGGAACTTCTAACCGAGGAGCGAGAGACGATGCAGGCTGTCGCGAGGGTCCGAGACGAGCTGCCAGGATGGGAGGTCTCCTGGGACGGAAGGACCCGGATCCTCCGAGCGAGGCAGCCGGGCAGCGGCGGGCTCGTCGTCGAGGGGCGGACCTCGGAGGACGTAGTCGAGCGAGCCCGAGCCCTCGTCCGGGTGCAGGAGGTCGCTCGGGTCGCCCTCGGAGGGGCTACTCGGGCTGCCGCCCTCCTCTCCTCGGACCGGTGGCCGGAGACCCGGAGGCGACTCGCGACTCTCGCAGGCGAGCCGGAGGCACCTGCTACGCTGCCGAGAGCAGGTCTCTCGCCAGCCGTAGCCGCTCGGACGACCCGAGAGCCCTCCAAGCCTCCTCGACCTGCTACGCACGCCCCTACGCAGCAGAGCGCAGTCCAGACGATCCGCACCGCACAGGCGAAGGGGTTCACCGGGATCCCATGCGACGCCTGCGGGTCCGTCAACACCCTCCGCTCCGGGACCTGCCTGAAGTGCGCGGACTGCAACCACGCCGGAGGCTGCGGGTAGCCGGACGCACGAAGCCCCTCCGCGGTCTCCCGGGGAGGGGCTCGGAGCGCTCGCGGATCAGACCCGGGAGCGCTTCCAGCGGCGGAGGATCTTCGGGAAGGCGCTCGCCGCCTCGGAGGGAGAGGCGAAGACCTCCGAGGAGGCGGAGACGATGATGCCCGCGTCGAGGTAGTCGACCCGGAAGCCTCCCTCGACGCCCTCGGAGACGTCCGCGAGGCGGATCGCGAAGTAGGTCGAGACCATCGGGCGAGCCCGCGGACGGTAGCGCTCCTCGCGATAGTACAGGGGGCAGGGGTTCGACTCGCGACGCTCCCAGCCGGCGAGGGTGGGGAAGGTGACGTGCGAGGTGGTGGCGACTGCGTTCATCGGTCTCTCCTGTGTGGCGCCTACAGCGTAACCCCGGAGAGGTAACTCCATCCAGAACATTCTCATGTTTCCTACGCACGGTGACCGAGGCGAGAGCTACAACGGGGAGAACCGCTACACGGAGGAACCGATGGGAACGAAGACCGAGAACCCGGAGATGGCTCGCCTCGCTCGCGAGGTCCAAGCCCTCCGGGCTGAACGTGACGCGCTGCGTGCCGAGCTTGCCGAGGTCGTGAGCGCGGAGAACAGCGAGGACGTGATCGCCGGGTACGGCGGTGCGAGGGCGTGGGCGAGCGACGCTCTGAACCTCGCGGACGCTGCGGCCACCCTCGCGAGGGGCAGGCGCCCCGAGGAGGTCGGATGAGCTACGTCGTCGACGAGGACCTCGTGAGCAGCCTCGACGCGGAGATGCGCGATCCCACGGAGCCCCTCGGAGGAGGGACCGGGCGGATCGTCGACTTCCGAGAGGTCAACCGCTGGCTGACCGAGGCGACGAAGGCGCAGGAGACTGCGCTCGCGAAGCTCGACGACCTCGCTCGGGAGGTCGGCTGGTCGGCGATCGTCGAGGCGCTCCGGACGAAGGGCGTCCTGCATGATGACCGCTTTGACGGCTGGTGGGGGTGAGCCGTGCGAGAGTCCTACATCGTCATTGCCTGGGTCGACGTCGAGCATCGTCCGGTCGAGAGTCCGGACGAGGTTAGGATCGACCTCGGAGTCGTCCCGAGGCTTGCGGACGTTCGAGTCCCGAAGGCTGTCGTCTGGCTGACCCGAGGCGTCGAGAGGGATGTTGAAGACGCTCGGAGGTTCGCCGAGAAGATCGGCGAGACCGCGAGGGTGTTCGTCTACCCTCGCGACGAGGAGGAGCCCCTCGTCCGGGCTCGGAGGGAGGTCCTCGTCGGGTAGTGCGCGCAGGTGCGCGCACGGCTAGATCCCCGCTGCGAGAGGCTCCTCGACGAGTAGCCTCCCGGGTAACACCTGCGTGCGCGCAGCCCGTGCGCTATGTTGACGGGGCGGAGGTTCGATGGGCGCACCCGAGGCGATGCACCGGAGGGAGGAGGAGGACGAACGGCATCACCGAGCGTTCCTCCTCTACGCGATGCAGGGCGAGGAGGACCGCTCGCTCCGGGCAGTCGCCCGAGCCCTCGGGGCGAGCGATAACTCCGTCCGCAAGTGGCGGACGAAGCACGGCTGGCACGACCGGATGCGAGACCCGGAGGTGTGCCGTCACGCCTGCGACCTCTACGCGCAGACCTACCACGCGAAGCTCGGAGGGCGCGATGTCGCGATCATCCGGGAACGCCTCGGGGCGGAGTACATCGAGCCCGGAGCCGAGCACAAGTCCGAGGTCGCACGCAGCATCGACCTGTACGACCGAGTTGAGCGCGAGGAGGCGCTCGCCGCGTTCGACAAGGCAGCGCAGACCCGCAGCCAGAAGCTCCGGACGGTCCTCGATGCGACGCTCGGGAGAGTCGCGAAGGGGCTCGCGGAGGGCGACATCGTCCCGACGACGAGCGCGATCGGGCAGGTCATCCGAGGGTACAAGCTGCTGGAGGAGAGCGAGGCTCGACGGCTCGCCATGCTCCCGAGCGCGGACGACGAGGAGGGCGCCGGTCCGAGGGGCGAGAACGTCGCCACGTCGCAGAGGGTCCTGCAGGCGCAGGCGAGCGGCGGAGACGTCCTCGACGCCCTGCTGGAAGACGCGGAGGAGCTGACCCTGCTCCTCCGGACGCTCCGGACGCATGAACGCGAGTCGAACCTCGTCCGGCTCGACTCGCGAAGGGAAGCGAGCGGATCGCGCTAGACCGCGGGCTGCGGTAGAGTCCTGATCGACGAAGGGGGTGGGCCTGATGGACTTCCGTGGTGCATGGGGCGCTGCTGGCGGGATCGAGAGCGCGGTGAGGATGGACGAGGCTCGGGTCCTCTACCGTCTCGCCTCGGAGGCTCCGGAGCGAGTGGTCGAGATCGGGAGTTGGAGAGGACGCTCGACGGTCCTCCTCGCCCACGCGGTCCGCGGGAGGGGGCTCGTCTACGCCATCGACCCCTTCGACGGGTCAGTTGGAGTCGGCGGCTCGACCTTCGCGCCTCGCATCGCGAATGAGCTGCGAGGCAACCTCCGTCGCCTCGCTCCCGAGGGCACGGTCGAGTTCATCCAGCGGCACTCCGTCGAGGTCGCGCAGAGCGGCGAGATCGACGACGTCTCTCTCCTCTGGGTCGATGGCGACCACTCGCTCGCGGGCACCCTCGGGGACTGGCGAGCTTGGCTCCCTCGCCTCCGGCCCGGCGCGAAGGTCGCGCTGCACGATCGGCACTTCCCTGGACCGGCTCGCGTGATCGAGGTCGCCCTCCGCGACGGCTGGAGCATCGCGGAGGGCGTCAGGTCCCTCGTCGTTCTCGCTCCTCCGGAGGGCTAGAGCGAGCGGAGGATCACCTTCCGAGCGGCGCGGAAGACTAGGGTCTCCCAGCCGTCGAACCGGAGCGCCTCGGTCTCGGCGGAGAGGGCGAAGACGACCGCGCCCGAGGGCAGGACGCTAGCGCCCGGGAGGCTAGCCGGGGAGGCGACCTCGGGCTCGGGCTCGGGCTCGGGCTCGGGCTCGGGCTCGGGAGCCGGAGCGGGCTCGGGGAGGAAGTTGATCCCGAGATACCGGAAGCGCGCGGTCATAGCCTTGTCGTAGGCGTACATGCGCCACTTTCGCGAGCGGTAGACCTCGCCTGCGCCGCTCTCGGGGTACAGCTCCGAGAGGAGGTCAGCCAGGAGAGAGTAGAACTCTCGACCGTGGAACGGGATCCGCGATCCTCGGTAGGCGACCGGGACGAGGTGGCAGCACTCGTGGATGAAGGTCTTGATGACCTGCGCGGCATCCGGGCAGCGGTGGCGGATCTCGATCTCGCTCCTCTCGCCCTCGGGGTAGTCTTCGACCGACAGGACCGGGAGAGTCGGAGCCTCGGAGATCCACCCTCGCTTATAGGTCCCGACCTCGATCTTGAACTGTCGAGCGCGCCAGTGCGCGGTCTCCATCCACCACGCCCAGCAGTGCCCGTAGCCACCCCGAACGCTCGTGTTGACGGTGATGGTCGTCGAGGTCCGGACGTAGTCCCAGCGAGCCCCGAGGGCTCGCTTCATCGTCGAGGTCTCCATCACGAGAGCGAACAGCTGGTTGAGGTCGATGCCGTGGATTGTATGGGTGGTCATCGCGAGTCTCCTGTGTGGCACGAGTAGGTTACCCCGTTTGGGTAACGAGGTCCAGGGTGCGTGGTACAACAGCGCTGTGCCGCCCTCCCGCCACTTCCGGGTCGTCCTCTCGGCGACGTGCCACCGAGCCCTCCTCCGGCGCCTACGGCGCGCGATCCGCCCGAAGGGCTACGACCTCCCCGAGACCCCGAGGCTCGCCCGAGGGCGTCTTGAAAGCCTGCTCGACGTCGTCGAGGAGGCGGACCTCCGACAGCGCGCGGCGTGGCTCGACGCGAGGGAGCGAGAGCTGTCGACGCTGCACGCCTTCCTCGGCTGGGGACTCCGGAACGAGGTCGGCTTCCCTAGCTCTGCCCGCCCTCTCCACGAGCGGGTCGAGTGGGTGATCGGGCTCGACTGACCGCCTGCCGGTTACCCGTGTCTGCAAGCTCTCGCCCGGGTAGGATCTAGCTATCGCGGAGGTTCCCGATGACGAATGGCGAGCGAGACGAGGCGGCGCAGCAGGCGGACGAGGAGGTCTCCGATGTCTACGTCCGGAGGGACACCCTCGTCCTCCTCCTCGCCCAGCTCGACGAGGAGCGCCGGGCCAGGGTCGCGGAGACTGTCGCCCGAGAGGACCGCGAGCACAAGCTCCGCGAGGCGGAGCAGGAGCGTCACGCGCGGATCGTCCAGCGCGTGCTGCTGATCGTTACCCTCCTGATCGTCGGTCTCCTCGCAGTCGTCGGGGTCTACGTCACCGTGGGGTTCCCGGGCGGAGGGAGCGTCGAGGCGCTCCCCGGGAGCGGTGCCGAGCTACCCGAGCCCGAGGTCGATCCGTAGGGCTACAACGAGACGAACACGGAGGACTCGATGGCAGAGCCGCTACCCCTTGAAGCCCTATCTCGAATGAACGAGGTCAAGCCCTCGCTCCAGCGAGGTCCAGACTATCCCGAGGTGCTCGCGGTTCGCGAGATCGGCGGACCGAGAGACCCGGCGGACCGCCGGATGGTCCTCGACACGAAGACCCTGGAGCACCTCCTCGACGTCGCTCGGGCGTCCCTCTCCGGACGGGTTGTCGTCCACCACGCGGGCCTGCGGGTCCAGACCCTCCGCGACCGGGAGACCGGGCACCGCTGGGAGAACGTCCTCCTGATCGGCTCCGAGGCGAAGCCCGAGGTCGGCGGCCTGTTCGGGGTGCATCGTGGGTAGGCTCTCCGAAGTCGGTGCGACCGCGCTCGTCCTTCACCGTGAGGAGGTCTATGTCGCTGTGCGCCAGATCGACAATATCTCCGTCTGCACGTCTGCTCTCCCGAAGGACCTCGTCGCCTACGCGATAGAGAACCCGGACAAGTCGGTCCACCGCATCTCCGACTGGCTACTCTCCGACGATCGCAGCTGGCTGTTCGCGGGTGAGGACCACTCGATCTACGCCTTCCGCTACGGGTCCTCGGCGGTCGAGGTCATGCCCGGCATCTCGATGGGGTTGGCGGAGCCGATCAGCCTCGACGAGATCGCCAGCGATCCGCTCGCCACCGACCTGTTCGTCAAGCTGTTCGCTCTCGCCCGGTCCGAGTTCAAGGTCTGGGCGGAGGACGAGAGCCTCGCGCAGCTGGACGCCTTCGGTCCGACCTTCGTCTCGCTCGGTGGGGCTCGCCCGGAGGCATAGGCTTTGCGCTAAAACGGGGCGCTGACCCTGGAGGCGAGATGAACGACACCGACTACATCGCGGCGACGCGCCGCACAGACCCCGAGGATGGCTATGCGGAGGACGGGGCGATCGCCCTCCGGCTTGGTCGCGAGGCGGCGCTCCTGCACTACGCCCTCGGCATTGTCACCGAGGCGGGAGAACTGGCGGACGCCCTAAAGAAAGCGCTGATCTATGGGAAGCCCCTCGACCGGGTGAACCTGATTGAGGAGATCGGCGACCTGCAGTGGTACGAGGCGAGGATGCTCGACCATCTCGGGTCCTCGTTCTCGGAGGCACGCGCCCGGAACATCGCGAAGCTCCGGAAGCGCTACCCGGACGGCTTCACGGAGGAGGACGCGATCGTCCGGGACCTCGACGCGGAGCGCGAGATCCTCGCTCGCCGAGAGCACGGGTTCGAGCGCGCCTTCCCGAAGGGCGGGAAGGTTCCGGTCCAGAGTTCGGACCCGAGCCCGGTCTTCCGCTGGTGCCGTTGCGAGGAGCCGCAGCAGTCGGTCTCCGACGGGGACGAGGTCTCGACCTGCCTCGCGTGCGGAGGGTTCGGCGGGCTACGTCAAGCGCTCGGAGAGCTATCCGAAGACGGCGAGATGGTTCCCGAGCAGAAGGTCTCGCGGGTCCTTCGGGACCTCGCCCTCGCGATCGACCTCGGGTGCGACGATACCGATCTGGAGCCCGAGCGCCTCGACGATCGGATCCACGGGCTCATCCAGGAGGCGGTCTCGGGGACGTGTCCGCTCCTCCCGCACATCCTCCTCCGGATGCTCGGAGGCGAGTCGGCGGACGACGTTCTCGCGGAGTTCGGGCTCCTCGACGGGTAGCGCTACAACGGGACGAACGGAGGACCCGATGAACGAGACTCTATGGGGAACGCGGAAGCCCCTCGACCGC
>Ga0070754_10003603_pt1 | contig 10893 bp, 16 predicted proteins | sample VirMetDEL_Sep_01_FD_75181 | JGI IMG/M metagenome (GOLD analysis project Ga0070754, IMG submission 75181) | Aqueous microbial communities from the Delaware River and Bay under freshwater to marine salinity gradient to study organic matter... | ecosystem: Environmental > Aquatic > Marine >... | reverse complement strand
TGCGAGCTGTCGCGCGAAGAGCTGAGGCTTTACCACGCGGAGGGCGTTATGCGTACCCAGGACCAGTTGATTCGGGAAGGGAGGGTAACCGCATGATCGAGCTGCCATGGCCACCGAGCGAGCTGAACCCTAACTCAAGAGTTCACTGGGCAATCAAAAGCAAGATGGCGAAGCGCTACAAGGGCGAATGCCACCTGCTGACCATCCATTCGCGCATGACTGTGCCCGAAGGCCCGCTGGTGCTGGACATTGAGTTCGTGCCGCCAAGCCGTAATCGCAGGGACGATGACAACTGCCTGGCCGCGTTCAAGTCCGGCCGCGATGGAATAGCCGCGGCGCTCGGCATCGACGATTCGCGATTCTCCACCAAGTTCAAGCTGGCAAAAGACCCTGTGAAGGGCGGAATGGTTCGAGTTCGGATATATGGGGAGCAAGCATGAGCAAATCAAAAGCACTGAAACCACTGGGCGATACCGAATGGATGCTCGAGCAGTGGGGATACTGGCGCATGTCGGGAATGGGTGTGCCGCGCTACGTGTCGCCATCATTCGCCCTGATGCGCGATAACGTCCAGCAGGAGAGCTGCAGCAGCTACAACATCACCGATGAGCTGGCCATGACCATTGATGGCTGTATTGCTCTGCTGGGGCGCAGAGAGTCGGAGAGAGCCGTTGACTGCGTGAAGATGAGCGACTGCCTATGGTTGTACTACGGGGCCAAGTACACAGCCGTCCGGGTTGGCAAGCAGTTCGGTATCGGTGAGGCCAAGGCGCGAGAGCTGATCAAGTCTGGTGTTGCATGGATTGATGGCAGGCTTGAGACGATAAGGGAGGCGGCATGAGCGGCTGGTGGGTGTTCTATCTTTGCGTGGCTTTCCCGAATGCCGGCGTGGCTCTCTGCTATGTCGGAAGCACGCGCAAACAGCCCGTCCAAGTCACCATCACCACGGCCATCATCTTCGGCGCAATATGGCCCTTCACAGTGGTTTACCTTCTGCTATTCCCAAGCACAGAAAAGCCTTGAAACGCGCGGAAGAACATGTAAAAGTGTGTCATCAATGCGGTTTTGCCGCCCTGAAAGCCCTAGCCTAAAACGCCGGGGCTTTTTTATGCCCTATCCAAAGCGATCGCCATCGCTTCTTGCCTGACCCCATCAGGCCTTTTTATTCCAGTTTTCCAGTCATGCCACGGCGCCTTTGCTCCCCGGCGGGTTAGCTCGTGGCCGTGACTGGGGATTCAAATGCCAAGCCTGCCAACAGCGGGCTTTTTCGTTTTGGCCTCATGCGTGTGGCCTCGCCGTTACGGAGACCGTATGACTGATATCAGCAGTGGAGCCATCGCAGCCGCTGGGGCAATTGGCGTTGCTGCGTCACCCCTGATACCAGGCCTGAACCTTGAGGCTGTGACCGGTGCGTTTGCTGGTGCGCTGTTCTTCATGATTTTTTCAAAGGATCTGAGCTGGTTGGCCAAGGCCGGCTACTTCATCTTCTCGTGGATTGCTGGCTACTTCGTATCCGCTGAGCTGATGGCAAGAGACTGGACCAGCACGGCAGCTATTCCGGCCCTGCTGGGCGGGATGTTTTCGGTGGTGATCTGCATCAGTCTCATGGAGTGGTTCGGCGGAGGGAAAACGCCAGGCTGGATTACCACCATTGCAGAGTTCATTACCCGGAGCCGCAATGATAGTTGATCTGTACACCATGATTGCCTCGATGCTATGCAGCTATATCTGCTGGAGGCTTGCTACGTTCTGCCCCCAGGGCTGCCGCTATCGCTTAGGTATGAGTGTGTGTGCATACATGCTGGCTGTGGGAACTGGTGGCTATGCCCTGGACAACTTCCTGTCAATGCTGAAGGGCCTGCCGATTGATCCAGTCAGCCCCTTCCTGCTGATCGTGTTTGTCATCCTGGCTGTCCTGGTATGGCAGGCACGCGGGAATGTGGCGGCTGTGCTGAGGAAGGCGCGGTAATGGCTACTCGCAACCTGACCATGCGCATCTGCATCAAGAAGGCCTGGTGGTTGCCCTGTACCTGAATGGCGTAGTGCTGGTTTCGATCCTGACCAACCGTGACCCTGATTGGCAGAAGGTCGAACGCTGGGTAAAGCGCGGCATTCGATTGGATATGGAGCCGGTCAAGTGAATAACTCCAAAGTCCTGCCATTCTCGCGCCCTGAAAAGCACGCAAGCGGCGAGGCTATCTGTGCCAACTGCCGGAATGAGTGGGTAGCAAGCGCTCCAGCAGGCGTAACGCAACTGGAATGCGCCGAGTGTGGAACCATGCGTGGCGCGTTCAAGCATCCGTTCGGAGCAAGCGAAGGTGACTATAGCTTCAGCTGCTCATGTGGCTGTGAAGACTTCTTTCTGATGCGTAAGGCGGATCAAGCATGCGGCGCTGTGTATTGCAGAGGCTGCGGTAACGAGGCTACAGGGTGGTTCCAATGACCGACCTCAAAGTGGTGCCACTCAAGCAGGAAGGCTACAAAGACCCAATCGCAGCCCTCAAGCAAATCATTGCTGATCTTGAGTCAGGCGACATGGAGCCCTTAGCCATGGCTGTACTGGTAACGATGAGCGACAGCCAAGCCGTGGATTCATTCGCTTTCGGCCGCAAGGCTGATGACGTTGTCACGGCGCTTGGTCTGCTGCGTGTAGGTGAGCAGGTGATCCTTGATTCTATGATTCCGGCTGAAGACTAACAGGACAATGGCAATGCCCTATGGCGCTCACACCAAAGCAAAAGCGGTTCGTCGATGAATACCTGATCGACCTGAACGCTACGCAGGCAGCCATCCGGGCAAAGTACAGCAAGAAGACGGCGCAAGAGCAGGGCGCACGACTGTTATCAAATGTTATGGTCCAGGCCGCAGTTCAGCGGCGCATGAAGGACAGAGAGAGCCGCACCGAGATTACGCAGGATATGGTGCTGAAGGAGCTAGCCAGAATAGGCTTCTCAGACATTCGCAAGATCGTAAAGTGGGGCGAAACAGAAATACGCGTTGCCGATGGCGAAGACGGTGAAATGATGCCGTTTCATGGCCTTGCCTTGTTTTGCTCTGATCAGGTTGACGACGAGACGGCAGCAGCAATATCAGAAGTATCTGAAGGTCGCGAAGGCTTGAAGGTCAAGCTGCATGATAAGAAGGGTGCGCTGGTAGAGATAGCCAAGCACCTCGGCATGTTCACGGCCAAGGGCCACGGCGAACTAGATTTAGAGATCAAGCGTGTAGAGCTGGAGAAGCGCAGGGCCGAGCTTGAGAATATCCGCAACGGAGGCGGAAGCCCTGACACTGCGGACCTGCTGCGTGACCTGATTGCCGGCCTGCCGTCATGATGCCCACCGGCAACCTGCTGCTGGATCGCCAGTTATCACGATGGTATGAGCTCAAGCCACACCCGGTTCAACTATCCCTGGTCGAAGCGGTTCGCAACGGCATCCGGTTTCCCCTGGTGCCGGCCGGTCGGCGTAGCGGCAAGACGGAGCGGTTCAAGCGTTTTGTAGTCAAGCAGGCCAATGCCGTTGCTGGGCAATACTTCGCTGCAGCTCCAACGCACGCCCAAGCCAAGAAAATCTTTTGGGATGACCTGAAGGCCTTCACGCTGTCCTGTCTTCACCCGAAGCGGCCCAGCGAGTCCGACCTGATCAGCTACTTGCCCAACGGCAGCGAGATACACGTCATCGGCCTGGACAAGCCGCAGCGCATCGAGGGCATACCCTGGAAGGGCGGCGGAATCGATGAGTTTGCCGACATCAAGCCAGATGCGTGGGAGGCGAACATTCTCCCGGCACTGAACACGGTTGATCCAACAGACCCTGATTACCGGGCATGGTGCTGGCTTCTCGGCGTACCTGATGGTCTGAACCACTATTACGACCTCTGCATGAGGGCCGAATCAGGCGCTGATCCGAGCTTTCAGGTGTTCCACTGGACCTCTGCGGAGATCTTGCCTGATGACGTGATTGCCGCGATGAAGCGGTCAATGTCAGCTAAGCAGTTCCGGCAGGAGTTCGAGGCGTCGTTTGAGACGGCCGGCGGCAGGATTTACGAGGACTACAGTAAGGCCAATCAGACAACAGCCAGCATCGAGCCGCATGAGCAGCTGATGTGGATGCACGACCAGAACTACACGCCTCTGTCCTCTGCTATCGGTGTTCGTCGCGGCAACGACCTGTATTTGCTGGATGAAATCGTACTGACAAGCGCGGTATCCAAGCAGTCGGCCGTGGAGTTCGTCGAGAAGTACAAGGATCACAAGAACAAGCATGTGCTGATCTACGGTGACCCCGCAGGCAGGGCAGGCGAGAAACACGGCCACGCGTCCGACTACACCGACATTGAAGACGTGTTGAAGGCGGCAGGCTGGCGGTACACCCGCAAGGTCAAGCCAGCGGCCCCAGCCATCAAGGATCGTCAGAATGCAGTCAGAGCTAAGGTGCTGACCGCTGACGGCACGATCAGCCTGTATATCAACCCGCTGACCGCACCCTGGTGTCACAAGGGCCTGGCCACAGTGCAGCTGCAGAAAGGGTCAACCTTTCAAGAAGACCAGAAGAACAAGTACCAGCACATCACCACGGCCATCGGCTACTGCATTGACGTGGAATGGCCGGTGATTAAGAACATCACGACCTCAACAGCTATCAGGATGTAAACCATGAGCGATCCAAGCAAAACAACGCCAGCAGTTGACGCCATGCGCGAAGACTGGGCGGTTGTTGATCCGCTCATGGGCGGTACCAAAGCGATGCGCAAGGCAGGCACTGCACTACTGCCAAAGTGGCCTAAGGAAGAGGACGACGCTTACAAGGCTCGCCTGAAACTGTCGACCCTTTACCCGGCGTACAGTGAGACTGTCGTGAACATGACCGGCCGTGTATTTGCTGAGCCGATCACATTGGGCGAGGAAGTGCCCGAGCAGATCAAGGAGTTGTGCGACAACATCGACCGCCAGGGTAATAACCTGCAGGTGTGGGCGCAGGATCTGTTCAGTAAGGGCTTGGCCAATGGCTTGTGCCATGTGCTGGTTGATTATCCGAAGGCCGAAAACATCAAAACCAAGGCGGAAGAAAAAGCCGCAGGTGTTCGCCCTTATGCTGTGATTATCCGCCCTGAGCAAGTATTGGGCTGGAAGGCGGAAGGCAATAGCGGCGAGCAGATGCTGACCATGTTTCGCTATATCGAGTCGGTTGAAGAGGCTGACCCTGATAACGCTTTCCTGACCAAGCCGGTAACGCAGGTTCGCGTGCTGGAGCCTGGCAAGTGGTCTGTCTACCGCCAGAAGGAAGACGGTAACGGAAAAAAGGTATGGATGCTGCATGAACAGGGTGTAACTAGCCTAAGCATTATCCCGCTGGCCACGCTCTACACCAAGCGCACCGGCTTTATGACCGCTACGCCACCGCTGATGGAGCTGGCACACCTTAACGTCAAGCACTGGCAGAGCCAGAGCGATCAGGACAACATTCTGCACATTGCCCGCGTGCCGTTGCTGGTGGCTATCAATGCCGGTGACGTGCAGAGCGATGACGGCACCACCAAGCCTTGGTCTATGACAATTGGCACCTCGCAAGCTACCAGCATGGGGCCTGACGGTGACTTGAAGTACGTCGAGCACACTGGTAAAGCCATTGAAGCGGGCCGCGTGTCACTGCTCGACCTGCAGGATCAGATGCGCGTTGCCGGTGCTAAGCTGCTGGAGCGCGATAGCGCAGGAACCAAGACAGCGACTCAGGCCGACGAAGAAGCAGCGCAGGACAACAGCCCGCTGGAAACCATGGCTGGTCGCCTTGAAGATTGCATTGATCAAGTATTCCAGCTGTTCGCTATGTGGCTTGGCGAGAGTTCGGGCGGCAATGTGAAGGTTAACGGTAACTTTGATGCCGATTTCTACCCTGAGGTTACATTGCCATTCCTGAACAACATGGCGAATGGCGGCCGGCTGTCGAATGAAACGCTGTTCAACGAAGCCAAGCGCCGCCGCGTCATTTCCGATGATCTGACATGGGATGTCGAGCGCGAACGGATTGAGGCGCAAGGGCCATCGCTGGGGAGTCTGTGAAATGTCAGCAATTGATGAGAACTTAGCTATCTGTAAGGCGCTTGGCTTGGACCCTGATACCACCGCTAGCATCTGTATTCGCGTTCAGCCGGACAAGCTCCCCTCTGTTGAGGTAGTTATGCACCCGCGAGGCGGGACTTTAGACGGCTTATGCGAAGTCTTGCGCAGCTTTGATCTGAATGAAGTCAGCGAAAGCGTTAAGCGCGGCTAATGGCAACCGTTAACGAAAAGCTTGCTGATGCAGAGGTGGCTCACGCCATAGCCTTGGAGCGGTTTAGTAATGGCGTCGTAAGGCGGATGATCGCTCTTTTGAATCAGGTTGACACTGATCTATTTGGGCGCCTCATGGTTGCGATTGATGGCATGCCACCGGGCAGTTTTACGGTTCAGCGCCTTGACCGGCTGCTGCAGTCTGTTCAGTCGCTGAACTCACAAGCCTATGCCGCGCTGCGCCTAGAGCTTGATCGAGAAATGATCGCCTTTGCTCAATACGAGGCTGACTACCAATTCCAGCTGCTTAGCAGCACCATCCCGCAAGAGGTGATAGCCGTAGTATCTGTGGCAAGAGTTAGCGCCGACCAGGTTTATGCGGCGGCTATGGCCAGACCCTTTCAGGGGCGGTTATTGTCGGAGTTCACAAGGGATATTGAAGCGGCGCGGATGACCCGTATACGGGATGCAGTAAGGATAGGTTTCGTTGAGGGTGAGACGGTGTCCGAAATGGTTCGCCGAATACGAGGAACCAAGACGGCGGCTTATGCCGACGGACTTCTCGAAATCGATAGGCGCGGCGCCGAATCGATAGTTAGGACGGCGGTTAATCACCTTTCCAATTTCACCCGCCAAGCATTTTACGCAGAGAATGATGACCTGGTGTCGCAGTGGCAGTTCCTTGCGACACTGGACGGGCGCACGACAGTCACATGCGCAAGCCTATCAGGTAAGACGTTTAAGGTCGGAGAAGGCCCCCAGCCGCCGAGGCACATTAACTGCCGCAGCACGTCTACCCCGGTCGTAAAATCGATATGGGAGGCTCTAGGCCTGAGCGAAGACGAGATTGAAGTCGGAACGCAGGCGAGCATGGACGGGCAAATATCCGCAGATATCAATTATAGCGATTGGCTGCGTAGTAAGCCGGCAGCGTTTCAGGATGAGGTGCTTGGAGCGTCACGAGGAAAGCTGTTCCGTGACGGCAAGGTGAGCATCGACAGGTTCACAAACGACAAGGGCAAGGTTTACAGCTTGGAAGAGTTGCGCCGTCGCGACGCTGCGCTGTTTGAGAAGGCTGGGCTGGAGTAGAATAGACGTACCCTCTGATGCTACCAACACCAGAAGGTACTAACCACGATCCACCTGTTCAGAGGTCGATATGGCTGCCAAATATTATAACGATGATTTGCGGTTCAGAGTCTTTTCAAAAATTACCGTAAAGGATGAGTCAAGCTGCTGGCCTTGGATCGCTGGTCGCAGGCCGACAGGATACGGAGTGATCCGGGTGAGCGGAAAAACTAAGTCCGCCCATCGCGTGGTATACGAACTGGAATATGGCCCTATACCGGCTGGACTGTGCGTTCGCCATAGATGCGACAACCCTTGGTGCTGCAACCCAGGGCATCTTCTCCTTGGAACCCACAAAGACAACATGAGGGATGTTGCTATTCGCGGCAGGTCGCCAAAAGCTGTGTTAACGAGAAGCGCCGTAAAAGAGATACGTCGTCTTTATTTGCAGTGCGGCGTTTTACAGAAAGACCTTGCGGTGCGTTTTGGGGTTTCTAAGTCAGCCATAAGTGCGGCAATAAGCGGCAGGAATTACTCAAGCCTGGGCGTGATGCAAGACCACGAATTGAAAAGGGCGCGCTCTGCTTCAAGGAAGAATATTCGAGGTGAAATGGCTGCTGCGAGCAAGATGACTGAGGAGATAGTTAGAAAGCTTAGGAAGGAGTACGCTGATGGCGGGGCAAGTTACCGACAGCTTGCCAAAAAGTATGGGATGTCAGTTATGCCGATATGCAACGCCATACGCGGCAAGTCCTGGGCTCATGTGATCTAAAATGGCAGCGAAACATGGCTTCCACGTTATTGACGGCACACCGCCGCCGAGCAACCCGAAAGAGGAGCTGAAGCGTCGGCTGCGCAATCGCCCAAAGCCAGCCGAGTTACTGCAGTGCCAAGTGTGCGGTGGGCGCGAGCTTACTCCGGCTTATACGGGTATGACGCAAAAGAACGGAAAAGCCCAAGGCGGCACCAAGCAGTGGCTATGCACTATGTGCATGGCTGGCGGCAGAAGAGTAGTGGTATCGCCTAGGTAGACCCATCACAACCAACAGCCCGGCCAAGCGCCGGGTTTTTTGTACCCAAATTTCAGCCTCGCTTATGCGGGGCTTTTTTATGTCCTCGTTTCGGATGAGACAGGGCGCAACGGGCCGGATGGTCCACCAGATGGGCGGATGCCCGGAGATTAACCCAATGAAACTTAAGCTTGATGAGAGCGGACACGCTGTATTGCAGGAAGGTAAGCCGGTGTATGTGAACGACGACGGCAAAGAGGTGGCATTTGATGCGCCTGGTACCGTCGCCACCATCACCCGCCTGAATTCTGAGGCCAAGACCCACCGTGAAGGCAAAGAGGCGGCAGAGAAGTCGCTGAAGGCTTTCGAGGGGATCACTGACCCGGCCGCAGCAATGAAGGCGCTCGAAACGATCACTAATCTGGATCAGAAAAAGCTGGTGGATGCTGGCGAGATCGAGAAGGTGAAGGGGGAGATCAGCAAAGCCTTTCAGGCCCAGCTGGACGAAGCCAACACCAAGGTATCGACATTCGAGAAACAGCTGTACGAAGAGAAGATTGGCGGCGCCTTCGGTCGCTCCAAGCTGATCGCGGACAAGCTGGCCATCCCTGCAGACATGGTGCAAGCCCGCTTTGGCCAGAGCTTCAAGATTGAAGACGGCAAGACCGTCGCCTATGACCAGCACGGCAACAAGATCTACAGCCGTGAGCGTCCGGGCGAGGTCGCCGACTTTGATGAAGCCTTGGGCGCGCTCGTTGAGCAATACCCCTATCGCGACAGCATCCTCAAGAGTTCCGGCGCCAATGGCGGCGGCGCTCCGAACGGTGGTGGCGGCGGTGGCGGCGGCAAGAAAACTATCGACCGCAAGTCGTTTGACGGAATGGATGCGCCTGACAAGGCAGCGTTCGTGAAGGAAGGCGGCAAGGTTACTGACTGACCATCCAGGAGGCCATCATGGCTAATACCCTTACCGGGCTAATCCCCGACATGTACGAAGCGCTGGATCAAGTATCCCGCGAAATGACCGGCTTTATTCCCGGCGTATCACGCAGCTCTGAAGTTGCTCGCGCTGCGCTGGGCCAGCAAGTTCTGGTTCCGGTTACCACTGCTTCGGCTTCTGCCGACAACACCCCTGGCGTGACTGCGCCAAACACGGGTGATACCACTGTCGACAATGTCGCTGTGTCTATCTCCAAGTCAAAGCACGTTCCGGTTCGCTGGAATGGCGAGGAAACTCGCGGCCTGAGCAATGCGGGCACGTTCTCCAGCATCCAGGCTGATCGCTTTTACCAGGCTATGCGCACGCTGGTGAATGAGATCGAGGCGGATCTGTGGGGCGAGGCTTACAAGCACGCTTCTCGCGCATTCGGTACTGCCGGCGCTACCCCGTTCGCAACCGCTGCTGACATGACCGACTTTGCCGGCGTGCTGGGCATTCTTGAGCAGAACGGCGCGCCTACCAATGATCTGCAGCTGGCCTTGGGTCACTCTGCAATCGGTAACCTGCGCGGCAAGCAGTCTGGCCTGTTCAAGGTCAACGAGGCAGGCTCCAACGACATGCTGCGCAACGGCATGACTGATCGCATCATGGGTATGGCTATCCGTCACTCTCACGCGATCAACATCCACACCAAAGGTACCGGCGCAAGCTATGTGACCTCTGGTTCAACCGCTGTTGGTGCTAACGACATTGCTCTGCTGACTGGTACCGGCACCGTGCTGGGTGGTGATGTTGTCACCTTCGCGGCTGATTCAGCCAACAAGTATGTCGTCAACAACGGTGTTGCGGCTCCAGGCACCATCACGCTTGGTTCACCTGGCGCGCGCGTGGTCATTCCTACCGGCAATGCCCTGACCGTGGGTGGCACTTACACCCCTAACGTGGCATTCGCCCGCTCTGCGATTGTTCTGGCGACTCGTGCGCCGGCAATGCCAGAGGGTGGTGACTCTGCGGATGACGTGATGACCATCACCGACCCCCGCACCGGCCTGTCTTTCGAGGTGGCGGTTTACCGTCAGTTCTTGCAGACCGTGTACCACGTCCGCTTGGCCTGGGGCTTCAAAGCCATCAAGCCTGACCACATCGGCCTGCTGCTGGGCTGATCTCACCACAACGACAACCAGGGGCTTCGGCCCCTGCGTTGTTTCTGGAGACTGATATGGCTGGAAAAACCAAAGCACAGCGCGAATCGGAAGCCTTGAAAGCTAAAGCTGTTGAGCTAAGCGGCGTGAGCGCTGACGAATTCGATGCTCTTTCTGATGAGGAAAAGGCGTCATGGGACGACAAGGCAAAAGACGCTATCGCAGCCGATGCTGAGAAGTTGGATGAATCCCACCTGGTTGAAGTCAAGAAAGGTGATGAGGTGCTGAAGGTGCATCCGTCCTGCCTGGCCGACCATAAGCGTATTGGCTGGGTGGAGGCATAACCCATGCTAAACATCGAGAATGGCTCAGTCGTGCTCGGCGCCGACAGCTACGCCACCGCTGCCGAGCTGGTGACCTATGCCGCGAACTTCGGGCTGACCATTCCCGGTACCGAGGCAGAGC
>Ga0070754_10003602_pt1 | contig 10895 bp, 9 predicted proteins | sample VirMetDEL_Sep_01_FD_75181 | JGI IMG/M metagenome (GOLD analysis project Ga0070754, IMG submission 75181) | Aqueous microbial communities from the Delaware River and Bay under freshwater to marine salinity gradient to study organic matter... | ecosystem: Environmental > Aquatic > Marine > Coastal... | reverse complement strand
TGGGCATTGCTACGTCTAGCCCAGCAGAGGCGTTGGATGTGACGGGCAACGCTGCGGTCAGTAACAAGATAAAAATCGGCGGAGGTGCAGACGCGGATGGTAACGCCGACGAGCTTGTCGTTTCTAAGGACATCAACAATGTGGGCATGAGCCTTTTGGCCGCTGATGCCACCGGTGTTGTTAGGCTTTACCTTGGTTCGCAGACAGACACTACTGCTGCAAGTATTCGCCACAGCGAAAACCTCGACCGGCTGTTCCTTCAGTCCAAGGGTGACATATATTTCCAGACGACTGGAAACAGCACCATCGCAACACTTAATAGTTCGGGCGACTTGGATGTTACCGGCGCACTATCCAAAGGCTCTGGTTCGTTCAAGATCGACCACCCGCTGAAACCAGACACGCATCACCTCGTTCACAGCTTTATTGAGGGGCCGCAGGCCGACAACATCTACCGGGGCCGCGTGGCGCTGGTGGATGGCACAGCGACCGTTAATCTGGATACAGCAGGCCGCATGACCGAAGGCACTTTTACTGCTTTGAACAGCAGTGTGCAGTGCTTCACAACCAACGAGCAGGGCTGGACTGCTGTTCGCGGCAGCGTGTCGGGAAACCTCCTGACAATCGAAGCGCAGGACGCAGCTTGCACTGACACTGTGTCATGGATGGTCATTGGCGAGCGTCATGACCAACATATGATTGACACCGCGTGGACTGATGCAACGGGGCGCGTCATTACTGAACCAGAAAAGCCTGCTGTTGAAGAAAACGATTTAGATACCGAATGAAGGCGGAAACAATAGCTGGTTCGGTGACTTATGTTCGGCTTTAGCCTCTAAGACTATAAACAATAACCTTTAAACTCTAATAAAGAGGAATCTTTATGTCAAAAAGAAAATATCGTAATCAAAAGCGTGATGAGCACATTCATATAATTTATTCTTTTAACATCATCCCTAAAAATGAAAAGCAAGATAACTTGATACGTGCTATTAAAGCTTATCCTATTACGATAACGATTGGTTGTGCCGGTACTGGTAAAACTTACTGTTCTGCCGGTACTGCACAGCTATTTCTTAAAGGAGGATATAAGAAAATCGTTTTGACAAGAGCTAATGTTCCAACAGGGAAATCCCTTGGTCATTTCCCCGGCGACATTAAAGAGAAAATGACACCTTGGCTAATGCCTATGCTTGAAGTACTAAGCAAGGCTTTCGGGAAAGGTAAGTTTGAGTATATGCTTAATAAGGAGCAAATTGAAATACAACCGATTGAAACAATCCGTGGCCGGTCTTACGAAGATGCGCTGGTTCTAGTTGATGAAGCGCAAAACCTTTCATTAGATGAACTAAAAGCAATTACTACCCGTATTGGTGAGAATACAAAACTCATCCTAATGGGAGACCCTGCTCAGTCAGATGTCAAGAATGGTAAAGACCTTACTGACTTCTGCTACTTGGTTCGTAAGAACGGTATTGAGATGCCGGTTGTAGAGTTTGGAGTTTATGATATTGTAAGGAGCGACATTGTAGCGGACCTCGTAAAGATGTTCCTACAAGAGAGGCTCTGAGTATATCACAGGAGCAGCGTTAGGTGTGATTGGATGGTAACCCCCATCTGACAAGCTTAGCGTTGCTCCTACCTATCACAGAGAGACAGTATTATGGAATTTACAGAAGATGAGCGAACATACGCTTTTATAAAGGCTAAAGAAGAGATAAATGAACGCGCAAAGTTTGCAGGGGACTATAAAAGAGGTTTCAACGACTGCATAGCTTTTCTTATGGTTTATGACTCACATCTAAGAGCTAAATACTCTGAAGCTTACAAGTTTATAGACTTTGAGTGGAAGACTTCAAAACAGTTTTTAGTTAAACTGTATAAGAATAAAATGACTCTCCCCAAATTGGCCCAAACATGTGGGTATAAGGTAATCACAGGCGAGAGACCTACGCTTGGTGATATTGCTTTTGAACAAGGAACAGCAATGGTCGCAGAGTTCACTCACTGGTATTCTCCAGCAGAAGATAACTCTGGAATCAAACAAAAACGCAGGCTAAAAGTGAAAGAAACATGTGATCTTTTAGCTCGGCCAATTAGGAGTTAACTATGGCAGTTTATTACTTTGAAGGTGCTCAAATTCTTGCACCAGTGAATTTTATATCCAATGAACCTATTTACGACTCGGATACAGTGTCGTTGAAGAAACAACGTGCAACTCAAAACGCACAACGATGGGAGCTATCGTTTAATACGCTCCGTACAACAGATAGCACAGACGCTATTATCGCTAACCTTACTAGCGGTATTACTTCTACGGCAACAATGATTATGCCACAACTACGAAATGTAGCAGAAAACACTACTGCTTCAGGAACACCCCATGTTGATTCAACAACAACCAAAGGGACTTCTGCTATACCTATTGACAGGAGCACTTCTTCAGGTATTATACCTAAAGGAGCCTTTATTAAATTTTCTAACCACGATAAGGTTTATATCACAACTCAAGAGTTTTCTCTTGCAGCCGGTACAGTGGCTAACTTAGCTATCTTCCCTTCTTTGCGACAAGACGTTCCCGCAGGAACCAATTTAGAAACGGGAGACGACTGTGTTATGACTTACTACCGTGATCTGAATGGTGTTAGGGGTATTCAATACACAGATGGTATTCTTTCTAACGAAGGTCTTATTGTACTAATTGAGGCGATCTGATGAGAAGTTTTAGTAGTAATGTTCAAACAATTTTGAATTCAGATAACTTGGAATTCTTTTTCCTTGTTGATTTGTATTTTAATAACACGTACAGGTTTACATCCTACAGCACAAACTTAACAGTAGCTAGTAATACTTATATTTCTGATGGAGGTCTATTTGAAGTAGACTCCCCTGATTTTTCTAGTGTGCTAGACCGAGAAGCGTATCGTATTGTCATTTCGGATTTGTCTAATAACTTCTTAGCGGAAATTCGCTCTAATGTTGTCGGCAAAGCTGTAGAGGTTCGTGCTGGATTCATTCAAGCAGATGGCACACCTAATACTACAACCTCTGATTTGGTTTATATTTATCGTGGAACTGTAGATCGTCCGACAATAAACAATGACTTTGGTGAAAAGAGGGTTGTAATAGAGGGTACTTCCCCGCTATCTGATTTGGATGCAGTTAATTCATTTATGACTTCAAAAGCAGGTATGGATAACGTGAGTTCGACCGATACATCCTTTGATGAAGTCTTTGACAACAATGAAATTGAACTTAGGTGGGGGAAACTGTAATGGGTATTGAAACAATTATTTTCACGCTTATCTCTACGGTCTACCAGAGCATGTCTTACAACAAGATGAAACGTGCTCAAGAGGCTGAAGCAGACAAGCGTAGAGGCTCCGTTTTCCCAATCCGTGGGCAGGCAGAGAGTGTTCCAGTAGTTTACGGTCGTGCTGCCTTAGGTGGTATTGAAGTTAAACACAAGACAATGAGAGACTACGTTCATAGCACAGGTACCTTTACAAAGAACTTAACTGCTGGTGCTACAGGAACAAAGAATGAGTTTTTGTTAGTTCAATCTGTTTTGGCTCAAAAAGAGATTGAAGAAGTTCTTTATGTTAATGTGAATAATAAAGACTATCAAGACAAAGATTTTAATCACAACTTTCTAGTAGGTGCTCCAGATTCTGCAAATGCTTTAGGCACTGCTAACGGAATTCCTACAACTGCAACTTTCTCTAACTGTACAAACTTAACTTCTGTCTTCAGACTTAAACGGGATAAGCCTCAATACTCAGGCATTCCTGCTGTAACCTCTTTTGTAAAAGGTCGTAAAGTTAGAACGATTAGCGCGTCTAATGTTTTGTCTACATCTTACACTTATAGTAATAACCCTGCTTACTGCTTATTGGACTATCTTTTAGATGCAGACTATGGGCTTGGTATTACTACCGGTGAAGTTGATCTGGCTAGTTTTAAACACGCAGCAAACATTTGCGATACTGTAGTTTCTTCTGGTCGGCTAGTTGGCGGCAGAGTTCATGGTGTAAAACCTGTTAAAGAGTACGCAACCGTTGGTAACTTACCTACTATCGGTGATGATGCTTTCTTGTATAAGATTGGTGAAAGCACATATAAAGAGTGGATTTGGACTGACGAAGAAAACGAGGTAGGTAGCTATTCGGACACTACCGCACCTACTCGGAATATTCCTTTGTATGAGTGTAATATTGTCCTAGATACTTCTGCAAAAATTCGTGACAACATACAGCTAATACTCAACACAATGGGTTTAGCAGAGTTAACTTGGACCAGTGAAGGTCATTATAAGCTTCTCTTGGAGTATCCTGCTGACCAAGCCGCGCTAAACGCTCTTGTTCATTCTGACCACGAGTTTGATGAAGATAGCATTATCCGAGAAGAAGTGACTTTGTCTTGGCCTTCTGCTGAAGAACGCTTGAATCAGGCAACAATACGGTTTGCTAATGAGCATGAAGACTTTGCCGAAGACTCGGTAACTTGGCCTGTGACAGACAGCGCAGCGCATTCCGCTTATCTAACAGAAGACAACAATAGACCTTTTGTCGCTAACGTATCTTTAGATGGTATCACTGACCCTTATCATGCCCAAGCTCGTGCAGAGCAGCTTGTTCGAGAATCTCGCTCTACCTTTAATATTTCTCTTACGGTAAATAAAAAGGGTTTGTCTTTAGAGCCGGGTGACTTCTTTAAGGTTACTTTACCTCAACAAAACTTGACAAACGAGATATTCCGTGTAACTAGCATTAAAGTTATGTCAAACTTTACTGTGGAAGTTACTGGTATTTATTTCGATGTTAATACCCTAGCTTGGTCGGTTAACGATGACATTGCTTATGTAAGCCCTCCTGCTTTTGAGTTTGACTTAGATCCTCCAGAAAACTTGTCAGTAACCTCTGGTACTTTTGTCAGCGGTGATGGGAGTGTATTTAACTCTTTCCAAGTTGATTGGGATAACGCAGACGACTCTAAGGTACGTGACTATGAAGTTCAGTGGAAGCAGTCAACAGATTCAACTTACTTCTCCGCAGTCACTCAAAATGAAAACTTTGAGATTGTAAACATTGTTCCAAACGTCACCTATGATATACGAGTTCGCTCTCGTACTGCTACAGGTATTCTTAGTGACTTTGTTTCAACAACTGATTCTAACGTTGGTAAAGATACTGCTCCAAATGCCCCCACCGGGTTGGCAGTAGAAGAAGCCTACCAGCTTCTAAAACTAACCTACACTGCCCCAGCAGACAAAGACTTAGCCTATATTGAAGTCAACGAAGGTTCTACAAACGTATTTGCTAACTCTACACAAGCAGGGTTCGGTGAGCGAGGTCAGTTTATTAGACCTAACCTTGCTAATGAGCAAACTTTGTATTTCTGGGCAAGGGCTGTTGACTTTTCTGGAAACACCTCAAGTTGGGTTGGACCTGTTAATGGTACTACTACCTTGATTGCTTCAGGGTCTTTCGATGAAAACGTTCAAGACATATTAGACACAGCTGGATTGGACTCTGTTAACTCGCTCCCCGCAAGCGGGGACTTTGACAATCAGATTGTATTCAATCTTGCTGACAATATGTTGTATCGTTGGACAGGAACCGCTTGGACAAACGAGCTTTATACTGGAATTGAAGATGGTAGTATTGACTCAGATGCTATTGCAGCATCAGCGGTTACAGCAGCTAAGATCGGTAATAATGCAGTTACAACTGCTAAGATTGCTGTAGAAGCAATTACAAGCACAGAGCTTGGGGTTGACGCTGTTACGTCTGCTAAGATTGCAGCGGGCGCGGTTACTGCTACTGAGATCGGAGCATCGGCGGTCACCAATGCTAAAATTGCAGTTGATGCAGTGGATGCTGATCAGATTGCGGCGGATGCGGTTACTAATGCTAAGATCGCCACTGGAGCAGTAGACGCAGGTCAGATTGCGGCAAATGCGGTTACTAACGCTAAAATTGCAACGGGAGCGGTAGACTCTGGGAAAATAGGGGCAGGTGCAGTTACAACTGCTAAGATTGCAAATGAAGCAATAACTGAAGACCTTATAGGGCTAGATGCAATCACAGAAACTAAAATTAGTGATTCCGCAATTACAACTGCTAAAATATCCGCAGGAGCGGTTACTGCAAGTACTATAGCAACAAATGCTGTTACTGCTAATAAAGTAAATGCAAATGCAATTACAGCAGTAAAAATTGCAGCAGGCGCAGTTACAACTGCCAAACTTGATGCTGATGCTGTTACGGCGGATAAAGTAGCAGCTAATGCAATTGAGGCAGGTTCTATCGCAGCAGGTGCAGTTACAGCAGCTAAAATCGATACAGACGCAGTTACAGCCGATAAAGTAGCAGCTAACGCTATTGAAGCAGGTTCTATTGCAGCAGGAGCGGTTACAACTGCCAAACTTGATGCTGATGCTGTTACAGCAGATAAGGTGGCTGCAAATGCTATTGAGGCGGGTTCTATTGCATCGGGTGCTATTACAACTGCAAAGTTAGCAGCGTGGGCTATTACAACAGGTAAGCTAGCAGCGGGCGCTATTACAACAAATAAAATTGCAGCAGACGCTATTACAACAGATAAGATCGACGCTGGAGCGGTTACTGCTGCTGAGATTACTGTGGGGGCTATTACAACAGCCAAGATTGCAGCAGGGGCGGTCACTGCTACTGAGATTGACACCGGTGCAATTACAGCAGGTAAGCTGGCTGCCGGAGCAGTTGAAGCTGACAAAATTGCCGCAAATGCTATTACAACAGATAAGATCGACGCTGGAGCGGTTACTACAAACTCTATTGATTCAAATGCTATTGTGTCAAACAAAATTTTAGCAGGCGCAATTACTGCAGGTAAGATTGATACAGATGCCGTTAGATCAGACAAAATTCAAGCGAATGCAGTTACAGCAGACAAAATTAGCGTAACTGATCTTTCTGCAATTTCTGCTGACCTTGGTACGATTGAAGTTGATACAGCTAATATTGCTGACGCTGCAATCACTAATGCTAAAATCGGTAACTTAGCGGTAGATACTGCTCAGATTGCAGGGTTTGCGGTTTCTGTTGTTGAAAGCTCTGTTGGAGGTACTGCTGACAAATCTATTGCTTTTACTAACAACAGTGGGGTGCAAGCTGAAATTCTTGTTTTCTGTTCATACAATATTTCTACTACAGGTCCGGGTTCTGCGACGGTTGGTATTGAACTTTTAAAGAATACTACTAGTCTTGATTCAGTAGATGTTACTCGGCCCGACTTGTCTCCTGACTCCAGTAGTGCAGGGATAAAAGGTACGCTTGTTGCGAACACTACGGTTAACAACGGGGTGAGTAGAACCTTTTACTCGAATAAAACTGGATCAGGTACTACTGTACAAAATGATCTAATCCTATTTATAAGGTTTAAGTAAATGAATTATATCGGATATGAAGTTGACACAGGTATAACATGTGAGCTAATTACAACGAATAATATTGAAGGCAGAAAAAGAGAAGGTTACGGTTACATTGAAGCCCCTGAGTCTTTTTCTCCTAAGATGGTAGGGTTAACAAAAGTAGTGGGTGGAGAAATTCACCCCTACACACCTCCTGTTGATGAGGAAGAGCTTTGGAACAAGCTACGAATAGAGCGCAACAGACGACTTTCTGCTTGCGACTTTACTCAATTCCCCGACAGCCCTTATAATACAGAACTTTGGGCAGAGTGTAGGGAGTTGTTAAGAAACCTACCTTCTACAATAGAAGATATTACACAACCTGTTATTTGGCCACAAAAACCAGAATAATCGAAAGGAAATATTTATGTTGAACCTATTGCCGGTTCTTGCACCAATTTTGACTCAGCTTATTTCTAAGTTGGTGCCTGATAAAAACCCCGCTGAACTTGATGCAGAAGTAAAAATGGCACTATTGGAACACACTGACTCTTTGGAAAAAATCCGAGGTCAGATTGTTATGGCTGAAGCCAAGTCTGAAAACTGGATTGTTTCTGCTTGGCGACCGTTGCTTATGATGGTCGTTGTTCTTATTATTGCTTGCAACTATTTGCTCTTTCCAATTATCTGTATCTTTTACCCTGAAGTCATTACTCTAGACCTCCCGCAAGAACTGTGGCAGTTGCTAACTATTGGTGTTGGTGGTTACGTTGTTGGTCGTTCAGGTGAAAAGATGGTTGATAAATGGAGTAGCAATGGGGGTAAAAAGTAATGGAATTTACTAGAATGAAAATGACTAGTATGTTTGAAAAACCAGTTGAAAAGAAAACCTACAACTGGCGCTTTGGAAAACGTTCTGAGTCTAAGATTGAAGGTATTAATCTTGAACTCGAAAAAGTTACTCGTCGGGCACTTCAGCTTTCTCCTGTAGACTTTGGTGTTACATGCGGTCTTCGGACTCAGCATGAACAAAACCAGCTACGGGTTCAAGGTAAGTCACAGATTAAACACTCTCGTCACCAAGACGGTATGGCAGTAGATGTTGTTGCTTACGAAGGTTCTCGTATTACTTGGGACTTAGATAAGTACATTACTATTGCTCAAGCCTTTGCAGAAGCTGCTCGAGAACTAAATGTTATAATTCGTTGGGGCGGTGCTTGGACTCACTACTTGAATGACAACGACGCTAAGGCTGCACACGAAGCCTACGTTTCATTAAGAAAATCACAAGGGCGGCGTCCTTTTATTGACGGACCTCACTTCGAAATTCCGAAATAATAAATACTTGACCCTTATGATACAAGAGGACAGATTTATAGATCTGACAGTCCTCCAGAAGGACGACCTGCTGGGAATTACCCGGTAGGTCTCCTTTGTTTTTAAAGAGTAAAAAATACTTGACCCTTATGAGGGAGGCCCCCTTAAGATTATATTTAAAGATATAACTAAAGATACTATTAGTTCTTATGTATCTTTTAATATAATCTATTAACAACTACAACATAAAGGCATTATGCCTGATTACAAAATAATGAGGTATCAATATGGCGCTCGTTAAGACAGCTGCTAATACTATTAAAAGAGGACCAGAAACACCTAGTGCTTCTTATATGTCTCTTAAGCCTTTGTGGAAAAAAGCCCGTGCTGTGCTTCAAGGTGAAGCTCATGCTAAAGCACATGATGAATTCATAGAGGTTGATTACAATAACTTGCTACTGCCTTTTTCACCTAGCATGACTCAAAACCAGTATGACTTCTACAAGTCAGAAGCAGAGCTACCGGGGCTTACAACACAGTATGCTCGTGTGCTAATTAGTGCTTTGCTTCGTAAGCCTTCACAACTTAAGTTACCTGAAGAGCTTGAGCAAGTACAAGCTTATGATTGGATCACAAAAGACTTTACCCTTGATGGTGCATCCTTGTTTAATTTCTTAGGTGCTGCTATCTGGGAAGAACTTCAAACTTCTCATGCTTGGGTTTACATTGATCACCCTGTTGTGCCTGATGCTGAACTAGAATCAATGATGCCGGAAGAGCGTATGAAAATTTCACCTTACCCTGTTTTGATTAAGGCTGAAAACGTTATTAATGTTCAAGTAAAGACTCATCCGATTACTCGCGCTAAGACTCTTACCCGTATGGTTACTCGTTACATTATGGAAGAGTATGATTCAAACAACCCTTGGCATCCAGACTATGTTGATACTGTTTGTGATCACTATCTTGATGAGCAGGGTTTTTTGGTACTTGATTACTATAAGAAAGCTCATGGTTCTCACGAAGTAGAAGCTTTGAATGGTGTAATCACTCAAGAATACATAGATTCTGCTGATGGTGGTTTCCAAAAATACGACACTGTTTATCCTATGAAGTTTGGTCAGCGTTTGGATCGTATCCCGGCGTTTCCGCTTAACGGACAACTAGAGCCAATTGAACCAGTACTTATGCCTCTGATTGACAGAGAGGTAGCTCTGTAAAACAAAGTATCTCGCCGTAACCACCTGTTATACGGTGCTGCGACCTATACCCCTGTGGTGCAGTCTGACATGACTGACGAAGAGTTTGAAGAACTCGTGAATGCAGGTCTTGGTACTTGGCTACGTGTCCGTAAAGATTAGTCTATTACTGTCCTTGAAACACCTACAAGTGCTTTGAGTGACATGGATCGAGCTATTGAAGCTACTGTTTCTGAAATGGCAAAGATGGGAATTCGTATGCTCTCTCCCGAACAAGCAGCTTCTGGTGTTGCTCTTGAAATCCGTAATGCTTCTCAAACTGCTCAACTTGGGACCATGAACGCTAAAATCTCAAGCACAATGCAAGAAGTTATTGCCTTCATGCTGAATTGGAAGTATGGCACCGAATATACAGGTAATGACATTAACTTCCAACTATCCTCTGACTTCTCTCCTATTGTTGGCGGTGAAGGTGCAATGCGCCTTGTCAGTGAATGGTATCAGAGTGGTATTATCTCTCGTAGCACTTGGATTAATATTGCCAAGTACAATGACTTCCTTCCGGCTGATTACAACGACGAAGAAGCGGTTGAAGAGATTCAAACTGATCCGTTAACAAATAAAACACCGGATGAAGAGATTCAATTAGAGGAAGAATAAGCTGAAATAGCTCAACGGCAGAGCAACGCTCTTGTAAAGCGTAGGTTCTCAGTTCAAATCTGAGTTTCAGCACCAATAGAGACCTAGGCAAGTCTAAAAACTGCCTATCCACGAAGTAGTAGTACTGGAGTAATTATGTCTACAATTAACGAAAAGATTTTTGACAGAATCGTAGATCACAGCACTGATGTTAGACTCTACGAGAATGGTCAACAAAAAGCACAACGTGAAATACTAAGAACACATCGTAAAAACTTAGCAGAAGTTTTAAAGAAGAACATTCGGAGCGATGTGAAACCTGAAGTTAACCGTTTTGCTAAAGAAAT
>Ga0070754_10003600_pt1 | contig 10896 bp, 13 predicted proteins | sample VirMetDEL_Sep_01_FD_75181 | JGI IMG/M metagenome (GOLD analysis project Ga0070754, IMG submission 75181) | Aqueous microbial communities from the Delaware River and Bay under freshwater to marine salinity gradient to study organic matter... | ecosystem: Environmental > Aquatic > Marine >... | reverse complement strand
TATCATCTATTAGAGTAAGTATCATATTAATAAGATCAAAACGCTTATGCTTCTGTAAAACATTAAAGATATCTTTTTGTAATTTTTCATCCATTGTAATTTATATCTATAAAATATTAAATTAACTAAAGATTTTTTTTAATACCTCCAGCTGTGGAAGAGAACTTAAGTTTATATCTCCAATTGTAATATCATCTCTATTGAATCCGTCCTTACCAATCGTATTATTATCGTGACACACACATATCATACATTTTGTAATATCTGTTTTCAGAAAGACCTTCTCATTACATCCATCTATCATCTTAGCACCTTCACCCTGTGAGTTAGTAGCATAACCTCCCATCCGCTTGTGATGTTTTTTAGTATGACACATCGTGGCTTCGTGAATCTGTCGGAGAGAAGGACAATTGATTCCTGTGATCTTATAGTTATCATTCGGATAGACAAAGAGCATTTGTGGTGATCCACAACATTCTTTTTTATTTTTGATTAGTTCTCTTACAGAATACAAAATGTAATGTGGTAAATAGATATCATCAGAGTCCATATTTATACAATATTTATGTCTTGCTTCTTTCACTAACATATTTCTCTTCTTGCCGATTGATACTGCTTCGGGTCTGTAAATGTATCTTATATGAATAGAAATAATTCTACTATAATGTCTAATCTCTTCTTCAGACTTAAAAAGAGGTTCAGCTACTTTCCCATCTTTAGACCAAGAGTCAAGTATCACCCACTCTAATTTATTCTTAGGATATTGTATATTTATCATATTAGATATCATAAGAGGTAAAAACTTTTTTCTGTCGTATACTGGGGTCAAAACGGAACAATGCGGGAGATCACTCATTTATTAATACAGAGATATAAAATTTGAAAACATTACGATAATAAAATAAATAAAAAAATGGAAATTGAAGAAGAAATACTTGATTGTGTGAATGATATGCTTGAAAAAATTGTCAGAAAGGTGTATAAACAAAGGTATTATGAAAAAAATAGGGAAGAAATACTAAAAAAGAAAAAGGAAGAGGAAAAGAAACCATTAACCGAAGAGCAAAAACAAAAACAGAGAGAGGCAGTGAGAAAACATAGAGAAAAAGTAAAAGATACAGATCATTATAAAGAACAAGTAAAAAGTAATAATCAGAAGGCAAGAGAAAAGAATAGAGAAAAATTAAATCAACAATGTAAGGAATGGTATTATAAAAATCAGGAATTGGTAAAAGCATATCGTAGGACTCCTGTAGCAATTAGAAATAGAATTATATCACATTGGAAAGAATATCCTGTTAAATTAAATTGTGATTTTCCATCGTGGGAAGAGTTATACGGAAATTATTCTCTAAAAGATAATTGCGAATTATGCGGAGAAAAGTTTTATTCAAACGGGAGAAAGAATAATAAAAATCTAGACCATAATCACACAACAGGATATTTTAGATGGGTCGTATGTTCCAAATGTAATTTTAAATTAGGGAGAACAGATAAATATTTCAACAATGTTATGCGTGAGCTTAAATTTATATTTAACTTAAAACCTGTATTTAGAACTATCTTGAATAACCCTTAATCTTCTTCTCTTTGTTAGTAGGCATATTTTATTTACACAAATAAATTTTTTTATATACATTATTAAATGTCAAAAAAGTTACCAAGACAGAGTTCTAAAGCAGTATCTGATGTATCTGATCCTGGGGATGTAGCCGATATGAAAGATTTCCTCAAACAATCAAGTATTCCTGATGCTGTAGTAAGTGGTGCTGATACATTACCATCTTTCATTGATGAAGGAGAGGAATGGACTGAAAGTATGATGGAAATGATAACTGGTTTTGATGATCTTCCAAGTTCAGAAAAGAAAAGTAGAAGAGCATACTTACAAAAATGGTATGAAAATAAAGATGAAAATCCCGATGAATATCATCGTCATAATGTAAAGTTAAGAGAAATTTATGATTATGCTGATGAATTTTTTGTAGATCCTGATGTATTACAGGATGTAGAAGATCTCATCAAACAGAAGAATGAAGAAATAGCAGAAGGTGTTGAAGATAGTGATCCTATCAAAGATCCTAATGAAATACCCTATGAATATGATCAAGACAGAGTAGACCTCATAGATCCTGATAAACTAAACGATATCTCAAATAATCTCAGAGAAGTCTACTGGGAGGAAATAAGACAAAAAGATAGAGATGCTGGTGAAGTAGATGAGTTCATACAATATGTATTTCAGTTAGATGATTTAGAATTTCTCAGAAACTCAAAGATGATAAGACAAGTCATCAGAGAAAGAAATCAAGACGATATCAAAAAGAAAAGAGATGTTGAATGGGACTGGGATTAAATAAAAAAAATAAATAAAATTTTTATATGTATAATATAAAATTATGAGTAAACCAAATCAGAACTCTACTGTCGCGGAGATGAGGGCATATATCAAATCAAAGAAACTGAATCATCCACTTATAAAATTGGGACTTAAAAAGGCTGAACTACAGGCAGGTCTCAAGAAACTAGGTCACTGGGAAGAAAAGGCAAAGGAAAAGAAGACTCGTAAGAGGTTGAGTAAGGGGCAAAAAGATTTTCTAGGAGGTATTGATGATAAACCAAAGAAGAAGGCTGAGCCAAAGAAGAAAGACTCTGTAACATACAAAGGTAAGAAGTATGAAGTTGCTCCTGCTCCGAAGAAGGCAGAGCCTAAAAAGGCTGAGCCTAAAAAGAAAATAGACCCTAATTCAACAGGACAAAAAAATCTTCAGGCACTCTTAAATCTTGGAGATTTATCAGAACAAATATCAAAAGAAGCAGAAAAGAGAAGGATAATAACTTCTATACCTTTGGATGACCCACGCATTTTAGATGACACACATTTACAAGTGAGAAAGAAACCTCTTACAGTAGGTGAGTATGTTAAGTGGAGATTTATGAGTAGATACAACCAAAGCTATCAAGACCCTATCACAAAAGATTTACGAGATATGGCTAAGAAAGAATACGCAGAATATACTAAAGATAAAAAAAAATTAGTATTCATTTTTCCTATAGACATTAATGACCCTGATAACGTTAAAGACGGAAAAGCACTCATAACTGGAGACAGACCAAAAGTCTTACAAGTTGATAGTAAAGGTAAGCCAACTGCTATCAACACGGGAGCAAACTCAGACTTGTTTTCGCCAATACCTGTTAATTTCCACAGTGCTCAGAAAGCATTTTTTAAACAAGGTGATTTAGGCAAAGTCGCTAGAAATAGACTTTCTTATCTCAGTGGTGTAAAAGATAGTAAAGTATGATTAATCAAAGCTCACTTCAAAATTTCCTTTCCGACTTCTAAATTGTCCTCTTGTTTTCTTCTTCACTAACTCTTTTCTTTCTATTTGTTTTTTTACTCTGTTTGATAATACAGGTTCTATTCTATCAGGCATACTTCTATCTTCATTGATTAATTTTATTGCTCTTCGGCAAGTTGAGATATCACAATGCTGAGCCACTATCTTAGCACATTCGTATACTTCTTCTTTAGATTGAAAGTGAGGGAATATTTCGTAACCCGATTGACAATATGATATTATTCGTCTACTATCTTTGATGACTTTCTCTTTCGTTGCTATTGTAATGTTCTTAGTTTGATTGGGTTCAAAAAGATATCTTTTGAGTTCATCTATATCATTTACAAAATAGTATTCGTATTCAGGTTCAATGTATTCTATTGTATCTAATTCGGCTTCTAAAAGCGACACTAAAGATATCTTTGGTAGATCATATAAATCTTCTAATTCTATATTGAATACTTCACAGACTTCTATTAAATCTTTACGAGAATGGGATGGATGTATCATATATTATATTCAATATTTTCTATTTCATCTTTTACTTCACGATTGTTATCAAGTATCTCATACTTATCATATTTCACCTTTTCCAAAGCATAAAAATGTAATCCATATTTAAATATGTGTTCTCTAATTGTAAATCCAAGACTACTAAACTCTTTCAATAATTTATCATAATCACAGATATCAGGACAATCACACTCCATTATAATCTTACTAATATTTTTAAAAAAGTTTTTATTCTCATTATAAAAGACTTCCATATATCCTTCGCAATCTGCTATTAATGTATTGAACTCTACATCGGGAATATCATAGTTATCTATTTGAGATATTCCATACGAGCTGTCAGTAGTAGTTCTCATAGCATATCCGCGACCTTCCAGTTTATATTTCTCTTTACCTATGACCCCCTTGATAATATTAAAATCACAATTGTTTATCTTCCTATTATCTTCAAGAGCAGACCACACTTTACTATCAGGTTCAACAACATAATGATTCTTTTTATCATCTATCATTCTATTCACCAAACAAGAAAGAGTTCCGTATCTAGCCCCTAATTCTAATACAACATCATCTTTTTTTATATGTCGTTTACATAACCCTTGCTCTACTTCTTCTACATTGAAATGATCTATTATTTCATCATTCTCATCGTAATAGATTAATTCATTATCTTCATTACATTGTAAGTGTCTTACATTTCTCATAGATTTTAAATATTTACTGATATCTTTTTCACAACTGATATTGATATTGAAATGTCCGTCCAAATGTTTTATACCTTTCATCACTTCTTTTATAAGTTTTGTATCTGAAGGTATAGTGATATCTATACTCTTTTTAGGAGGTGTATGGTGAGAAGGTATATTCATAATATTAATCTCATTGTAATTGTTTCGCGTGGAACCCCATTCGTGAGTCATATATACTTTTCCGTGACCTTTATAATGTATTCCTGAATGATGGTCTGGTAAGAAATAATATGATGGATATACTTTTACAACTGATTTATCTTCTAATGAATGATAAATATTAGATAATAACAGAGGTCCCACACTCTTCCACGCTGGACTCGTTATTCTATTATTTATTATCCAATCAATCGCTTGTTCGCATATAATATGATTGGGTGTTAATCCCATAATACTTGTAGCACATAGATTGGGTCTCGCCATCTCATTCTCCCAACAGAAAAATGATTCATTCAGTAAGAAATCATCAATAGGCTGGATACTCACCATATCAGCATCAACAAATACACCACCATATTTTTTAAGAATTATCCAACGATACATATCTGCTTTACCATTTAACTCTTCCATTAGTCTTATTTTCTGACTATACTTTTTAGGAATACTCAGTTCTTTTAATTTATCTTCACACCAAAACATATACTCGTAATCAGGATTCATATTCTTTACAGAGTTCAAAGCATTGATAGGTATAGGTTTCTCTCCAATCCATAATTGATGAATAATTTTAGGAACACTCATTTATATAAAAAAAGATATTTATTTTTATATAGTAACTCATTAAATGAAAAAATATGATAAAATGGTAGTAAAAAAGAGTAATAAAAGTGGAAAGAAATATATGGCTGTCTTTACTGACTCTTCTTCGGGAAGAACGAAAACAACACATTTTGGAGACGCTTCTGCGACTGATTACTTATTATCAAAGGAGAAAGACCGACGAGCAAGATACAGGTCACGACATAAAAAAGATCTGACAACTCGTGATCCAACTCGTGCTGGTTTCTTATCATACTATCTATTGTGGGGTGAGAGCACATCTCTAAGAACTAATATATCTGCTTATAAGAAGAGGTTTGGATTTAAGTAGTTACAAGTCTTCAAGATAAACCAAGCACTCTCCATTCATCATAGCCACTCCATTCTTCTTCATTTCTTCGTATACTTGTCTTGGAATGTAAGCACAGCTCTTGGGACCCGTAGCTGTATGGCGTGAGTCATCACAATCAACCACTTTCCTGACACTAGGAAGCATTTGAAGGTGAGCTGTCACATTAACACTCGTAGCAATTTCATCGTCTTGGTCTCCGTTGAACTCAAACTCTTCACCACACTTACTGCTGATATCTTCACAGTGAGTCTTTCTATCTACACCATCGGTGATGTTACACCTGACTCGTGCTTCAGCCTTGAGACTGATGAAAGATACAAACAGAGGTGCTGACTTCTCCCGTATCTCCCCGAGGTTCTCCATCAGCATCTTATACTCGCCGTCCTTGATCTTGTGCTTCACGTTGTCTATTAGTTCGGATTGTTTCTGAATGTGCTCCATTGTCTCTTTTGTTTTGTAGATACCATTGATTTCCAGCAAGTTTCAAATTTTAAAAATTAATAGAGGGACAATATTTTTTGAATATTTCTGGAATAGGCATTTTGTCGTCAATATCCTTTTGGACTGAATCACGAAGTTCTTCCATCTTCCACTCCTTTTCAAATTCTCCACATATTAGAAGTGAATCAAACCATTCATCCGCATATATTTCTCCACCATATTCCGTCCATCCATTTTCATAAGCATAGGTATACCATCCTTCAAATGTGGCTTTACTCCACTTTTCCCAAATACCTTGAAATACCATTCTTTGTTTCTTTTGTTTTTTATTTTTGTAAAGTTTCAAATTTGAAAGTTTGATTACGAAAATTATAATCTAAAATAATATAATGGATAAGGCAACACTGAAGGAAGTTTTCGCGAAGAAGGTTTCACGCAGAGACACTACTAATGAGGCGTATGCCTCAAGGCTATCTGCCCTCGCCAAGAAGTATGGGAAGTTCAAAGAAGAAGAGTTCACAAACTGGGAGTTTCTCAAAGACACTGCGGATGTATTGAAATTTATCACAGAGAGACCTACTACAAGAAAAGACAAGGATGGTAATCCAAAGAAGCCCTCAGATGCTACAACGATTGGTGTTCTGACACCGATCATTGAATACCTCAATCTTATTGAAGAGCATATACTTTCTGAGGAATATTTTAAAGTAAAGAAGGTTCTTGACGACAAAGTTATTGGAGCATATCAAAAAGGTAAGAGTCTTACAGAAAATCAAGAAGAAAATATGATATCGTATGAGGATCTTGTAGACTATATGGTAAAGATAGAAGATGAAATCAAGATAATCAACGATAAACCTCTTAAAACACACCTAGATGAGTGGAGGATTGTAGATTTAGAGAATCTTAGAGTTCTGATGAGACTATATGTTCTTCATCCAAGTCGCAACGAGTATGCTACACTCAAGTTCATCAATATGAAGGACTACAAGAAACTTAAACAACCAGAGTTCAATTATGTAGTCGTTGGAACTAAGAAGATATTTCTATCTATCACATCATACAAGACAAGCGAGAAGTATGGTGTTAAGTTGACTGATGTTGAAGATAAAGCACTCATCAAGATGCTGAGGGACTTAAAGAAAACAAGAGACATTGAAGGTAGAGATCATCTATTCTATCTTACAAAGACACCAGATGAACCTTGGTCTAACTACACTGTGACAAATGTAATGACCAAGATCTCTAAACAGCTCATAGGGAAGAGTATCGGTTCTACACTTCTCTACAAGATTGTAATTCAAGAGGCAGGCATCAATTACAATGATGCTCTTCAAAATGGAGATTTAGATAAAGCAGTAAAGTATGATCAGATTCTTGCGAAGTATGCTAAAACTAGAGGACACTCTCAGGCGATCCAGAAGCTAGTATATGTAACTGATAAATAACTATTTAGACTTTCTGAAATGTAAGACTGCTAATGTATTTCCTACTAAATCTTCTAACACTTGTTCATTAACAGTGACTAAATCAATATCTAATGAATTAACTATCATTTTTTCTGTATTATTCAGTTTCACATAGACTCGTTCTGCTGGTTCGTAAAAGAGTAGTCCTCCCGTATTACCCTGAGCGTCAAACTTAGGACAAGCATAAATAATATTGGAGATACTCTGTTTATTAGCATTGTATGTATTAATAGCCATATTTTTTAGTCTCACAAACATAGACTCTTGTGGGACAAAATCAGGTAATATAGGAGAAGAGAATGTAATATCTGCTCCGTGATCCGCACTTGTTCCGAAATTAGTCTGATCCATCAATTCTTCAAACCCTAAGAACTTTTCAAGTTTACCATTATCTGTCAGACTTTCCCATTGGTCGTCAATTGTAAAATATAGAGGGAAATCATTGTTATCAACATATCCAGCAGATATTAATACATATTTGTTATCTATACCTCTGTTACCTGTGAGTTCACCCTTATATGTATATGCTCCATTATTGATTGTAGTTCCATCAGCATAAATACTTGATAAGTCCACTCTTACTATAGTAGTTTCAAATGCGTCAAATGGCTTATCATCATCTAACCCATAATAACCAAGATAGTTGTTTTCGTAGTATCCCAGTTCCGCGTGACCATTCCAAGTATTCAACCAAGCAGTCCCAGGATTTGTAGCATCATTATTATGTATAGCAATCTTTGGATATAACTGATTACAAGTAACACCTATGGGTTTCACTCTTTCACCAAATGTAGTAGATGCTGATGATACAAGTGTATCATATACCTCTTTTCCAGTTTGTTTTAGTTTTACATCTATCTTTTCACCACTGATTTCAAATACTACCGCCTCCCAATATTTCGCTTGGAGTGAAGCATTCGTAGGTGTAGTCTGTAATGTAATAGGAGCCATCATCAATTCTGTATCAGCACTATTATTGTTATTAATACAATGTATGACTTGTGCGTCATCCCCAGGAATCCAATTGAAGGCGACATCCCAAAAGAAAGGAGGAACATCAGCCTCTTCACCTACATAACCAGTAGGAACCTTTAAATCGCCATCATAAGTCAATTCACGCTGGATACCACTCGGCTGGCCGTAGTTACGCTCTTCACCATTAATAGTATATCCCTGTGAACGGACAAGACCTAATGTATATCCATCCGTGACATCACTTGCCGATGAACCATTGAAGTATATCACACATTTAGAGTTTACCTGAGAAAGTGGATGTGCTTTACCAATGACATCACATACGGGACCCTCAGCACCAACATTGTATCCAGTTATTAATGTATCAGTTCCAGAAGCAGATGCTACAAAGTTATCTGTAAATTGTTCTACCACTTCGTATTTTTCGTCTTCTTCATAATTATAGAAAGTTTCTGGATCAATGTAAGCACCAAACTCTGAAGGAGAAGGTTTGTCTGTAAGTCCACTTCCATTACCTTTCTGGACGAACTGAATATTAAAACCATCAAAACTATTATTTGTATCAAAACTTTCTGTGACACTAATAGTATCTATTTCCTTGTATGCTTTCTTCATAACATCTTCAAGTCTTGTTTGTAAATGAGTTCTAAAACTCCGACGAGTATATGTTCCCTCAACAAGTTCTATTCTTATAGGAGTATTGACATCATCCGCCTTACTTGGAAAATCTCCTGTAAAGTCATTATTCTTAGAATCTTCATATCCCCAGTATACAAAGAATCCCTCCCCTTCTCCTTCTCTGATTGTCACAGTGTTGTCATCACGATTACATTTTAATGATACAAGAGCCACCTCACTATCTTTATCTACAATAAGAGGGGACTTAAGGAAGTTTTGATAAGATGATGGATTCTCTAATCCAATCTTTACCTGACTATCACGATCGTATTCCTGTTGTGAAGATGATGTAATTACTAAAGACATATTTATTAAGTAAAATATTAAAATATTATAAATAAAAAAATTATATATATATATAATAAATGCCTAAAAAAATAAGTGTCGCTCAGAAGAAAAGAGACAGGAATGGTAAAAAACCACAGGGAAAAGAAATGAAACCAGCCGATATGTCGTGTGCTGGTGAATGTCAGTATAAGGTAAAAGAGGAGGTAGTTGATAAGAAAAGAGTCAAGGAAAAAGAAGTCTTTGATAAATCTAAGTAGATTCTTCTAACTCCTGTTGTAATTTCTTTATTTGTTCTATTTTCTTCTGCCGTTCTGCTTCAGCCTTGGCTTTTTCTCTAGCCTCTTTTTCAGCATCTTTAACATCTACTTTATCTGCTTTAGCCTTTGCTTTGTAATATAATTCTTTGTATTGTAAGGTCTCTGCGTGAGCGTCAAGTAACTCATTCCTTTCAACAGAATTTTCCAATCTTTCTTTTAGAATTTCAATCTCTTCATTCTGTTTGTTTATGATCGCCTGATACTTTGGTATACGACTATTCATTCTATCAGCCAATTCTATCCTTTCTTTAATTCTCTCATCTACCTTTATAGGAAGTATTCTACGAACTTCAGCATCAATCTCATTCTGTTTCACAAGTGGTGAAATATTTTTGAGTTGATCTAATTCCTTCTTTACAGAACGATACTTTCTTCGCATATCAAGATACTTGTGAATATCGGATTCAAGCAACGCCTTGAAGAGTGCTTCAGTATATCTGCTCCACTTCTTCTTAGCGTCTGCTCCGTGTGCCTTACGGAACTTAGCATCTCCAAAGATATGGTCTTTAAAATCATTCTTGATAGACTTGCGTTGGTTGTGGGTAGACTCACCCTCTTCAATGCTCTCAAGAGAGTATTTTCCCTCTTGATAAAATTCAAGGAAGATGTTAGCTAATCGTTGGAATTCAGAGAGTGTGAACTGAGGTGCTTGTGCGGGGGTGGGTGTATTGTCGGAGTGATCCATACTTGTATTATTAATAAATCTTTAAATATATTTTAATGTAAGTTGTTTGAGATTTTTTAAAAGGTGTTTTCGGATCCCCGAATGTTGTAAAAATGAAAAGAGATCGTCAATCAAATGATATTTTGATTGGATAGCCATACCTCATAATTAACAATCCCTGAGCAGGAATCTTAGGTATTCGTATGCCTGATTGAAAATATTTCTTACTCTTTCTCCTTTTCAGAGCAGAGGTTGGTTCAGACCCCTTGATTGTTGCCGTATTTTCAGCATTTTCAGTTTTCGCTTTTTTTTCATTTCCCGTGCTGTTATGTATATGATCCATTCTTTTC
>Ga0070754_10003599_pt1 | contig 10897 bp, 10 predicted proteins | sample VirMetDEL_Sep_01_FD_75181 | JGI IMG/M metagenome (GOLD analysis project Ga0070754, IMG submission 75181) | Aqueous microbial communities from the Delaware River and Bay under freshwater to marine salinity gradient to study organic matter... | ecosystem: Environmental > Aquatic > Marine >... | reverse complement strand
GCCCGACCACCGGTGCGTGCGCACCCAGGCCCAGTTGGCGATGTCGGCTATGGAATAGTCGCCCGCCAGGTACTCGTGGTGGTGCAGATGCCCGTCGAGCACGCGGAACAGGCGCTTGCACTCGCCCTGGTAGCGGTCGATGGCGGCCGGGATCTTTTCGGGGAAGTAGCGAAAGAACACATTGGCCTGTCCCATCATCGGCCCGATGCCACCCATCTGGAACATGAGCCACTGCAACACGCGCGAGCGGCCTTTCACATCGGCGGGCATGAGGCGGCCGGTTTTCTCGGCCAGGTAGATCAGGCATGCGCCCGACTCGAACACCGCGAAGTCGTCGGCCTCGCGGTCGACGATCGCGGGAATCCGCCCATTCGGGTTGATGGCCAGAAATCCCGGTGTGCGTTGCTCGCCGGCGGTGAGGTTGATCACCTTCAGCGTGTAAGGCAGACCCAGTTCTTCCAGCGCGATGGACACCTTGTGTCCGTTGGGCGTGGCGGCGGTGTAGAGGTCGATCATGGATGGCCCTGTTGAACAGCAGGGGCCATCCTATCGCCGATGCGAAATTCCTTCAGGCCATAAAGCCCAAGTTGGTGGGGTAGTCGACGCTGTTGAAATTCGTGAGGTTCGGCAGGATGCCGTTCATCTCGGCGCCCTGCACGCCGAACCAGGTGGCCATGGTGCCGGCGTATTGGTCCACCGAGGTGCTGGGCAGCAGCCGGCCCTGGCCGACGTGCCACTGGTCGTTGGCATCCACGCCCGAGTTGGTCACGCTCACCGGCGGGGCCTTGCCGTAGAAGGCCTTGCCGCGCACCGCGCCCCCCACCATGAAGTGGTGGCTGCCCCAGCCGTGGTCGGAGCCGTCGCCGTTGGAGGTGAGCGTGCGCCCGAAGTCCGAGGCGGTGAACGCGGTCACCTGGTTGGCCACGCCCAGCGCCACGGTGGAGGCGTGAAACGCGGTCAGCGCCGCGCTCAGTCGGCCCATCAGCGTGGCCTGGCCTGAAATCAGGTTGTCGTGCAGGTCGAAGCCGCCCATGGAGACGAAGAACACCTGGCGCCGGTTGCCCAGGTCGTTGCGCGCGGCAATCAGACGCGCCACCAGCTTGAGCTGGTCGGCCAGATTGTTCCCGGTGGGGAAGGCGCTGAACGCCGCCGCGTTGGCCGGGTAACTGGCGAGCGCCGCCGTGATGGCACTTTCGGCACCCACGGCGCGCGCGGTCACCAGGTTGTATTCGTTCTCCAGCACGTGCGTGCGCGTCTGCAGGGCCAGCTGCGTCATCGCACCACGCACGGCCGCCGAGTTGTAGACGTTGCCGTTGAGGGCGTTGATCTTCACCGCGCCGCCGGTGCTGACCTGGTAGGACAGCGCCGAATCGCCCGACAGGAACACGGTGTTGCCTGTGACCGAAATGCAGGTGAGCACACGGCTGGTGTTGGATGAAAGCGCGAGGTCGCCGATGTGGCCGCCCCAGCCGGTGGTGGCGCCTTCAGGTTGGGACGACTGCCACACCGATTGCTGGTCGTTGTGCGAGAACAGCTTGGGCGGAATGGGGTAGAGCGTGCGGTTGCCGCTCTGGTACTGCTGGCGTGTGAGCGGCACCACCAGCGGGCCCACGTTGAGCTGCACCGCTGCGGCGCCGCTGTTGAACAGGCCGGCAAGGCCCGTCATGGACGGGTGCATGGCGTACTGCTTCCCGCCGGGCAGGGCCACGGTGGGGTTGAGCAGGGTTGGCGTGAGGTCGGCCTGACCCAGTGCGATGCCACCCGCGGTGCGGCCTGCGCCACCGCCGCGAATGGCGCTGTACTGGTCGTAGCTGGCGTTGTCGTAGTTGATGACGGTGTTGGCGTAGTCGTTGCCCCCGTTGAGGAAGACGCAGACGAGGGCCTTGTAGTCGGTGGCATCGAACGCCGCGGCGTCGGCCATGGCGGCCAGGTTCAGTGCGGTAGGCAAGGCTGCGCCGGTGAAGGCGAGCTGGCCGGCGCGGCGCAGGAAGGCGCGGCGCGTGTGTTTTTCAGGCTGGATGAAGTGCATGGTGTGCCCCTTACTTCTGAATGAGGTATTCGGCCGAAGCCATGACCATCAGGATCGCTGCCCACACGCGCCGGCGCTTGACGGTGTCGGTGCTGCTCGCGGTCACGGGCGTGGCATCGAGTGCCGTCACCATCAGTTGCCGCGAGTTGGCGGAGAGCTGGCCCGCCGTGAGGATGAGCGCGAGGTGGTTCACCAGCGCGGTGGCGTTGGTCACCAGCGCAAGTTCGCTCGCATAGCTGGCCACCACGTCGTAGGCGTAGTTGTTGTAGGCAGCTTGCGGCACACCCGGGTTGGGGCAGTTGATGCCGCGCTCGATCACGCTCTGCATGAAGTTGAGATAGCCGCCCACCGACGTTTCGTTGACGAGCTGGAATTCGGGCGCCGTGGCACCCGAAGTCGAAAGCGCGGTGCCGGGTGGCACGTAGCCGGGCCGGAAGTAGTTGAACACCGAAGGCGGCCGCAGCGGACTCTGGCCGATCTGGCTGGCCGGGTTGACCAGCTCGAAAATCTTCCAGCTGCCGGCCAGCGACGTGCCACCGAACGTGCGTGCCCACTGCACGAAGCGCAGCATGGGCTCGCGCAGCTTGCCAAATGTGGTGCTCTGGAGCGACTGCGTACCGCGCGCTTCGTCATCGAGCAGGATCGCCACCCAGACCGCCTTGAGATCCCCGCGGACACCAGCGCCGTTGTCGTTGAAACGCGCCGCCACCCGCGCCACATAGGCCGGGCTGGGGTCGCTCGTGACCAGGCGCTGGATCATTTGCCGCGCGAAGAACGGGCCCACGTTGGGGTGGTTGAACAGCGCATCCAGCGCGATGCGAAGCGCTTCGCGGCCGGGCGTGTTGGCTGGCACGGTCGCGCCCAGGAAGGTGGCTGCCAGGGTGGAATGCCGGCTCGCGTTGAGCGACATCGGCTTGCGCGCAAACTCCTTGGACTCGATGGTGTAGGTCTCTCCTGGCACCGTGTGGCGGATGTTGTCGGAGCGGTCGAAGTCGTAGCCGGTGAACACGCGCGCCAGGTTGGTCACATCGTCTTGCGTGTAGGTCTCCAGCGGCACGCCGCCACTGGTTTTCACCGAACCGTCCAAGTTGAGCTGGTACACCCCCAGGCTGAAGAGCTGCATCACCTCACGCGAGTAGTTCTCGTCGGGCACACGGCCGGTGGACGCGTTTTCTTTCTGGTTGCCCTTGGTGTTGAGGAAGTACCCCATCGCCGGGTGCAGCGTCACGTCTTCGAGCAACTGGCGGTAGTTGCCGAAGGCGTTGCGCATCAGGGTGTCCCACCAGCTGGCGTAGGCGTGGGCCCGCCAGGTGAACTCGGCCGTGGTGAGCGACGTCACGAAAAATTCAGACAGCGCCAGTGCCACGCGTTTGCGCATCATGTCCGGACCGCTGAGCAGCTGGTTCCAGATCATGAAGTCGGCAGGGTAGTGGTTGAAGAAGTAGCTGTTCGTGTCCACGGCGCCGTAGCCCCGTGCTTCCAGCCAGTTCCAGCCGGTGATGCTGCGGTAGTTGGCGAACTGGTTGGCCAGCCATTGCGCGTAGCTGCCGGTGGCGCGCATCTCGCTGATCTCTGCGCCGCTGGAAGAGAACTGGGCTTGCTGAAGGAAACGCGCGGCGTCGGCATCAGACGCCGGCGCTGCGTTCGCGAATCCGGTGGTGGGGAAGTCGACCACGCCGATCGCGGCGGGTGCTTCCGTGGCGTTGCCGTCGCCACCGCTGCCACCGCCGCAGGCGGCGAGCAGGGCCGCCGCGGCTGCGGCCGTGGCCAGTGGCGCCAGGGCCATGGGCCCTGATGCAGGTTCAGGCGTTTCCACGCCAGCGGGATTCTGGGGCGCTTCGATGTCCGTCATGGATTTCCTCCTCGGTTCGACGAGCGCGAGTCTAGGCGGCGGCCCTTTTTTTCAGGGCCGGTTTTCAAGTCGTTACAGGTGGGTGTGGCGCGCCAGCGGCAGCCGCCGAGCGGTCATGCCGCTCGGCGTTGAGCGGCTGCCGCTGGTCGAAAGTCAGGTGCGCGCGGCCTGCAATTCGTCCCGAGTTTTTTGCGCAGCGCGGCGCGCGGCGGCGGCAAAGTCGCCCTCGCTGGAGGCATACAGAATGGCGCGCGAGGAGTTCACGATGATCGGCCCCGTGGTGGTGTCGCCCTCTGTGCGCAGGCCCGCCTTCACGGTGGCCACCGCGTCGCCACCCTGTGCGCCCACACCCGGAATCAGCAGCGGCAGCGTGGGGGCGATCTCCCGCACGCGTTCGATTTCCGCCGGGTAGGTGGCGCCCACCACCAGGCCGAGCTGGCCGTTGAGGTTCCAGGGCCCTTGCGCCAGACGCGCGACGTGTTCATATAGAAGCGGTTGTCCGTCCACCGAGGCCAGGCGCTGGTTCTGCAGGTCGTCGCCACCGGGGTTGGAGGTGCGGCACAGGAGGAACGCACCCTTGCCGTGAAACTGCAGATAGGGTTGCACCGAGTCGAAGCCCATGAAGGGTGAGAGCGTCACGGCGTCGGCGCCGTATCGCTCGAAGGCCTCAATGGCGTACTGCTGTGCGGTGCTGCCGATGTCGCCGCGCTTGGCGTACAGGATCACCGGCACCTGCGGCGCGGTGCGCCGCATGAATTCCATCAGGCGCTCGAGCTGTTCTTCGGCGCGGTGCGCGGCGAAGTAGGCAATCTGCGGCTTGAAGGCGATGGCGGTGTCGGCCGTGGCCTCGACGATGGCGGCGCAGAAGTCGTAGATGCGGCTGGCGTCGTTCTTCAACTCCGCGGGAAAGCGGGTGGGATCGGGATCGAGGCCCACGCACAGCAGGGAACGGTTCAGGCGCTCGGCGCTGCGCAGCTTGTCGAGAAAAGTCATCGCGGGATTTTAGGGCAGGCCCTGGTGATTGGCGGTCGGGAGCAAGGTCTTGTCAGATGCCCGACGGAGGCCCCGATGCCGCCCACCTAAGATCACCCTCCATGCAAGCCCTCTCCCGCCAGCAACTCATCGTTCTTGTTCTTCTCACGCTGGTGTGGGGCATCAACTGGCCGATCATGAAGCTCGGCGTGACCGATTTCCCTCCGCTCACTTTCCGCACGCTCAGCATGTGGATCGGCCTGCCGTTTCTGGCGCTGGTGCTGGTGTGGCGGCGCGTGCCATTTCGCATCGAGCGCGCGCACTGGCGCGAGGTGGGCAAGCTCACCCTGTTCAACATGCTGATCTGGCACACGCTGGTGATGCTGGCGATCCAGACGCTGACCAGTGGGCGCACGGCGATCCTGGGCTACACCATGCCGGTGTTCTCCGCGATGATCGGCGTCTGGTGGTTCGGGCAGCGGCTGGCCGGGCGCGCCTGGGGCGGCGTGGCGGCGGCGGCCACGGGTGTGGTGCTGCTGCTCTGGCACGAGTTCACGCGGCTCTCGGGCGCGCCGCTGGGTGTGGCCTTGATGCTGCTGGCGGCGGTGGCTTGGGCCTTCGGCACACAGATGATGCGCCGCACGAAGCTGCCGGAATCCACGCTCACCATCTCGTTCTGGATGACGGTGTTCACCATGCTCTGGATGACCACACTGGCCGTGGCGTTCGAGCGCACGGCCTGGAAGTGGCCCACGCTGCCGGTGTGGAGCGCTGTTCTCTACAACGCGGTGGGCGTGTTCGCCTTTGCCCAGGTGGCCTGGCTTTCGATGGCGCGCGACCTGCCACCGATTGCATCGACGCTTTCAGTGATGTTCATCCCCGTACTGGGTGTGTTCACCGGCGCGCTCTGGCTCGGCGAGGTGCTGCACTGGCAGGACTGGGCCGCCGTCGTGCTGATCATGTTCGCAATCGCGAGTGTGTTGTGGCCCCCACGCTCCGCCGCTGCGCGGGTCGCTGCCCCCCCGGGGGGCTGATCCGGCTTGGGGCGGCCCGGCGCCGGATCGCTGTGGCCCCCACGCTCCGCCGCTGCGTGGGTCGCTGCCCCCCCGGGGGGGGCTGATCCGGCTTGGGGCGGCCCGGCGCCGGATCGCTGTGGCCCCCACGCTTCGCCGCTGCGCGGGTCGCTGCCCCCCGGGGGGTTGATCCGGCTTGGGGCGGCCCGGCGCCGGATCGCTGTGCCCCTGCGGCGTTGAGTCCGGCTACTTCTTCATCGCCGCCAGCAGCGGCCCCTGCGCCTGGCCCACGGCGTCGGCGAGGTCGCGGTCGGGCTGGCGCCTGAACTCGTTCAGGTAGCCCCAGTACACCAGGCGCTGCCGTTCATAGGCCAGGTAGTAGGGATCGATCTGCAGGCCATTGTTCAGGCGGTAGGCGTGAATCTCGAACACGCGTGCGCCGAGCTCGACCCGGTGCGTGGCCATCGGCGGTTGCGTGAGGCGGGTTTCCACCTCGAGCGTGGACAGCCCTTTGTCGAGCGACGAAAGCTGGCCATGAAAAATCTGCGGGCCTGCGCAGGCAGCGAGCAGCGAAAGGGACAGCAGCGTGGCTGCGGCGCGCACGGAGAGGGCGGGCCTCATGGCTTCTTGCTCGCCGCTGCGGCGGCTTCCAGGCGCTGCTTCACGGTGGGCATGAGCGCGCTCACTTCGGTGTCGGCGTCCTTGCTGAGTTCTTCCGGCGCGCCCCAGGCGAGCAGCTCCTTGCCCGGCAGGCGCTGGATCACCACGTACTCCACCATCACGGGCACTGTGATGAAAATGGGAAAGCACCCTGGCGTGCAGACCATCGTCATCTCCTGGCGCGAACCGGTCTGCAACTGGTAGCGGCGCGCGTTGTACTGGCGTTCACCGGCCTGCACGTCGGTCTGCGCGATCGGCGTGGCCTTGCCCAGGATCTGTTCGACGTCGGCGGGGCGCGTGTCGCGCGTGAGGGCGTCGATCTGACCGCGTTGCAGGGGCACGCTGCTGGCGCATCCCGCCAGGAGAACGAACACGAGGAGGGCCAGCCGTCTTGCGATCATGGGCAACGCTTTCTTCAGGGTTGGTGCGGGCCAGCGGCCTGCGGGGGGTGGATTGCGGCGGGATTATGTCACCGCTCCCCGGCGGCCTCAGGTCGCGGAGGTGGCAGCTTCCAGGGTCTGCATGGCCAGGCACAGATCGGCCCAGGCCTTGCCCTTGTCGGTGGGCGTGCGCAGCAGGTAGGCGGGGTGGTAGCTCACGATCACCGGCACCCCTTCGTATTGGTGCACGCGCCCGCGCAGGCGCCCGATGGGCTCGCTGGACTTGAGCAAAGCCTGCACCGCAAAGCGCCCCATGGCGACGATGACGCGCGGTTGGACCAGCGCCACCTGGCGCGCCAGGTAGGGCTCGCACTGCGCCACCTCGTCGGGCTGCGGATTGCGGTTGGCCGGCGGGCGGCACTTGAGCACGTTGGCAATGAAGGCACCCTGCGCGCCCTGGCCCGTGCGGCTGCGGCCCACGGCGCGCAGCATGTTGTCGAGCAGCTGGCCGGCAGCGCCCACGAAGGGCTCGCCCCGCAGGTCCTCGTTCTCGCCGGGCGCCTCGCCCACGATCATCCAGTCGGCTTGCTCGTCGCCCACGCCAAACACGGTGTTCTTGCGGCTTTTGCACAGGCCGCAGGCTTCGCAGCCGGCGACCGTCTCGCGCAATGTGGCCCAGTCCATGGTCTGCACGCTGGCGGCGCGCGCAGGCCGCACGGCCACAGGTGCCTCTGCCACGGGCGCAGCGGGTGCACGGGCGACGGGCGTGGCCACCGGAGACGCAGGCACCGGTGCCGAAGCGGTGTGGGCCTCAGGTCGAGGCTTTGGCGCCCACACGCGCACGCCCATCTCGGCCAGCATGGCGCGCTGGCGTGCGTCGAGTTTCGGCACAAAGGAGGTGTCCACCGTTTCGCTCATGGCGCGCTCGCGGCGGGCGCAACGAGCTGCAGGCTCATGACCACCGCGTCCTCGCGCTGGATATGGCCCGTGGGGTAGTAGCCCTTGCGCACGCCGACCTGTGTGAAACCGTGGGATTCGTAGAGCCGGCGCGCCGGTGCGTTGCTCTCGCGCACTTCGAGCCAGAGCCAGTGCGCCTGCTGGCCGCGGGACCACAGGGCCAGCGCATCGAGCATGAAACGCGCCCAGCCCTGGCGCTGGTGTGCCGGGGCCACGGTGATGTTGAGCAGGTGCACCTCGTCCACCCCCGACATGGCCACAAGGTAGCCGAGCAGCACGCGGCCGTCGGCGCGTTCGCTCGTCGCCCTGTCGCCAGGCAGCGATTCACCCAGCAGCATCACGGCGGGGTAGCCGGCCTGCAACGAATCGCGGAAGTGCTTGCGCGACCAGGGGTGGGCATAGGCGCTGATCTCCAGCGCGTGCACGGCGTCGAGATCGGCGATGGTCATGGGCTCGAAGGCCACGCGCCGTTGCGCCTGTGCTTCGGCGCCCGGGCCGTTGGTGGGGGTGGAAGGGCCGGGCCACAGGCCGCTGGCCCAGGCCGGGAGCACGACACCTGCGCCCCGTTGTCCGATGGCACCGCTCATGGGGTCACTTCCGCGCTGCGTTCGCCTTCGCGCTCCGCCGTGGTCTTCGCCACCTTGTCGCGCACATAGAGAGGCAGCGCGTCCCTCGCTGCCACCGCGCCACCACTGGCCAGCAGCCGGGGCGCCAGGCGAAGCAAGGCGCTGGCGGTGGGCAGGACGCTGACGTACACGCCGCGCACCCCGGCGAGTTCGTCCGGGTAGGCCTTCATGGCGTTGCCGGCCAGCAGCGGCGTGACGCCGGCGGGCAGAACGCCCTTCACGTAGCCGGCCAGGTCCAACGGTGCGCACAGTCGTGCGGGGGCGAGCGCGCGCAGGCCATCTGCGCCACAGGCGTAGAGCGCCACATAGAGCTCGCCCATGCGAGCGTCGAGCATGGCCACGATGGCGCCGGGCACGGCGGTTTCTTCTTGCTTTTCAAAGGCGCAGCGGGCTTCTTCGGCCAGTGCTAGCAGCGTGTCCACCGGCAGCACCGGAAGGCCTTCAGCGCGCGCGCCGTAGGCCAGGCCCTGGGCCACCGCGCACGCCGTGCGCAGGCCCGTGAAAGAACCCGGCCCCCGGCCGAATACCACGGCGTCCAGGCTGGCCAGCGTCCAGCCGGCCTGATCCAGCAGATCGCGCACCAGCGGCAACAGGGTGGCCGACGCCTGCGCACCGCCCGGCCCACTGTGCTGCCAGAGCGCCGCGCCCGGCGCACCCGAACCCAGCGCCACCGAGAGCGTGTCGGTGCTGGTTTCGATGGCGAGCAGTCGCGTCGTTTCAGGCATCGGAGGATTATCGGCCACCGTGTCAGGCTGCACAGTGAGGTGGCAGTCTGTCTCTCCAGTGCCTCAATGCGTGCATTCCTGCCACCCGCCTCACCCGACGCGTTTCATAATGAAACGGCCATGCCCCTTTTCCCCTTGATCCACCGTTTCATCCTCCTGCAGCGTCGCGCGCGCGCGCTGGCGCTCGGCCTGTTGATGGGGCTCAGCCTGCCCGCCTGCGCACAGCTGCCGGGCCGGGGCGACCCGCTGCCCCCGGCGGTGCTGGCCGCGCTCCAGCGAGCCCAGGTGCCGCCGAGCGCCCTGTCCACCCTGGTGGTGTCGATCGAGCCGGACGGCCACGAACGCCTGCGGCACCGCGCCAACACAGCGGTGAACCCCGCATCGGTGATGAAACTGGTCACCACCTACGCCGCCATCGACATGCTGGGCCCCGACTTCACCTGGGCCACGCGCTTCTACACCGATGGCGTGGTGGAGCAGGGCGTGCTGCGCGGCAACCTGTATGTGCGCGGCGGTGGCGACCCCAAGCTGGTGCTCGAACGCATCCAGGAGGCCTTCTTCGCCCTGCAGGCCCAGGGCGTGAACGTGATCCTGGGCGACATGATCCTGGACCACAGCGCCTTCGAACTGCCCGTGATCGACCCCGGTGCCTTCGATGGCGAAGCCCTTCGCCCATACAACGCCACGCCCGACGCGCTGCTGGTGAACTTCAAGTCGGTCATCCTCACCTTCCAGCCCGACCCCGCCAATGGCGTGGCCCACGTGATCAGCGAGCCGCCCATGGCGCGCCTGGCGATCGACGCCACCGTGCCGCTGTCGCGCGCAGGCCGGTGCGGCGACTGGCGCGGCGCCCTGCAGGCGCGCTTCGACGACGTCAACACCATTCGATTTGAAGGCCGCTACCCGCAAAGCTGTGGCGAACTCAAGTGGCCGGTGGCCTACCAGGAGCCGGGCACCTACGCCGCGCGCGCCATGGAAGGCGTGTGGCGCGCCGGCGGCGGCTCCATCACCGGCGAAGTGCGCACCGGCCTCACGCCGCCCGGTGTGCAACTGCTGCACGAAGCGCGCTCGCTGCCGCTGTCCGAAATCATCGTGGACGTGAACCAGTGGAGCAACAACGTGATGGCGCAGCAGTTGTTCCTCACGCTCGGCCAGCTCTCTCCGGTCAACTACGTGTCGCAGGGTTCCATCGCCGACCGCCAGACCCTGGTGCGCCCCGGCCGCTTCGACCGCTCACGCGAAGTGATGGCCGAGTGGTGGCAACGCACCTTCGGCCCGCGCGCCATCGCCCCCGTGCTCGACAACGGCTCCGGCCTCTCGCGCGACGAACGCATCACCTCCGAATCGCTGGCGGGCCTGCTGCGCCACGCCGCCCGGCACCCGCAGGGCGCCCAGTTCGTGCAGTCCCTCTCGGTCGCCGGCGTCAACGGCACCGCGTCCCGCCTGGCGCGCGGCCCCACCAGTGCCGCGCGCGGCAACGCCTGGGTCAAGACCGGCACCCTGCGCGACGTGACCGGCATCGCCGGTTACGTCAACGCCGTCAACGGCGCCCGCTACGCCGTGGTCGGCTTCATCAACCACCCCAACGCGCCTGCGGCGCGGCCGGCGCTGGATGCGCTGCTGGAGTGGGTGGCGCAGCAGCCGGATTGATCAATCCGCCCCGGTCGTGAACAGGAACGTCTT
>Ga0070754_10003595_pt1 | contig 10908 bp, 15 predicted proteins | sample VirMetDEL_Sep_01_FD_75181 | JGI IMG/M metagenome (GOLD analysis project Ga0070754, IMG submission 75181) | Aqueous microbial communities from the Delaware River and Bay under freshwater to marine salinity gradient to study organic matter... | ecosystem: Environmental > Aquatic > Marine >... | reverse complement strand
TGTACGTACAGCTTTGACAGGTGCAGAATTAGTAGACGATAGTTTATTAGAAGCCCAACATGACGCATATAGAAATGTTTTAGCTTATTATCAAGACGGACAAGATCAGGTATCAACTAAAATAACTGAAATTTTAAAAACTAAATTGGAGAGGACGCAGTTTCAGAAGATGACAGCTTTAAAGAATTCAGCACTAGCGCTATGAGAAAAAGTTTTATTAAATCTCAAAATAAAATAGCAAGTCAAATAGGATTTAAATTTCCAGAGCTTTCGGTTGAGGCAACAAGAAATCTTGCGGCAACCATAGCAATAGAAGATTTACTTTATTCTGGGGATAAAACAAACGATCAAAAAGACTTTTCTATTGGTGGAGTAGTGTCTGGCATTAGTAAAGATGTAGATGTTAATGGAGTAAGAGTTCTTTCAGCAATACATAAAGTTATAAAAAATGACAGCACAGCTAATCTACAGTCTTTATTTAACGCCCCACTGAGCAAGGCCGAACAAAATAATTTTATTGGAAAACTTATTAGTCCAAAAGAACTTCATAAATTTAACGGAACAAAACTTGAAAACGGCGCTATAGTTCCAAAAAATGTTACTACGGGAGGTAGGCAACTAAGAACTGAAGCTGAAGCAAATGAACAGGCATTTAAATATCTTTTAAATAGTAATGATCCTTCTGCACGTAATGAAGACGGCAGACAAGGTTTAGTAATGTCAGCCATATACGAAGGTAGCGCAGAACAATTAAATAAAAAATTCAATACAAAACTTAAAAGAGATTTAAGTATAAATGAATATATAGCATTTAGTAGAGATCCTATTAATTGGGAACAAAAATATTATAATAGGCCTGTAGAAAAACGTCGGCAAACAACTTCATCAGTTGAGGCTCCACCATTTGATACTAACATAGCTTTGTATCAGCCCTAAAAATACATTGAAGGAAATACTATGAAATTAAATCTCGGTATTGATGAAAATAACGAAGTAGAAGTAGAAGAAGAAGAATCAAACCCTTTACTTGATCTTACTTTAAAAACTTCGATTACAGATACATCAGAAATACCTACTAATGAACAAGCTTTTATTAACCATCCAAAGGTTCAACAAGAGTTTGATATTTATTATGACGGCATTAAAAGAGAAACAAAAGGACTTGCTCAACTTCTTGATGCAGGAAGTTGGTTTGGTGGAAGTAGTAGAGAAGACATAGCTGAAGCTTTACGCGACGAAACATATAGAATAACTACAGCACTGTCTAGGTCTATGTCTAGCGACAAACTAACAGATAGAGAAAAAGAAGCTTATAGATTTTTAAAAGATAATTGGGAAAACGTAGACAGTTCTTTTTCTGAAGCCGCTAAAGATATAGCATCAGATATTGTGTTTGATCCAGTTAATGCTTTTGGTCTTTTATTTACTAGTGGGTATGGAAATGTTGTAGGGTTAACTGCTAGACAACAAATAGGAAGAGCCGCTCTTACGGGCGGTGTAGCTACTGGCGGCGAAGATATTCTTCAACAACAACATGAATTAAATACAGATTATATTGACGAATATAACTTCGGCAGAACTCTGACAATGACTGCGGCAGGTACAGCAGTAGGCGGTGGATTAGGCGCAGGAATAAGCGGAGCTAAACAATTAGCTAGTAGAGTTTCTGATAGTCGAGTTAAAGGATTTGAATTAAATTCAAATCCTACAGAAATGGGTACAAAAAAAGAAAGCATAAATTCTTTTACAAACTCTAAAGAGACAGAAGAAACAATAAAAGAAAAAGCAGATATTCTTGAGGGTGAGTTTATAGAAGCAACAGGTAAAGGTATTCCCGAAGCACCTATTTTAACGGGAGAAAAAGCTACTGTTATAGTTGATGATATTGTAGAAACATTTAAAGGTGGCCCTTCTTCTAAAGAAGAACTGCAAGATGTAGTAGAAGAAACAATAGCAAGCGGTGGAACGCCTAAAAAAATTAAAAGTAATTTTATTTTTAATGTGTCTAAAGTTGCTTCAAGAGCGGGAGGAAGGTCTTTATTTAAACACTCTTCTGTTTTAGATGCTTATACAAAATTTTCTGAGACAGCTAGAGAAATACAAAAGAAGTTTCGTTACGATGCAGGAAGGTCTTTCTTTACAGGATCAACAACTGTTGATGGTCAAGACTTTAACGAATACTTTAGAGAAACATTTGGTAGATATGTTACTAGAGCAAATATAGCTCTAGAGCCTATACAATTAACCTCAAGAGGAAACCTTAGTGATGTTATAAATAAAGATTTATTAAGATCTTTAAGAGGAAAATCTTCTGACAATGAAAATATTAATTTAGTAGCTAAAGAAATTAGAGGCGTTCTCGACGAAATTGGTGCAAGGCTAAAAGAAAATGGACTTATTGAAGGAGATATAGAAAACTATGTTCCTAGACAATGGGATAGAAAATCTGTAGCTGATAATCAAGAAGAACTTGCTGAACTTTTAGAATCCGAAAAAATTGTTGAAATGGGTACTGGCAAACAAATAGTAGAAGATATGCTTGACAAAGCTAATCAATTAGATAAAGGAGGCGGTTACGGATCTACATTTTTCTTTAAAAGAGTGTTTACTGATTTAGACGATAATAAATTTGAAAAATTTTTAGATACTGATACTAATAGACTTGTTAATAACTATATAGCTGTAGCTAGTAAACAATTAGCTAAGAAAGATATATTAGGCGTTTCAAGTTTAAAAGAGTTTAAAGATAATGTACTTTCTAAAATTGTTTCTGAAATAAGAGAAGCGGGAGGTACTGTAACAGAAGGAGACAGAGAAGCTATATTAAATATTTATAAAATTGCTACGGGAGAAGGATTAAATCGTCATGGTGGCTTCGCACATGCGGTAATTGAAGGCTATGCAACATTTAATAGATTTGCATATCTTCCTTTATCCACGGCTTCTAGTATTACAGAGATTGTGGTTAATTTAGCAAAAGCGCCTACAACTTCTACTTTAAAAGGTTTTGCAAAAGCTACTGATGATTCAAGAGAACAGCTAACAACCGCAATGAAAGAAATGCTTGGCAAGCAAGGATTAACAGAAACCGAAATAAGAAAAGAAATGAATGAGTTTGGTTTAGCTTTAAGTGTAGGAATAGACGATACAATAATGAGATTGTCTGATGAAGCAATGAACTCTCAGTTTAATCAAAAAGTAAATAATGTTTTTTTCAGAGCTACTTTTTTAGATCAGTGGACTAAATTAGTTCAGACTTCTTCGTATGTTACTGGAAAAGATTTAATTAATACTAATTTATCTCAAATTAAAAAGCGAGTAGATTTAGGTTTAGAGCCTTCTGTAAGAACTAAACGAATGATGACTGAGTTAAACGAATTGGGCGTAGATATTAATGAAGGAATTAGTTGGCTTAATAATGGTTCTAAAATTGACGATCCTTTTTATACTAAACTAAAGAGAGGAGCCGCCAGATATACTAATGAAGTTATTTTAAATCCTAGTGCAGAGTCGGGATTAAAACCTGCTATAATGTCTCACCCTAAAACTGCAATACTTTTTCAATTTTTAGGTTATCCTACAGCGTTTACTAATACTGTATTAAAAAACGCCGCTAGATCAATAGTATCAAATCCTGCCGATATAAGCAATGTAGCTAAAACAGTAGCGGCAGGAACGATTATGACAGAAATGGCAAGAACTATGAACTATTGGAGAAGCGATGGAGAGTCAGAAAAATTCAAAGATCGTAAAGAAATTTATATTGACGCTATTAGTAGGTTTGGAGGATTCGGTGTTGTTGGAGATGCACTTAGAACAGGCACAGAAAGAGCTACAATGTTCCAAGATCCTTTACAATATGGCACTGGATTTTTAGGGCCAGTTGCAAGCGACGTATTACAACTTGCAAAAACAGGAGATTTTGTAAGTTTTGTTGGCAAAAAAGCGCCTCTCTATGGAGCAGGGAAGTTAATCTTAGGTAAAGATGCAATGAAGGATTATAATGATTCATTAAAAGATATAAATAAAGATTTTAAAGAAAAGATTTTATTCCCCAGAGAACCGCGAATACAAAACTTTGCAGAGGGTGGGAAAGTTGATCCTCTTAGAGAAATGTTTAGTGTAGGTAGCGTAGTAACTAAAGCTGTTGTAAAAGCTGTGCCTGACAATTTAATGTTTTATAGTCCTTTACAAAAATTTCTTTTAAATTATAATCAACCTCAAGCTACAGCACAACAACTATCGCAGACCTTAGTTAAAAAAGCTGAGAGGGGCGAGGACAATATAACTAAAGAAGAAATTAATTTAACAGGTTTAAATAAGCTTGCAGAAGAAGACCCTAATAAAATTATAGCTACTGAAGATATACAAAATTTAGTAGCTTCTAATCGTTATGTTTTAACGGAAAAAGACAGTCAAGCATATCAAGAAGCTAGAGATATTGGACGTTTAGATGAAGATACATATATAAAAGATTTTGAAGCTGAAGACCGCCTCTCTGATATAGAAAACATAGATGAAGAGGAGTTGTTTATTGAAGTTCAAAATAGAATGGGCGAATTTGGACAGTATGGAAAATATACTATGGGAGGCGATTTAACAAACAGCAGAAGTTTTAGACAACCTACAAACTATAAAGAAATTGTATTACAGGCAGACCCTTCAAAAAAAGTAGATTTTAATTATTATAGTGATCGGCATTATAGCGATATTCCTAATGTCATTGGGTTTGTTAGATTAGGAGATTATAATTTTAAAAGTCTTGCTCAAAAAACTTCTAGTGATAAACCCACTATCAAAATAATAGAAGAGCTTCAATCAGACTATGATTCTGATAGGCTAAAGAGAGGAACTTTAAAATTAAATAGAGAAGAATATAGTGAGCATTTACAAAATATAAAAAATCTTACTACTGATTTTACTCTTGATGATTTTATATTAGGAACTGCTTCAGAAAAACTAGATAAAATTTTTTCTAAGATTAATGTTACTGACAAAATAAAAGACACATTTCAAAAAGAAATAAGACGTACTGAAACAGCTATAGATAACTCTGCGGTAGGTGATCGGCTATTTGTATCTCCTCCTGAGCAAGTTGTGAATATGATTAATAAAAGAATAAGTTCGGAACTAAGACAAGCTTTAACAGAGGCTGTTCCAGATGATCTTCCATTTAAAGGAATTAAAAGATGGGGTAAACTTTTAATTGAAAGGTCTATAGTTGAAGCTATTATAGACGGCTCAGATTATATAGGAATGCCTACGTCAAAAACTATACAAAACAGATATGCAGAAGCTCCTGCCGATAGCATTGTAAAGGCTTACAATAAAGAGTTTAAAAAGATACTAGAAAGATTTGGAAATCAATATGGAGAAAAAGTTGATACGCTCGAAGAGAAAGGACTTTCGTATCACTATTTAAAAATAACAGATGAGATGGCTGAAGATGTTTTAGAAGAAGGCCGTTCTATGTTTAATAAAGGTGGCAGAGTTAAAAAAGATTTTGGTGGCTTAGTAGCTATGGCATTAGGAATTAAAAAAGAAGATCTTAAATGGGCTAAAAGCATAGATAAAAATTATGCTAAAGAACAAGAACTTGATGGGACAGGAGATGCGGCAAGACATTTAGCTTTAGGTTGGGCCGCTTCTAAATCAAAAAATCCTAAATTATCATTAAAAGCTATCAATGCTAGAGAGCATATATCTTTAGATCAACACGGATTAACAATGGATAAGCATAATAATAATTTAGGGTTTCGTATTAAAGCAGATACTCAAGAAGAAGCTACTAAGATTATAGACACGTTGATTAAACAAAAGAAAGCAATGTATATAACACCAGAAGAAAGCTATAAAGCTCGTTCATATTAATAGGAGAAACAATGAAATTTAAATACTTTAAACTTTCAGACTTTGATTGCCAAGAAACAGGCGAAAATAAAATGGAAGATGATTTTATTCTATGGCTTGATGCTTGTAGAGAAGCTTGCGGATTTCCTTTTATAATTACTAGCGGGTTTAGAAGTAAAAATCATAGCGTCGAAAAAATAAAGACAAGCGTCGGAACTCACGTATTAGGAATAGCTTGTGATATAAAAGTAAATAACGGATCTGAGAAAATGACAATAGTTAAAGAGGCTATACGGTTAGGGTTTACTGGAATTGGAATAGCTAAAAACTTTATTCATTTAGATAGACGAACTACTACACCTGTAATTTGGACATATTAAAGGAGATAAGATTATGGAAACTATAAAAGTGCCTGCTTGGGCTTTGCCTATATGTGCCGCCGCTATATCGGGCTCAATTGCTTGGGGTAGTATGCAAGCTTCTGCTGACGCTACAAATGAAGAAGTAGAGCGTGTTGCATCTATCCTAAAAGATGTAGAGGCTGACACTGCTTCAAACACTACTAACACTGCTCTAAACTCTCAGGCTGTTAGGAACATAGCTGACTCTCTTTCTCGACAGGAGGAAATACAGAAAGCCTCAGATGCACGTTTAGCTCACCTTATTCAAATTATGTTAGAACAAAGTAAATGATGTATGAATGTAATTGTGTTTGCACTTGTAGTTTTATTTACTGATGAAGAACAAATTACTTCTTATTGGTTAAACCAAAAGCATTGCCTTTCAGATGCTAGGATGTTGTCTACCCGCGCAGAAAACTATGAAGCTGTGAAAGCTTACTGTAAGCCTGTAATTGTAAATCCTGAAGAGGTGGAAATAAAAGGATATTTTAAAGAGAGATAATTATGATACAACATTTAATTGGGCCAGTAACAGGATTACTTGATAAATTTATCGAAGATAAAGATACTAAGAATGCTTTGGCGCATGAAATTGCGACAATGGCACAGAAACAGGCGCATAAAAGTGTATTGGCTCAACTAGAAGTTAACAAAACAGAAGCCGCATCGCAGTCTCTTTTTGTAGCAGGTTGGCGGCCCTTTATTGGCTGGACTTGCGGAATAGGATTCTTAGGTAATTTTATTTTAATACCGATGGGAAATTTTGTTTTAATGTTACTTGAATACGAAACAAAGATACCAATGATTGACACTTCACAGATGATGCCCGTGCTTATGGGAATGCTTGGATTAGGCGCTATGCGTACTGTGGAAAAAGTACAGAAAGTATCTAGGGAGAAATAGAATGGCTAAAGCAAAATCAACAGTTAATAAAGCAGGCAACTATACTAAACCCACAATGCGTAAGAATCTATTTAATAAAATTAAAAGAGGAACCAAAGGCGGCAACGCAGGACAGTGGAGCGCACGAAAAGCTCAGATGCTTGCCAAGCAATACAAAGAAGCAGGAGGAGGTTACAAATGAAAGGTGTTAATCATTATAAGAAAGATGGTACACTACACACAGGCGGTACTCACAAAATGCCCAACGGCTCTCTGCACTCAGGCAAGACACACGGCAAAACAAGCGTAAAATTATTTCATTTTAAAGAATTGTCTGATACCGCTAAGAAAAAAGCAAGGAAGAAAAAATAGTGAAAGTTAAAGCACCTGATGGGTATTACTGGATGGAGCAAAAAAACGGAGCTATGAAATTAATAAAATATAAAGATACATTTATTCCGCATAAAGGAGCAAGTTTAGAAGTAGACTTTCCCCTTCAAAAAAGGTATAATAAAACTAATGGCTGATCCAAAAAAAGGCACGGGTAAAAAACCTAAAGGATCTGGAAGGAGATTATATACAGATGAGAACCCAAAAGATACTGTCAGCATATCCTACAAAACTCCAACTGATGCTCGACAGACTGTGGCTAAAGTTAAGAAAATTAAAAAGCCTTTTGCTAGGAAAATTCAGATCCTTACTGTTATGGAGCAAAGAGCCAAAGCAGGAGGAAAAAGACTACAGGCTGAAATTGCTAGGCGTGGTAAAGAAGCAATAAGAAAAGCGAGGAAAAAAGATGACACTTAAAAAATCTCAAAAGTCTTTAAAAGATTGGACTAAACAGAAATGGCGCACAAAATCTGGAAAGCCCAGTGCTAAAACAGGAGAGCGTTATCTTCCTGAGAAAGCTATTAAATCTTTATCTAGTAAAGAATATGCGGCTACCACTAAAAAGAAAAGAGAAGACACCGCTAAAGGAAAACAACACAGCAAACAACCTAAGAAAATAGCTAAGAAGACAAGAACATATCGAGCATAATGGAGATATAATATGGCTAACTTATTAAAGTTTCCCTGTCTAAAACCAAAAGTAAATATTCCTGATCTTGTTACTGCCACAGAAAATCAAGAAAAAATAAACATACAGCAACGGCAAATGATGGAACTTCAAAAAAAAATTTTAGAGCGACAACGTATTAAAACTGAGGAATATTTTAACAATGAATCTAGAAGAGTTTAAAAAAGGCGGCAAAGCCACAAAGAAAGATTCCCGACTAACTAATGCAGGAGTATCTGGCTATAATAAACCGAAGCGCACACCTAAACACCCGACGAAGAGCCATGTGGTTGTGGCAAAACAAGGAGATAAAATTAAAACAATTAGGTTTGGACAGCAGGGAGTTAGAGGAGCGGGAAAAAATCCCACTACTGCAAAAGACAAAGCAAGAAAAAAATCTTACTATGCCCGACACAACGCACAAGATTCAAACCCTTCAAAATTAAGCGCACGGTATTGGTCACACAAAGTTAAATGGTAACTAAGAAAACTTCTTAGTCATTACATAACGCCAAAGAGTTTCTATAGGATTTAAATCTTTGGCGGCTACGACTAGTCTCTCGCCGTACCCGAAATCAGTTTTATAAGCAGACTTTAAAAATGTTTTCTTACCCATCCAACCATTAACTTTTAACACATTAGGGTGGAGAGTTTTTCCTACAGCTACAGCTAAATCAGATTTAAATTTATCAGCGTTATCAAATATTAAATCTCCTTCTTCTTTATTAGTAAACTTAACATCGATACTTAAATCTTCTAGCCACAAGTCAACTCCACCGTCACTTACTACATTGATAGTAGGAAGCTCTATATTAAAAAGACGAGCTACTGCAAACTCTGCCTTATATCCGTATATGTTTGCTTCTATTCTAGTCTGATTAGAATTGTTTAAACGCGGTTTAAACCCCTGCATTTCACAAAGTTTAACTGTATCTGCTCCCATAGTAGAGCAAGTATGTACATCTTTGTTACTAAGTTTTATATACATTTAATTTCCTTTGTGGTTTAAAGCACTAAGCTCTTCCGATAAATATTCATGTATTGGTTCTAGTTTAAGCTGTGTTAATAAAATAATTGTTTTTATTAATGAAAGCTCATCATCCTTAAAAATTTTATCTAAATCGTTTATGGGAATACCGCTCATTTCTGTAACAATATTCCCTTCAGAATTTATAAGGACTTTAAAACTTATTAAGTTTCCGTCTTTAGAGTTCACAAGCACCGCCAACACATGCTAATTCTTGAGAGCCGATAGTATTATCTTCTGTTTCAAACCCTTCTAGGTCAGTCCAATCTACATCTTTAGGCATGTCCTCTAGCATCTTTTCATAATCATCAGAATCTATTTCTTCATAGGGAGCTTGTTGATAAACATGATCGCTGTAGGGCAACAAAGAAATACCTGAACATATTTCAAAGTTTTCCCATATCCATTGGGCTACCTGTAGAAACTCATTGTCATTGTAGTAAACGGTAATGCTTGGTTTATGCTCACACCAATGATTCTGATAAGCCTTCCAAAGTTCTAACTGTTGCATAGCTCCTACCTTCTCGACGGTAACAGAGTCATGTGGTGCTTTTACAGGGAAAGAAAAGACCAATGAAGATGGAGACATTACATCTTGCTCAACAGGAAACCCGCTGTTAGACATGAACAGAGCAAGAGGATCTTTTGCATCCGACCTAACTCGTCGAATATAAAAGCTAGAGAAGCGGGGATGAATACCAGAAGCACTATCAACAAGCTGAGAAACAGTCCCACTTGGCTTAACGCATGTAATAGCCGCGCTTTGATTGACTCCAAGTTTACTGGCCCATTCTTTATTTGTTGCAATAGATACATCTCTCATCTCCTCAAGCCAAGTAGGTAGCTCTGAAGGCTCCCCTCCTGCTAATATATGGTGATCCATTATACCAGTTAAACTCACACCTAACAATGCTTCTTCTTCTGTGTTTCTTTTCCAACTATTTCTTAGATATCTAAAGTCGGTTAGGGTAGCCTGTAGTGTTCCAATGATTGAAGCTATTTTTACTTTTCTCTTTAAGTCCTTTAGGGTGTCTTGGGATCTAACTACTACTTCACTTAGATTGCAGAACTGATTACTTTTAAGAATAATTTCACTACAAGGATTAGTTCCAAAATCCTGCTCTGAATCTCTACGTTCATTCCTAGAGGCTATCTTTTGTGCGGCCACTCTACTAAAGATTCCTCTTTCGCCTGCCTTACTCTCATAAATGTTTTGCATTTCAGACAAGAAAGATTCAAAGTCAGGCTTTTCAGTATAGGCTACAGAGTTATTTGCTAATGCTCTTTGTGCTTCATTCCTCCACCAATCGCCTGACTTAGCTTTAGCCATACGTGGATCAGACAGATTAGACAAAGAGATTAAAGCACTACGTCTTACCCCACCTACTACTACTATCTCAGCGATCTTACAGACAACATCATGGCACTCTATGGATGTTAACTTGCGTCCTTTTGCTTTGGTAAAGACACTTATACAAAAATTAAACAGATCCTCTAAAGGGTCAGGCCCACTATCTCTACCGCCAAAGACTTTTAGTCTAGCTCCTGACGGCCTTACTTTAGACATGTCCCATTTGGGTATCTTACCTGCATAAAGTAAACTAATTAACTCCCTAAAGGCAGAAGCCCAACCAATCTTACTGTCTGCTACAACTATAGTGGTATCAGTATTGTGGAAAGTCTCAGCAATA
>Ga0070754_10003594_pt1 | contig 10909 bp, 16 predicted proteins | sample VirMetDEL_Sep_01_FD_75181 | JGI IMG/M metagenome (GOLD analysis project Ga0070754, IMG submission 75181) | Aqueous microbial communities from the Delaware River and Bay under freshwater to marine salinity gradient to study organic matter... | ecosystem: Environmental > Aquatic > Marine >... | reverse complement strand
GAGGATATAATTATGGCAAATACTACATTTTCGGGACCGGTAAGATCAGAAGCTGGTTTTCAAGTCGCGACTAAAAATACAACAACAGGTGCAGTTACAACTAGAATGAGTTCAGGTATGCCTGACTTAACTGGTTTAGCAAAAGCAGACGTAGCAACAGGTGCTGGTTTTGCATTTGCAGCAGACACTATAACAATTGTAAACTACACAGGTGCAGCCGCAGCAAGCACTACATTACCTGCAGCAACAGCAGGAACAGTATGTGTTTACATGCAAGCAGTTGATACAACTGGTGGAACTAATACTTTAACTTTCGATGCAGCTGGAACTGATGTTTGGGCTACTGGTTCAGTTATTGAATCAAGATCAGGTGGAGAAGCAGATGTTGATATTTCTGCAGCAGGTGAAACTCAATTAGTTTTCACAGCAGCTAACGCAGCTACAAACCTTTTAACAACTGGAAGTATGATTGCTTTTATTTGTTATGAAACAGGTACATGGCATATTGCAACTAAACTGGGTGGCGCAGCCGATGCTACTACAGGTGCATTTGCATTTGCAGCGTAATAATTAATTAGTGTGGGGCTTCGGCCCCACATATAAATTTTAAGGAGATTAAATTATGTCAACATTTGGATCATCACAAGATTTAGCATCTGCTAATGTGACTACAGAAACTAAAACTGTACAATCAGGAAGAACTAGAGTTTATGGACTTCACTATGCTGGAACAGCTACTGCGGGTGTAATAGAACTTAAAGACGGTGGATCGGGTGGAACATCAAAAATTAAAATAAATAAACCTGCTGCAGTGGGAAGTGAAAACATAGTTTTCCCTGCACCTATTTTATTTAAAACAGATGTATTTTCTACTTTTACCACTGAACAAGTTACTGCAATTACTGTTTATCACAGTGGCGGAAACAACTCGTAGGAGGTTTACGTGGCTTTTTCAGGCACAAGTACATTCGAGAAATTTCTCTCGATAGATGATATTATTACTGAGGCATTTGAAAGATTAGGTTTTTTTGATTATTCTGGTAATGATTTAAGATCAGCAAGACGTTCTTTAAACATAATGTTTCAAGAATGGGACAATAGAGGTTTACATTTTTGGGAAGTCGATAGAACTGCTATAACTTTAAATGCAAATCAAAATGAATATACACTTTATAGATCTCCCTCTGATGGAAATGCAGATGGAATAGATACAACTTTATCTTCTGCAATTTCAAACGTTGCAACAACTATACCTGTAACATCTACAAAAAATATGAATGCAACAGGTAAGATTAGAATTAATTCTGAAGTAATTATTTACACTTCTATTTCTGGAAACAATATAATTTGCGATGCATCAGGACGTGGAGCAGATGGAACTACAGCTGCAGGTCACGCATCTGGTGACGCTGTTGTAAATTTTGTTGATATGGTTTCAGATATTCTTGAAGCTAGTTTCAGAAATACAAGTGATATAGATACACCACTTTCAAAAGTTAACAGATCGCAGTATCAAGCTTTTTCAAATAAAAGTGCAACAGGTCAACCATCACAATATTTTGTACAAAGATTTATAGATAAAGTTACAATAACTACATACTTAACACCAGGGAGCTCACAGGCTGGTAGTTTTATTTATTTTTACTATGTTAAAAGAATTCAAGATGCAGGTAAATATACTAATGAAGCAGATGTAGTTAATAGATTTGTACCTTGTATGTGTGCAGGTTTGGCATATTATGTATCTATGAAAAAAGCTCCACAAAGAATACAAGAGATGAAATTAATTTATGAAGATGAATTACAAAGAGCATTGCAGGAAGATGGATCACCAGCAAGTCTTTATATTTCACCTAAAACTTATTATCCGGAGATATAATTATGGAGTACGGAAGTTTTAAAGATTTTATTGAAAGCACAGGAGATGAAGAACTTATGGATCTTTACGCTGAAGGTTTAAAATTAAAAGATTTTTCTAAACTAGAAAAAAGATTAAAAGAAAAAGGATATCAACCTGGAGAATATGCTATGGGTGGAAGTGTTGGAAAGCCTTTAGGACCCGGAGGTAAAAGATAATGTCAAAGTTTGCAAAAGGTAAATACGCATTAGCAATATCAGATAGAAGTGGTCAAGCATTTCCATGGAGAGAAATGGTTACAGAATGGAATGGTGCGTTTGTACATTTATCAGAGTATGAACCTAAGCAGCCACAATTAGAACCAAAACCTTTTGTAGCTGATCCACAAGGTTTAGCAAATGCTAGACCTCAACGTTTTCCATCTGATCAAATCGGTGGTGGAAACATGGTAGCTAGTTTAACTTTACCTGGAGATTTCGCTTTTCAAGATTTAAGTAATAATAGTATGGTGCCTGAGGATGCATCTGTTATAAATGCAAGAAGAGAAGCCCAAATAAATGTAGGAGAGGTTGAGGTAAGTATAACATGACGTATACAGAACTAGTACAAAAAATTAGAGATTATACAGAAGTCACAAGCACGGTTTTAACCGATACTATTGTAAATGGTTTTATTGAAGATGCAGAATTTAGAATTTTAAGAGATGTAGATTCTGATAATAACAGAAGATATGTTTTTGCTAATTTAGTAGCAGGGACAAGATTTATTGATACACCAGATAATTTATTAGTTATTAGATCTGCTCAAATAGTAGATTCTGCAGGCACAGCAAATCCAGACGACAGAGATTTTTTACAATATAGAGATACAAGTTTTATGTCTGAGTTTAATAATTTGGGAAGTCAAGGGGTGCCAAAATACTATAGTAATTGGGATGAAAGTAGAATAGTTGTAGCTCCGACTCCAGATCAGACATATCAGATTCAGTTAAATTATATCTTGAAACCTGATGGATTATCTAGTACAGTTCCAACTACATACTTAAGTCTACAATTTCCCAATGGCTTATTGTATGCATGTCTAGTTGAGGCATATGGTTTTCTAAAAGGGCCAAATGATCTCTTGCAATTATACGAAGGAAGGTATAAACAAGCGGTAGAAGGCTTCTCAATAGAACAAATGGGAAGAAGAAGACGAGATGAATATCAAAGTGGTGTTCCTCGTATAGGTAAATAGGAGAAAATAAATATGGCTATAACACAAGCAATTGCAAACTCTTTTAAAAAAGAATTATTAGATGGTGATCATGATTTTACAGCAGCACCTTCTGGTGATATTTTTAAAATAGCTCTTTATACTTCTTCAGCAACTCTAAACTCAGCTACAACTTCTTTTACAACTGGAAATGAAGTTCCAAACTCGGGACAATATACTTCTGGTGGTGGAAAATTAGTTAACTTAGCAACTTCAATTACAGCTGGTGTAGCAAGATGTGACTTCAATGACAGATCGTTTACGAATGTTACTATTACTGCTAGAGGTGCTTTAATCTATAACACATCGTTCTCAAATGCAGCGGTGGCAGTTTTAGATTTTGGAGCAGATAAAACAGCTACATCTGGAGTTTTTACAATTCAGTTTCCAGCTAACACGTCAACAGCAGCGATTCTAAGGATCTCTGGTTAATCGTAGGAGGTAATCTCCTATGTCGGGATGGAGTCAACAAACCTGGGGTCTTGGAACTTGGGGTCTTTTAGGAACCATTAATGTTTCAGTTACAGGTCAAGCATTAACCGCAGCTCTTGGAAATGAAACTGTTATTATTGATGTTGATCAAGGAGTAGTAGGTTTACCATTAACAGCTGCTCTTGGAGACGAAACTGTTTCAATAACAAATACAACAATACCAACTGGTATTCTTATGTCTACCAATTTAGGACAAGCAGATGCTGGTCCTGATGCAATGGCTACAGGTATTGCAATGTCTATGGGTCTTGGAACTATAGACGCGTTTAACCAAACAGGTTGGGGTAGACAAGGTTGGAATGTAAATGCGTGGGGTGTTGAAGGTCAATACGCAAGCATTACTTTAACAGGTATTGCAATGACTGCAGCTTTAGGCAATGAAACAGTTAGCGCATCTGCAATTTTAACTTTAAACACTTTAAACGTAGCACAAGCAACTCTTGGTAATGTAGATCCAGCACCTGATGCAAATTTCACTGGATTACCAATGATTGCATCTGTAGGTACAGTTTTAGGTCAAGCTGGCGCCGGTGTAATTCTAACAGGTGAAGCGATGACTGCTGGTTTAGGAACTGTTACAGCCGTTCCTGGTCAAGAAGTTCCATTAACTGGTTTACCTTTAACTAGTCAATTATCTTCTGTTACTCCTATAATTCACGTGGATGTTGGACTTACGGGTTTAAGCTTGACTATAAACCAAGGATCTGGTAGTGCTTTAATTTGGAATGAAGTTGATACAGGTTCAGCACCTATAATACCTCCAGGATGGCAAGAGGTGGCTGCTTAATGAGTTTGACAGAAACTCATATTTTTAATAAAATGAACGTATAAGGAATTAAAAAATGGCGAATTCAACATCTGCTAACCTAAAACTTACAGTACAAGCAACCGGTGAAAACTCGGGAACTTGGGGTCAAATTACAAATACAAACTTATTAATTTTAGAACAAGCTATTGGTGGTTTTACAACTTTTAACTTAACTAATGCTAATAGATCTTTAACTTTTTCAAATGGTGTCGTATCAAACGGTAAAAACGATGTTATTAAATTAACAGGAACTTTAGCTGGAACTAGAACAGTAAGTATTCCAGACGGAATTGAAAAAGTTTATAATGTTCAAAACGCATGTGACCATGCTGGAAATACTTTAACTTTTAAAACATCATCAGGTACAGGTGTCCTTTTATGTGAAGGAAATAATTATGTACTATATTCTGACGGAACTAATATTGTAAAATTATCTGAGCAAAGAAACTGGAGAGCAGTTTCAGCTGCTGAAACAGTTCAAGCTGGAGCTCAACTTTTAGTAAATACAAATGGTGGGGCTGTAACAATAACTCTACCTGCATCACCTGCTACGGGAGATGAAGTTTCATTCATGGACCAAGGTTATGATTTTAATACTAACGCATTGACTGTTGGAAGAAACGGCTCTAATATAGCTAATGCTGCATCAGATCTTGTGGTTAATACACAAGGCGCTGGTTTCAGTTTAGTTTATTCTGGAGACGCAACAACAGGCTGGAGCTACAGGGAGAAATAGAATATGTCAAATTACGAAGCAACAAAATACGATTTTTCAGGAGCAAACCTTACAGGTATCGAAGGAATTCCCACAGCAACTATTGTGCCATGGTCTTCTGCTTCAGTGCCATCAGGTTTCTTAGAATGTAATGGGGCGGCAGTTTCAAGATCAACTTACGCTGCTTTATTTGCTATCGTAGGTACAACTTATGGAGTTGGAGATAGTGCAACTACTTTTAACGTACCTGATTTACAAGACAATGTTGCAATGGGTAAATCTGGAACTAAAGCTTTAGCATCCACTGGTGGAGCAAACACGGTTGCTTCAACTGGAAATGTTGGAGGATCTACTGGAGCACATACATTAACGACTGGTGAAATACCTTCACACAGTCACCCACAAGGTAATGCCGGAGGACCTGGAGGAAACAGACTTGGTGCCCCTGCAGCACCAGCAGCAACAGGTAATACAGGTAGTGGAGGTTCACACTCACATAACATGAGTGCAACTTTTACAGGAGATGCAACATCAGTGTTGCAACCATATTTAACAATTATTTATATAATTAAAACGTAGGAGAAATTATGTCAAGAGTACCAAAAAGTAAATGGACCGTAATATTTGATGATAAAAAAATTATTAATCAAAGTGTACTTAACGATGGGGGATGGGCAACAGCCTACGAAATTAACGATGACGCTTTTTGGAATGATCCTAAATGGGAAGATATAAATGCTATTCAATTTGTTGACGATGATAATGATCACAATGATTGTGTAGAAATGGTTCCAGGTACATTTGGTAGAAACAAAACTTATGTTGAAGCAGGGTTAGGAAATTTTAGAGAACAATTTATTACAAAATGGGATGCAGCGCATTTAGCACAATTACAAGCAAATTGGGATGCTGATTCTAGAGATGAATCTGAAAAAGGGGCAAGACCTACCTCTTATACTTCTCCATAATTATCTCAACATTAGCCAAGAAGTTAATATATATTTTTCTCCAGACAATGGGGGATTACCTCTATGTAAATATGGAAATGCAGAAGGCCAGATTACTATCCTACCTGTTTTAGGTTTAACTCTCTTTGAAAAATGTAAGAATTCTGTTTCTCCACCTTCTTCTACATCATTTAAATATATAGAAAATACAAAAGCACGTGCCTCATTATCAAACCCTTTTCCGTGTTCGATATGCCAAACATGATAACCTTCTGTAGGTAAAGTTTTTTGAATTTTTAAAGTTGTAAAATGAAAAGGTCCTCCATCATAAGCATCTTCTGCTCCTGTGTTTTTTAAATAGTGATTGAAGGCTAAATCAAAGTTTACCATCATAGTTTTTAATGTTTCCCACCAAATATCTATATTATTACTTGCTGCAAAATATTGTTGATCTTGTTTTTTAAGTATAGATGATCTTTCGAAACCTATTCTATTTATAGTATTATCAAATTTATTTTGATCTTCATATAATTTAATAGCTTTATTACATTCTTCTGGTGTGATGTAATTATCATATGTGCCTATAAAATTATTTATATTTACTGTTTTTTCTTTCATATTACCAAGATTTTCCTATTCCTAAACTTAAAAAATATTTTTTATCTTCTTCCGACCATTTCTTAAAAGTAGTATTTGTGTATTGGTCATCTGCATGATGTGTAAAAGGCCCATCTTTGTCTACATAATGCATAAATACTTGTGCAAGACCATCACCCTTATATCTCCCAACTCTTCCATGTAAATCTTCTGTTCCTAAATATAGTAGTGCATCACCAATATTTAATTCAACTTTTGTTGTCTTTGTTTTTAATTTATTACTGCTTATAGTTAAGGGCCAATCATGTGTTTTAAAAATACAAGCTGTTATCGAAATTTCACAAGCTGGTCTATCCCTATGATCTTTTAAATAAGAACCAAAACCATACCATCTCCAAAATGTATATGATGGAAGTAATTTTAAACCAGTTTCTTTTTCTAGGAGTTCTTTTTTGTTATCAGATATTGATAACATTAGTTGATCATTTGAAAAAGCTATTGCAAAAGATGGTTCATTTCTCTGAGATAAAATAGCACTAGGTTTTAATAAAATTTTTTTACAATACGTTTGTAAAATTTTTAATTCATTTTTATTAAAAAAGTTTTTTAAAACTTTATATCTAAAATCTTCTCTTATGTTAGCCATGCTACTATACTATATCGTGTACCTTTGGTTATTGGTTCTATCATGTGAGGGTATAAAAAGTTAGATGGAAAAAAACAAATACTGCCTTTTTTTAATGAAACTCGCTTCATTTCTTTGTTTAAATATTGATAAGCAAAAACAAGATCTCCACCCTCATAATCATCATTCAAATTAATTATCACACTTAACGACCTTGGTGTGCTATGGAATTCATCAGTGTGATAAAGATACTTTCCCCCTGTATTATATTTTAACAAATCAATTTGATTTATTTGTGCTACTTCTAGTCTTGGAAATTTTATTCTGTATGTAGAATAGAAATGAAAGATTTCATCATATATTTTTTTAAAGTATATCTGTTCGGATATTGTTTTTTGAGTAAGGGAGTGTCCAGAAACTTCTCTATAATCTGTATCGCCAGCTTTAGTTGCTAACGGTTTTTTGCAAATTTTATCCATGTATTCTATGCATCTATCACAAAAAATAGAATCGACGATATTATTATACACCATAATTGCATCTTCTATTTTCTCTGTAATCATTGTTTTCTATCTTTCATTATCTACAAAATTAATATATAAGACATTATATGCTACAGAAATTAAAATTCAAGCCAGGATTTAACAAACAAGACACAGAATCAGGGGCAGAAGGCCAATGGACTGATGGTGATTTTGTAAGATTTAGATATGGGATGCCTGAAAAAATAGGTGGATGGTTACAATTAACATCCGCTAATAAAACTTTACCTGGAGGAGCTAGAGCACAAGTTGCATTTTCTAGTTTTGTAGGTGAAAAATATTCAGCTATTGGAACATCACAAGGTTTATTTTTATACTATGGTAATGATTTTTATGACATCACACCTTTAGATACAGCAATTACTGGGTGTACATTAACAACTGTTAATGGTTCAAATGTTTTACAAGTTAATAAAGGATCACATGGTTTAGCTGTTGGAAGATATGTGACTCTATCAGGTGTGACTGTCACAGGAGCATCAGATTTTACAGCTGCAGAATTAGAAGTAGTTTATGAAATTTTAACTGTACCTGATATAGATAAATTTACAGTGCAAGCTGTAAGAGCTGAAGGAGGATCTGGCATGACTGCAGCAGGTGCAGCGACTGTTAATCCTTACGTCGAAGTTGGACCAACAACTCAAACTACTGGTTATGGATGGGGCACATCTACTTGGGGTTTTGAAACTTGGGGTACTGAACGATCTACAAGTTCAGTAGTTTTAGATCCAGGAAACTGGAGTCTAGATAATTATGGCCAAGTTCTTGTTGCCACAATATTTAATGGTAAGACTTTTACATGGGATGCAGGTGCATCCGGTGCTAGAGGAATCAGAGCGTCAGCTACAACTACAAATTTTCAAACAACAAATAATCCTACGGCCACTAGATTTACATTAGTCTCAGATAGAGACAGACATTTATTTCACTTTGGAACAGAAACAACTATTGGTACTCCCTCTACACAAGATCCAATGTTTGTAAGATTTTCTAATCAAGAAGATTTAAATACATACACACCAACAGCTACCAATACTGCTGGTACGTTTAGATTAGACACAGGTAATGAAATAAGAGCCGCACTTCAAGGTAAAGATTATGTTTTTGTTATAACCGATCTTGCTGCATATGTTATTCAATTTGTTGGTCCACCATTTACATTTAGTGTTAGACAGGTTGGTACTAATTGTGGATGTATTAGCCAACATGCAGCTACCTTTGTTAATGGTACTGTATTTTGGATGGGATCTCAGGGTGGATTTTTTGCGTTTGATGGAACAGTAAAATCATTATCGTGTCTTGTTGAAGATTTTGTTTTTAGTACAGATGGAAATAATTTAGGACTGAACTTTAATGCAAGAGATGTTATCTTTGCAGGGCCAAATAATTTATATACAGAAGTAAATTGGTTTTATCCAAAATCAGGATCCGGACAAATAGATAGATGTGTAACTTATAATTATTCTGAAAATGTATGGACAACATCATCTTTAGATAGAACAACATACGCTGATCAAGGAGTGTTTAATCTTCCTTATGCCACTGATTATAATGATACAGCTACCCCTGTATTTCCTGATATATTAGGAATTACAAATAAATATGGTGCTAGTATTTATTATGAACATGAGAATGGTACAGATCAAGTTAATAGTACATCAACAACTGCAATACCTGCGTTTATACGATCTGGAGATTGGGACATAACATCAAGCCGTAGTGCTTTAGGTCAAGCAACTGGTGTTGCTGATTATAGAGGTGATGGAGAATATTTTATGGCAGTAAGACGATTTATACCTGATTTTAAATATCAAGAAGGCAATGCTAAAATTACCTTATTTGTAAGTTCTTACCCAGACGATGTGGCTGTAAGTTCTCCTCTTGGACCCTTTACAGTTACAAAAACCACTGATAAAGTAGATACTCGAGCTAGAGGAAGATTAGTGTCAGTTAAAATAGAAAATGATAGCACAGGTGAAACGTGGAGATATGGAACGTTAAGACTTGATGCACAACCAGACGGAAGAAGATAATGGCATATTTAGGTGATGGTATATACAGTTTAATGGATGTTATAAAAGCATCGGCAAACCCTCAGATTAATTATGAAGGTCTTTATCAAGATACTCCCTCTAATATTGCTACATCTAATTTACTTAAAGCAATGGGGCCAGGATACGAATACAGAAATAAAAGTTTTATAGACAATGCAATGGCTACAGGAGGTTATGATTTATCGGGTAATGTCCCTGTAGATTTTAATAGAAGAAGAGATTTTAGAAATTATTTTGATAACAACCCTTTAAGACCTACAGATGGTGTAGCAAGATTTACAGACTTTAATCCAAGAGTAGGAACTATACTTCCTTTTCAACCTTACGAAAATCCAACTTTTTTAGCAAAACAAAATGTAAATCCTTATTTAGGCATCATGAGTCAAGCACCTGATTCATTAGGTTTTGACACTTCTTTTGGTGTTGCTAATGAACCCGATGATGAAGATGATATAAACAAAATAAAAGAAACTAGAACAGGTATTGCTAAACTATTTGAATTTTTACAAGGACTTCCTACACCTATGAATTTACTTAGAGGTGGTTTACAATCTTTAGGAGGATTTAATCAAAGATTACGTAATACAGATTTTGGTCAATCAAGAACTGGAGCAGAATATGCTATGAGAAGAAGAGAAAGAATACAAGCTGAGAGAGCACAGGCGGCTGCGCCAGGTGTTTATAGAAGTGCTAGAGAACAAGGTTTTACAAATCAAAGAGGTGGTTTTAGTACCTCACGTGCAGATAGAGGAGGAACATCCGCAGGTAGTGGTCAGTTCTCATCTAGACGAAGTACAGGAAGACAAGGTTATTAATGGCTAAAGTAACTAATTACATACCTGAACCAAAACAAGAATACGATGTAGAAAATCAAAGACAGATACTAGAGTCTATGACTACTTTAAAAGATCAACTTAATTTTTCATATCAAGATGATTTAAAAAAGGAAACTGAAAGATTTAGTTGGTTTAATACGAGGTACTAATGTCTGCGTGTAACAATGTAAATACAGAGCCT
>Ga0070754_10003593_pt1 | contig 10910 bp, 9 predicted proteins | sample VirMetDEL_Sep_01_FD_75181 | JGI IMG/M metagenome (GOLD analysis project Ga0070754, IMG submission 75181) | Aqueous microbial communities from the Delaware River and Bay under freshwater to marine salinity gradient to study organic matter... | ecosystem: Environmental > Aquatic > Marine > Coastal... | reverse complement strand
GATCTTAGGCTGGAAGGTGTTCTCTCCAACGGCACGAACCATCTGGAGGGGAACATATGGGCAATAGAACAGACCTGCGTCGTAAGGTGAAGAACCCTTATAACCGACAACATAGTACTGGTTACCTGCAGAAGCATTAGCTGCAGTCAGGTTAGCCGAATATGGGTCGATGTAGACACGGAACTTACCATTGATGGTACCAGCAAAGGTGTTGCCAGTGTCATCAACGTTCAGGTTAGCGTTCAGAGCTGGGGTGTAGTCAAGGATACCAGCCATGGTCAGTGCCGAAGCAACGTCTGCAGAGCAGAGAACCATGTTGCCCTTTCCTCTACGAGTTCTTTGTGCGATTGCGTTAGCATCACGCTCGATTTGGAACAGGAGACCCTTGAACTTCTCAACCGACCAACGTCCGTTGGAGTCGATGTCGAGGTCGAATACACCAGCAGTTGCGGTGTTTGAAACAGCACCTTGCTCAGCAACCTTATAGATGGTTCTGATGACTTCTCTGTTGATCTCAGCGAGGATCTCAGTTGAGAGAATGTTAGCAAGTTCTGCTTCTGCATTCAGACCGTGAATTGCCTTCAGGTCTTGTGCAAGCTCGAGGCTGTACTCAGCCTTCAGTGCTCTTGACTTAGCGGTTACGGTGACTTTCTCAATCGAGAATGCCATCTGGTTGAACTGGTCTCCACTACCAGAACCCAGGTTCTCAGCGTCACCAGTGACCATACCTTCACCGACGTTATAGCCAGTTGAAGATGCAGAGCCAACAGGGTTCAGAACTGAAGGGTTGGTTCCAGACTGTGAAGTGGTACCCAGACCAGCATTAGCGTCTTCAAATCCTGCAGTCAGGTTGAAGCCGTCGTCCTGACCAGAGAATGCGGTATCTGCTTCGTTGAACAGTGCTTCCGAACCAGACTGAGTCTCGTAACGGGAACGCATTGCAAAGATCAGTCCAGTAGGACCATTCATTGGCTGAACGCCAGCCAGGTCATATGCGACCAGGTTAGGCATTGCACGTCTGATCAGTGAGATCAGAACGGGGTCGAAACCAGCGGTAGGACCAGCAGCAGCTGAATCAGCACCAAAACCACCTGATGCACCAGCAGCATTGGCAGCGTTGGTTGGGGTTTCCATCAGGTTGATACCTGTCTGGAATGCATGCTCCTCACGGAGGAATTTTTCTTGGTTTTCGAGCAGGACAGCGGTTACAGCTCTTCTATGTGAATCCTTGATGGGATCAAGACCTTCATAGTCGAGGAGTGGGCTCCACTTCTCCTGCAGATGTTCGGATTGAAACATTTGCTTTACTTAGATAGTTGTTGTTGTTTGAATGAATATTAAATTCACTTTTTGAAAGCACCCAGTGCTCTCATGTACTGCTCCATACCTCTAGAGGTTGGTGCAACTGTTGAGTCAACACCCTCAGAAAGGGTCTGAGGTGCTTCGGATTTTGCAGTAGGGGCCTTGGAGAAGTATGACTCCTTCAGGGTCTCCAACTTTTCACGATATTCTTCTTCACTTTCAAACTCAACACTTTCTGCAAGAGAAGCGAGCTTATCCTTCTGGGTCTCAGCAAGACCTTCGGAAACTTGGACAAAAATACCTTCAGCAGTAGACTCGGCGAGTCTCTTATTCAGATGGATGTTCTTGTCAATTTGCTCGTTGAGTTTTGTCTCCATATCATCAAGTTTTTCTACCATGCTCTCAAGTACATCATATTTCTCTTCAGGGATAGTTACATAATGTTCTTCAAAAAGTCCCTTCATGCCAGACAGGAAGGACTCAGTCATTTCGGTCTTGAGACCATGCTCGATAGCCAACTCATTCTCGGTCATCCACTCTTCGCAGACGTACTCAAGATATGCGTCAACTCTCTCGGTGAGCTGATCCTTGAGAGCAGCTCTTGCTTCGTTCAGTTTTTCTTCGTACTGAACTTCCAGGGTTTCCTGGATTTCTTTGATTTTAGAGGTTAATGCGGCTTCGAAAATGACACGTGCCTTTTCTTTGAACTCTTCAGAGAGTTCTTCACCACCAAGGAGTGCGTTAACATCTTCATCGATGTCAACTTCTTCAACTGTCTCAGATTCAGAAACAATCTCTTCTTCTTCGAGAACTTCTTCTTCCACTTCAGCTTCCTCGCCGTAAGTGTTCTTCTTTGATGAATCCATCGAGTCTGCTTTTTTAGCACCCTTGTTTACTACATCATTAACCGTCTTGATTTTAGGCTCTTTGAGCTTTGCAGAATCATTGGTTGGGCTGTAGTTATCAGGGGTAGGACCACCAAGATCTTCATAAGAAGGTGAAAGACCTTCGCCAGGGCTGGAAAGCTTTTGCATACCTTCAGCAGGCTTAGCGTTCGCGTTCACAGCAGTTTTAGATTGCTCCATTTCTTGTAAATCTCCACGAGACATTTGAAGTTACTCCGATTAACCTTTTTTAATCTATATTTATTTATAAATTGTTTATTTCTATATAATCAAAGATTATTTAAGAAATTGTTGAACAAATTAAGTTTTTGCTCATCAAGTTGACCTTGGGTTACAAGGGTATTGATTTGCTTGTAGGTTTTGGCTGCTCTAGCTTCTCTCAGGATACCACCATCCCAAACCCACTCTTTTCCTTCCATGATACCTTCAACGAAAGCATCAGGTGCAGAAGGATCAGCAACGATGTCAGCGGCAGTTGCCAACATGAAGTCGTCACCAACTACGTTTACACCTTCTCTTGTTTGTTTGAGTGATCCGATACCTCTTGAAGAAACACCAAGCTTAACACCCTCCCCAATAAGAGACTCCGCGATCTTACCCATAGGAGTAGATAAGATTTTTGCTTTACCAATAAAGTTGGTTCCACTTTCTTTGAGCGAAACAATTTTGTGACTGACACGATCCAAGTTAACAGTCGGTCCATCTGGGTGTCCGAGTTCTCCAAGAGCTCTTCCTGCCTGAATGTGGTTCTCGTTATATCTTTGAACCTCCTTTCTCAGGGTTTCCATCTGATACATTCTACCGTTACGGTTGCAGATGTCTCCTTGAAGGAAAATACCCTCAATGAACATTGACTTTTTACCGTTCTTTTCTTCAACGATAAAATCAACTGTTTCGATTTCTTCTCTGATGAGTTTCATTTTTCTGTTCAGGAATCTTGTACTTGTTGGATGAATGCTTTGCCAGTGCCAGATTCAGTTTTGACTGCCACTTTAATTGACTTTCTCAGTTCAGCATAAGGTGCAGTTAATGCTGATGGATTTCCGCTACTTGAATCATGATCGATTGTTGCTCTTGTATTGAAATATCCAAATCTGTCTGAAGTGGCATTTACATCAATAACAATCTTGTGAGAAAAATCAAACGCGGATTGACCGTTGACAGTAAGAGAGACTGCATCTCCTACAGCAAATGGACATCCAGTTCCTTCTGGGAAATCAACAATAGTTGTAGAACCAGTGGTAATACCAACTACTCTTTGTGAGGCAATTGGTCCAATAGTGATTGTCTCAGTCTCATTGGTTGAAACATAATAATTTTCATTAGTTGCTGTTGGATTAGTTCCGATTGCAACATAAACTCCAGCGGTTTCGGCAACTACTCTAAGCGCATCAGATTGTTGTGAAAATGCAGAAGTTTGTGTAGAAGTAACACTAGTACTTACTACCGTATTAATACCAACTGGTTTAAGAGCAGCCATTATTGTTCAATAGTTCTATAGTTTCTATTTATCAATCTTCAGTGTCTTCTTCAGTTTCATCAAAATCTAACTCTTGTTCTGAGGTAGGATCATCAAAGATTGACGCAGCGACATTGGGTCTACTTGCTTCGATTTTCTCTGCACTCTTTGCAAAAAGAATATCTTTGATTTTGTCACTGATTTGTGCCGAAGACTCGTCTGGGCTGACGAGTAAGTCCATTAATTCGTCCATGTTTAAAAATTGATAACGTTTATATTTAGATTATGCCACCTGCTGGATTCTCGGTCCCTGGTGTTGTAGGGTCCTTTGGTGACGTGGGTGCCTGTATTGCGTCAGGTGTCTGAGCTACTCCAATATCTGGAACACCTGCAGCAGGTCCGCCAGTGGCGGGATCAACCATAGCGTTTGGATCAGGAATAACACCGTTTTCGATCTCATCCTCAATCAATGCATCCTGCTCAAGGATTTCCTCATCGGTTTGTCTGAGAATGTTTCTTCTCACATAGTCTTGTGAGTAGTATCTACCTACATAAGGTTCTGCAAGTGCAGCCAGGTTTAATCTTTCGGTAGTCAATTCTGCATCCTTGAGTTCTGCAAAATGATTGTCATACAGGAAATCATATTGAATATGATCTACCATGTACTCCCAATCTTCAGGAGTTACAATATTCTTAAGGAGAAGTTGAGTTTTCAACATGTCGTTGAACATTGAAGAGAATCTCTTTCTCATTCTTCCAACAAACTTCGAGAACTTAATTTCATCTCTCAAAATTTCGGAAGAACGACCAAGCGAAAAACCACCCTCACCCTCAATTCTGGTCTCTGGAACGTTAAGAGCTCTGTAGAGTTTTCTTTGGAAGTAATTAATATCAGTGATTTCACCAAGATTTTGACCACCAGGCAGAGTTGTGATTTCAGTTCCTCTACCACCTTCACGTCTAGGAAGCCAGAAGTCTTCCATCATTGACATGAACTTTTTATCGTCTCTCAGCTCACCAGTGTTTGCGTCATAGACCAACTTGTTTCTATAACGCATCATGACATCACGGAGATATTGTTCTGCCTTTATCTTAGGAAGATTACCAACATCAATATAGAATATTCTACGTTCTGGTGCTCTTGAGAGTCTATAGATAACAAGCGAATCCTCAATCATCATCAACTGATTGAGTGGTTTGATTGCCTTGTGTAACCAAGAAAGAGTCAGACCTTTGTTTCTATCTACCAGACCAGAGGTACAATATGTGACAGAATCTCGGGTCAATTTAATTCCCTTTTGAGGAGAACCGTTATACCCATTACGTTGTTGAATATTATCTGGAGTGTAAATGAAATATTCTTCAATTTCTGGAAAGTTATATCCTAAACCATCAGAACCTTGAAATTGAGCTTGTGCAGATTGAACACTTTCCTTACCTTTCTTCTTTAACTGACGAATATATCTAATCTTTGATGCGTCGATATATCTCAGTTCCTGGATACCATCTTGAGGATTCTTTTGATCAATGACTTTATTATAGTAAAGTCTCCCATCAATGTACCAATTCCTAAAGATTTCGTGTGATTTTTTATCAAAGTCAAGTAATTCAAGAATATATCGGAACTCTTCTCTGACTTTATTTTTAATCTTATCGCTCGCATTCAGATTAGATAACTCAATCTGAACGGGAGTATCATTTGTATCTGATACAATTGCTTCGTTTACAATATCTTCGATTGCACTATCAGTTTCGGGATACAGAGCCATTTGTCTGTATCTTCTAATTAGATCGTTTTCATTCCGATAAAGTCCCTCAATGTCTAGATTATAACTACCAAAAAACCCACTACTGGCAAAATTCTCCACACCGTCTGAATTAGAAGGTGGAATAGGAGAGACTATGCCAGGTGAGTTTTTTTCATTATCTTCAATTGAGAAACCAAATAATCTGGCCATTATGATTATATACTAGACTATGTCTTAGTATTTATCACTCAACCAGAACTTCATTTGCATTACTACCAGAAGACTCAAGTGAGTTACCAATAGTAAAGTACTGAACTTCAAATGTTACGGTAAATGTTTCAATAGCATCAGAATCATCATAGCTCAGTGTAATCTCACTGATTTCAGTTGGGAAGATGTCATAGAACTTATATGTTCTAAGAACTGCCGACTCACCACCTTCATTCGTGGTTGAGAATCTTTCAGCACCTCTACCTAACTGTTGAACGTATGCATCAGTCATGTAAGATGATGGATTGGTTACACCAGTTGCATCATCCAGTTTACTGATGACGTTAGCCCATCTTTCAAATGCGGTTCTGAGTTGGAAGTCCTCATCATTGATGATTGTGACAACCCATGGTGCAAACGTTCTGTCTCCAGCAACTTTTAAAGTTCTTCCTCTAAAAGGAACAGGAACTTGAGCAACTGTAGAAGCAGGAAGGTTAGCAGCCTTACAAAGGAACTTCATTGTTCCATTTTCAGACTGATCACCACTTCCCCATGCATCAGAGATGGATGATGGGAATGTAGGAATCGAGACCTCAAATAGGTTGGGGCGGGCACCCCCACCCGCCAGTCTTGATTTAAATTGAGAAAGGGTTTTTGTGTCTGCCATTGGTTAATCCTCCTTAGTTATTTAATAAAATCAAACAGTTCCAACGACTTCCTGGAAGTCAACACCAGTTCTGGTGGCGACAAATGTCAGGGTAACGTAGTTGATTGACTTGGTTGGCTTAAGGAAGATGTCAGCTCTAAACTCATTATTGTCGATGACATCAGGTGTGTTGTTTGTTTCATCACAAACAACCAAGAAGTCATAGATACCTCTCTTTGCCTGAACATCTCTGAGATATGGTTCGACGATATTCACGAAATTGGCTCTCGTGTTTGCATCGTTGAGTTCAAAGAGTTGTGAGTTAGCAGCACCTTCGAGTGCTTGTTCAACAGTCAAGAACAGTCTTCTTACATTGATTCTATCGAATGCAGATGAGTATCCAAGAGCTGTTTTATCGCCGAAGAGAACAATACCAGTACCTCTTTGGGTAATGATAGAGTTAATTCTTGATCCATAAAGTACGTCTCTTTGTGCCTTAGTTGGGTTATAAGCCATCTTAATGGCGTTGTTCAGAACACCTCTCTGAACACCTGCAGGAGAGAACCATGGATAAGAATCAATAGACGTTCTAACCATCAAACCAGCAATGTCTCCATTGGTTGGGATGTATCTGAACGTATTGTTGAATCTATCAAAGGTGTACTTGTAACCTGTATCAAGAACTGCGTAAGACGAAGAAGAAATTGGAGCGTAGAATTGAAGAACGTTTGTTGTCTGAGTAGCAGAATCAGTAACGTTTACAATATTTGCTCTATGTGGCGAGATTGTCGCGACACAATCTTTTCTGTTCTCTGCAATTGAGATCAGATAGTTTGCCTTTGCTTGAGATTGACCTTCGGCGGTAAGACCAGGACCCATCAAAAGATAATCTACTTCAATCTCATCCTTGTTTGCAAAGTATCCATAACCAGTGACGATATCAGAAAGATCGGCTGCCATACCACCATTTGCCTGGTAGTCAACACCACCTGTTAAGGTGTAAGATACGTTACCAAGAGAGGAGAATTTGATGTTTTGTGCAACTTGACCCCAAAGACCTTCAGCAACCGTATATGGTGTGAAACTTGTCGAGAAACCTGATGCTCTTGGAATGGTGTTCCAATAAGTATCTTCTGACTGTGATGGATTATATCCAGGGAAAATATACTTAGAATTCAGAGCAACATAGTCCTTATAGTATGTCTTAGTTGGATTGTCTGCATCTGCCTCTGCATCACTTGCTTTGGAGAGTGACAGGAATCTCTCAAGAATAGAACCTTGAACACCAGTTACATCACCAGTGTCATCAACGACAACAACGTGGATTGCATCATTACCACCGTTTCTTTGTACAACATACTGGTTGTCAACAGGTTTTGGTGCTACATTCTTCCAATAAACTGTGGAGTTAGTAAGACCCAATGTTTGTGAGTTATACCAGTCATTAACAGCACCTGTGGTTACAGTTGTGGTATATGCGGTACCAGACTGAGGTGTAATGGTTAGATTTTCACTAGCTTTAAACGAAGCAGCATCGTTGTACTGTTGATAATCTACAGGAATGGATGTACCAGCCGTAGATACCAAGCTCTGATAAGTTACTCCAGTACCTACTGTTGGAAGTGAAGCCGCAATACCTGTCTTAAGAGTAACAGAAGTATTAGCGACAAAACTCAGGATTTCGATTGAACCATTTCCTGGTGACAGGAAGAAGTTTCCAGTTGTGATCCCTGATGTACTGTTAACACTAATAGTAGTGTCTCCTTGGGCTGCTGCTACTGAAGTAGTAGTAACACCAATCGTTTGGTAATCCTGTACTTCGGGATATTGTCTCTCAAGTACTTTTACTTCGATAGAACTGTTTGAATTCTGTGAGTCAGTGTTAACACCAACGATGATACCCTTCAGACTACCGCTGAATGTATTTACCGCACCATTACCAGGAATTAATACTGCGGCTCTGGTTGCGGATACACCGTAACCAACTACAAGATTTAATGCACCTGGGTTTGTTGATGCAATACTAATGGTCTGATCTGCCTTATTATCAATTGTACAAACCTTGAGACTATTAGCCCATCTACCTGGGTTTCTACTGCCCCAATAATATGTGGTATCAGAAGTGTGATTTAGTTCGTAATCATCAAAGTTGTCAATTCTTAAACCAGTTGTGGCTGCAACACCAACACCTGCATTTGAATTGGTGAGATTGTCTCCCTCAACTCTGACGACCTTAAGAATGCCGCCATATGAAAGGAAAGAGTTTCCAGTCATCCAATATTCATACTGTCTGTCAGTTCCAATTGGCTGACCAAAAGTATCCAGGAATTGTTGTTGCGTCTCAATCGTAATTGGCTCATTTACAGGTCCAATTGGAAAAGGACCAGCGATTGCACCAATGTTGTCAAGAACATTCTCAGCTCTTCCAACAGTTAAGTCAACTTCCCTGACTAATACTCCTGGAGATAATTGAGGAGTAGCCATGTGTTTCTCTCTCCTTGGGTCTCAGTTTAACTAAAAATATTTAGGATTTTGGGGGTTTTGACAGGGAAAACTAGACGAAAACTACCAATCTGGGTACTCCCATCTACACTTAGGACTTCTATCTTTCTTCTTCTCCTTTACGTTTTCTATAAAACACTCTTTACAGATGTATGAATATGATGAAGGAACCGCTCCTCTATCTTTCCTTGTTCTATAAAAATCATCGACGAGATTCTTAACTTCACCACAACACTTACACTTTCTATCAGTAAGAAACAAGTGATTTAGTTCAAGTTGCTCATCTAAATTCATTAGTAGTTCCAGAGTGTCCAACCACCTGCAGTGTTTCCATACTCATCGTAGGAACTTGCGGTAGTCCATCTGTCTCCTTCATCATCAACAAAAGTTCCGTCATCAAAACCATCACTCATGAAACCAAATGGAGCCATATCTTGCTCAATTTGATTTTTCTGTTCTTCGTAAAGTCTTTTACGAACATCTTGATCGGTAAGTTCTTTAAAGTAATCTTGTGCAACCAACCATGCATATATGACAAGGCACATAGCAAGGTCATCATTACATCCTTCTTCTGCTTCAAATGAATTTCCTTTTGATATGAATGTTGTGAGTTCTGAAATAATCTCATAATCATTCAATAGTAATTTGTTTTCCTCAATCATTGTCTTGAGGTTAAGTGCACCAACCTTCTTGACAGTTTTAGACATCTTGACACCAAGTTGAGTTTTGGTTCCAGAGAATCCTTGTCCAACAACCTGACCTGCTCTACCTCTCATTGAACACATCAGTAGATTTTGATATTCCAAATCGTACTGAAGAATAGACGCTATTTGATCTCCAATATCATTTACCTCACACAAAATAAATGCATTATTGTATGATTTTGCAACTTCCCAAATAATATTTGGAAACAACATTGGTTTGATAGTATTGTTTCTGTATTTTGCTACTATTTTATGTGGGAAAGTTGTGATGTCAGCAACAACAAATGCAGAGTAATCCTCTCCAACACCTCTAGCAACATCAACAGTAACAACATAGTCATGTTTGTCAATTGGTTGTTCATGTACATCAAGACCAGCGTTTTGAGTTTTGGGATTATCATAAACAAGAGATTTAAGTTTACTCGGTGCTATCAGAGTATCGACAGACCCTAAGAACTCGCATTCGAACTCAATCTTAAACTGTTGTTCTGAGGTGTTCTTAATGGTCTGTTCTTTCCAGACTTCATCTCTTCCTGGTACTTCTGACCAGTGAACATCGGTTGGTATGTATTCGTTTGCACCCTTTTCCGCATCATGCCACATACGGTAGAAATGATTCATACCGTGAGGAGTAGAAACGATAATTACTTTCGTGCTTTTACCAGAAGTAATAGTAGGATAAACAGATGCAAAGAAGGCATCAGCGATGTGATTTGGGACGAACGCGAATTCGTCGAGAAAGAGGATATTGAACGACATGCCTCGGACAGCACTCGCAGATGTAGAAGCTGCCAATATCTTACTGCCATTTTCTAACTCAATGTTACCTTTATTCCAAACTAGGATACCCTGTTGCATCCATTTGGGTAGATTCTCATATGCAGTTGCAAGTCTTGCAAGAAGTTCTCTTGCTGTTGTTGCTTTGTTTGCAAGTATACCAATATTTACACTATCATTGAAGACCGCATAATGAAGAAGATATGATACACAAGTGGTAGACTTACCAGTCTGTCTTGGCATCTTACAGATATTAAATCTGTTATTGTGGAAATTGTTGATTAACTTTTCTTGAAAATCATAGGTTTTAAATGGTTGAAGACCATGATCCAAGGTCACAATTTTAACATAATTTTGTGCAAAGTAAACAGGATCTTCTTTACACTTAATATATTCTTGAATCTGTTCTTGTGTAAATTCAATTGGTGTATTAGCCTTTTTTAAAAGCGGATTACCAAGATATACATTATCAGCCATAAAAAATTACCTACTAATTTCTTCCCAGTCCACTGAAGCATAAACTTCTTCACTACCTGATATTGGAGATGCTGCAATAACAAGTGTAAGTTCGTAAGGAGTTCCAGTGAAACCATTTCTTTCTAACTGGAACTTGAATAGTGCTTCCTTAAGAATATCAACAGTTGGAGAACCTTGATT
>Ga0070754_10003588_pt1 | contig 10917 bp, 4 predicted proteins | sample VirMetDEL_Sep_01_FD_75181 | JGI IMG/M metagenome (GOLD analysis project Ga0070754, IMG submission 75181) | Aqueous microbial communities from the Delaware River and Bay under freshwater to marine salinity gradient to study organic matter... | ecosystem: Environmental > Aquatic > Marine > Coastal... | reverse complement strand
CAACAATATAATCACCATCAATTGCTACAGACCACCCAAATCCATCGCTAACACTCTCATTCGGAGAATTTAATATTTTAATTAAACCCCAATTATCAACACCGCCTTGATCTTTTTTAAAAACATAAGCTTCTCCAACATTACTTATTGTATCTGTTGAACCATTGTCAGATCGAGCACTAACAACAATATAATCACCATTAATTGCTACAAAATGACCAAATGCATCGCCATCATTCTCATTCGGAGAATTTAATATTTTAATTAAACCCCAATTATCAACACCGCCTTGATCTTTTTTAAATATGTATGCTTCTCCAGCATTACTTATTGTATCTGTTGAACCATCGTCAACTCGAGCACCAACAACAATATAATCACCATCAATTGCTACAGAATAACCAAATTGATCGCCATTATTCTCATTCGGAGAATTTAATATTTTAATTAAACCCCAATTATCAACACCGCCTTGATCTTTTTTAAAAACATAAGCTTCTCCAGCACCAAATATTGTATCTGTTGAACCATAGTCATATCGAGCACCAACAACAATATAATCACCATTAATTGCTACAGAATAACCAAATTCATCGCCATCATTCTCATTCGGAGAATTTAATTGGTTTAAAAAATTAAAATTTAAGCCAAAAATATTATATAAATCTGTACCAGATATGCTTCTACCATCCACAGGAACCCAATTATCGCCTTTAAAGCTTTTAAAATCTTCTTCACTTAAAAAAGACTCTACCGTGTCGCCGATATTAAAAGAATTTATTTTATTTACTATATTTCTTGCCATTACAACACCACCTATACCGAATAAATTACGATATTATCACCATCGTCTATTGTTATTTCTCTTAAAGTTCCATCGGGTCGTCTTAAAAACAAACCTCTTCCAGCCACACTTAAATCAATGTTTGCATCTGTACTACCTAAATGATTGGCGGCTAATAATGAAGCGTTTTTATCGCTATTATCAAAACTTCCACCTTGAATCTGTAAAAATTCTAACGATACAGTCTCAGGCTTATTAAAAGTGTTAGGTTCAAATATAACATCATAGCCTTGTATTACAAATGCTCCATATCTATAAACTTGCCCCGTTCCCCATTCGTACACATGAAGTAATCGTGGGTCAGGTAGGAAAGTTAATGTAAACGTATCCAAGTTATCTACGTCACCAACAAATGTTGACACGTTTCTAAACACATTTCCATCAACTGGACTAACTTTATTATCATCTTTATAAAATAGGCCAAAACCTTCAGAAGCTACTTCATCAGTTCCACTTGTAATTCTAACTCTTAGATCAAGCTCTAGTCCTTCTAAAGTATATGCAACATCAGCACCGTCATCTTCAATAGCTATTTTATTAGCACCAGCACTATTAGTGTATTCTGTTTTATATATGACATCTGTTTTAAAAACTATATGGTAAGTTTCAGCAGGAGCAGTAAATCTAATTTCAAAATCTACACTTTGAGCACCAGCTACTAAACCATCAATTGATACAAATTTACTTCTTCCAATTTCATCAAGTGGGTCTGTTGAAGGCAATCCACCACCGTCATCCTTAACCGCTACTGCAAACACATATCCTGTAGCTGCTGCTGTTTTGTTAACTCCAGCAGTTACTTTTTTGACTGTTGTGGTATTGGCTAGAATAAAATCTCTAGATAATTCATTTAGATCAGTTAAATTAGTGTAAGTTCCGTTAAACGTACCTTCGGTTTGACTAAAGCTATTTGCCGCCTCTTCTGCAAAAGTATGCGTTCCTCTATAAGTGTCAGAACTTCCTATTCTTGACATTGAAACAGATTGCCATTCATTGCCGCCATCTCTAGATACTTCGTAAATAGCTGCTGAGTCTAGGCTGTCTAAATTCCAATAATGGATTAATTCAATTTCATCAAGTTCAATTTCTTCAGCTAAAAATTCAGCATCTAAAAGTTGAACAGACTCAAATACTGTTCCTATCGTTTCAAACTCATAGTTTGAATTAACAACACTAAAATTAGCTGTTGTATTTGTTTCAAATGTTAAATCTTCTTCCACTGTAGAAAAAATAACTGGAGTCATATATTCATATGCTCCATAGTTTGCTAGTCTATTTTTAAGCCTCTCAAGAAGTTCATTAGCGTCACCAGTTCCACCAGAACCAGAACCACCAACTCCAAGAGATATGATGTTTTCATAGTCAATATTTAATATGCTACCGCCACCGTCTTCTTGAACGTAAACATTTCCTAGTTTAATTCCTGAACTTGGAAATGGTGCTCTTGGAGCATCTGCTAAAACAGCGTTAGAAGCACTAGATGGTAAAACTAATATTTGACCTGTTATTGTATTGTTTTCATTAACGGTATTTGGAAGCAATGTTACACTGTAGAAAAAATATTCATTAGCACCGATTGTTGCAGGAGTAAAATCATTTGCTTTATCGTTTAAAGGCGTTCCTCCATCCGATTCAAAAACTTCGCCTGTAGAAAAATCAATTACAGCACCATTAAAATCAAGCAACAATGATTTTTGTTCAAGACTAATTTGAGAGCCGCTTAATTTGGCAATATCAGCACCGGATATTTCAACTCTTTTACTCAAAGTAGCTTCAGGCCTAACAAGCAATTGCCCGTGATGTCTATTGATTTCTGCTAACGCTCCATCAAGCTCTAAAAATTCTCTGTTTTTAAGAGCAAAAGAATTAGTTCCAACTAATACGTCACCGCCAGTTCTTCTGGCAATGACAAAAACATCATCGCTAGACAGATCAACCGTCGAAATATCCGCAACATTAACAGTTAAAACAGAAGGGGTTATTCCTCTGTTAATTTCTACATAGGCTACTTTTTGATCAGCATCTAATACAATGTTTTGAGCTATAATTTCATTTGCACTATCAGAAAGGCCAGCAATCTGAACATATGCCGACAGTGAGTTTGACAATGTATTTGTAGCCAAATCCCATGACCAAGTACCTCCCTTGACCATTTTTAACGTATTGTTTTGTTGTACATATTCTCTTAATACAGATATGTCTAAAAGATCACCTTCTCCTAAAGAAGAGTTATCCCATAGATAAACTGTATCGCCAGTTAATCTGTATGCAAATATAAATGTTTTTTCATTTAAAGGAACTGAATCAATATCTGCAACGGTAAGTACAGAAAGATCGGCTATTGTAAAAGCCGCATTCCTATCAATTTGATAGAAAGCGACTTGGTTTTCCTCAAGAGAAAGTGTACCGGATAGTCCTATTGTCCCATTATCAGCAGAGCTTGGAACAATGACATTAGCTACTCCACTTCCACCTGAAAAAGTTATGTCTTGAAAAGTTGTGTTCGTTGTATTTGTAACAACTGTATGATCTGAAACAAGTTTAACAGTTTTATCTTGTGCCTTGTCAGCCATCATTGTAGTAAGTCTGGAAATTCTATCGGTAAGATTTTCTTCAGCTACAGAATTATAATGTGTTTGATTATTTTTAGAATCGGTTGCGCTTTCATTATAAGTAGGTGTAGTGTCAGATTCAGAATTTGAACCAATATAATCAAGAACAGCTTGAGCTGTATTGTCAGCAATTGTTCTAGCCTCACCCTGCTCAAGCTCAGTACCACCTAAAATTCTAGCGTAAACTCTTGGGATACCGCCGCCATCATCTGATCTAAAAAATAACCAAAAAACATCTTCATCAAAAGGTACGTCTTCTCTATCTGCAATAAAAACATGTCTTGAAGTTAATGGAGAAGGATTTGTTTCGTAAGTTCCCCAAGCATATTGAGCATCAAAACCAGCAGGGCCAGATGAGGCTTCCTCATAAGGAACGGTCAGCGTTACCTGAGATAATGAATCAACAGTATCAATTTCATAGTAGAATTCACTGCCTTTAGAAGCATCTTTAATAAAGTCACCCGGCTCAACATCGTTTGTCCAGCTTGCATTACCTACAGAAGTAACAACAGTTCCACCGTTAGTAAAAATAAGTGGCGGTATAATGTTTTTATCTCTAACCAGATTTATATAAGCAACTTGGTTGTCAGCCAAAGATACTTCGGTACTTGTATCATTTGAAAGAATCTTATAATTTAGTCTGCCACCAATAAATCTTAAATAAATATCTTGAGACCAGTTTACTTGGCCCGGTTTAGATGTGAGAACAATATCTGCCATAGGAATTTGAGAACCACCTGAGCTTACCAACTCAATTTGATTTTCAGGATTTGCAGCGTTGTAATCAGCAACAAGAGTGTTTATATTAGAATCATTTGCGGTAAGTGTAATGTTATTAATCTCACCAGTATTAACTGTTCTAATAAGGACATCCGCTGTCATTCCAGCTACTTGACCTTGAAAATCAATTCTACCATGAACTACATTACCTTTTCCGGTAAATGCTGTATTAGCAAGGTCAGCTCTTAAATTACTGATTGAGCCGGGATTTTCAGAATACCAATATGGTGTACCCTTTAAAAGTTTTACCTCTGTCATTAACGCATCAAAAAATTCTTTTAAATTTTTGATTTGTTTATCGCCACCCTGAAATGGTGAGGTAGCAGATGAGGTTGAGGTGTAAAAATTTTCAGAACGACCATCAGCCCAAGGATAGATGTAAAATGGGTTGGGGTCAAAATTACCAGCCGTACCGAGCCTTAAAAGCATTGGCCTACGGTCTGTAATTGAAATTACGTTATTTGAAGCGTCAGTTTGGACAATTGCAATAGGCAATACGTTTGACGCAAAAGATGAAGTAGAAATTACAATTTTGTAATCCAAAATGATTGCCAATGGTACTGTTTTTGTAACTTCTATGTTTGTGGTAGGGTTCCAAAAGTAAGATTGATCAATTGTAGAGTCATCAACTTCTCTTACAAGCTCAACGCCAACATAATTATCTGTAGACGGCGTAAAAGCACCGTCTACACGATCATTTGTTGTACTCGACAAAATTTCGGCAGGAGTTCCGCTAGGAATATTGTAAAACGTACCAGATTCGTCAGAGGCCCCGTGAAGAATAGAGGTGTCAGATACGATAAGCTGTAACCCATTGGCAGAAGACCCAATAGCACCGGGCATATTAATTTCAAACCCACGAACTACATAGCTTTTATTTTCACCAATAACTAAACCGCTAATTAACTCATCGAAATCATTAGAAACTGCTGATTCAACCGATTTCAAATATGGTACGTCAATCCTTTGTCCACCTAGAAAATTTTGCCGCCTTCTTACGCTCATTTAATACCCTTATAACTAATTGAAATCATGTTGTTATTAAAAAAATCATTTACAACTATATAATATCATATAATTTAAAGATTCAGTGCCGAGCTTTTTATTGACTTTTTTTGTGCATATGATACTATTGTTAAGAAGGAGTTTTAAAATTATGTGGAATATAAAAATTAATGGTAAAAAAATAAAAATGACAGCGCAAGAATTGGAGAAAAACATGTCGGAAAAAACAAAATCAAGATTTAATGAACCAGTATATTCAGCTACTTACGATAATGGTGGCTGGCCAGAGCGTGACGAATTACCCACTGTTGATTTTATTGGTGATGTAGACGAGTCTTCTTTAGCTAAAAAGACAGTGGAAGTAGCTCATGCTCTTCACACGTTACATTTGGAAAAAGATGAAGAGACATATTTTGAAATGATGAGAAAAAGACTTTTAAATCCTGAAGGAAAAAATTTTGGCAAAAGTAAAGTTGCAATTTTAAAAGATTTTGATAAATCAGGATGCTGCTCAAACCCTCAAAAGTACAAAAATGTAATTAGTAAAAACTTGCAGTTTTACTCATGCAAAAACTGTGGGGCTGATTTGGGCGACTGTTAAATATTTAAACTCTGTCAAGAGGTTGCTGCCCTTGCAGACCTGAAAAGCTAAAAGATGTTTGAACAACACCTTTGGCGTTTATATTTGTACGCTAATTTGTTACTCTTGCATAAGGGACGAAAAGAATATCTTCACCAGTTCTTCTATCGCTAATTCTAATAGAAATATATGGCGCAAATATTGAGTCAAATATTTTAGGCCTTATATCATACCCTTGAAGGCCATTTGACTGAGCAGTTCTAACTCCAGGAACACTTCCTTGGATAGAAACTCTGGTAATTTTAATTTCTTGTGGAAATACCGAGTCAATACCGTAAATTGGTTCTTCCCCATAATCTATTGTGTATTGTAATTGCTGAACCTCGTTATAAACTTTTCCGTTTATATACAATTTAACATGTGCGCCAGCTATTGTTCTTTGTGCCATTACAAATCCTCTTCTGTACCCCAAATATAATATTTTTCTGAGTTTTCTTCGTCACCCCAATTTCCTAAGCCAATATCGTTTGGATATAAAACGTAAAAAACAACGACAATACCAGTTGCGGTAATTTCTCGAATTAAATCTTGAGCATATATTCTACCAGCAACAGAATCGGTTAAATAAAAAGGATAATCTGAACCATCTTTGTTTGGGTTAGCTGGTTTTTTTTCTGCAATTAAAGTAACATCAGTTCCTTTCGGGTGTTTTTGTTTAAATTCATATGAAGGATTAATTCTTAATGTTTGGTTAGAAGGTCTTGAAATATAGGGAACAGGACCTTCTTGATGTGATGTTCCAAATCCAATTATTAAATCACCTTGTTCATCAGGAAATTGCGTTGAATTGTCAACAAAAAGAATTTTATCACTACTAGCATCAAGCTTTTCTGTTGTAAGAGCTGCTTGTTCTCCAATTGTATATCCAACAGTTGTGTCATATGAATAAGGGCCGACTTGTCCTTCATTTGAAACCACATTAGTTCCTTGTATAATAACATCTACCAAAAATGAAGGGGGCATATTTATAGATTCTACATCAAAAGAATTTCCACCAGTTGTATTTGTAATTTCAATAGAACCGTCTTGATTATTATTACAAGAAAAATTATAAATATCATTTATCCTATTATATGTTTTTGCAGCAATATCTGAAGCCGTAATATCTTCCGAACTATTTATATTTATTTCTAATACTTTTTCTGAAAAATTTTTATCAATAATTGAATTATCTATATTATATATAACTCTATATTTTGTTGAATTCAAAAAAGAATTTAACAAAAAACTATCTCCAGACTGTAACTCTGCAAGCGAAGGAAAGGTTATTTGTGTTTTTTCTGGAACGTGAGTATATATATGAGCAGCTCCAGCCCTGTTCCTTCTAACAACTTTAGTTGTTGCTGGAATAAACACTTCAAGGGTTCTTGGTGATGTTTGAAAAGCAGCAGCGTAAGTTAAGTTAGAAATTACAGTTCTAGTTATTGGATTATAAAACAAAATGGCATCATCACTACCTTGAACTACAGGAGGAGACCACACCCCTCCATCTGCCGAACAAAGAGCTGGCGTTACATTTATACTAGGATTTATACTACACCCTCCTTCAGCAATACCTTCTGGGTTTTCATATTCCACGTAAGCTTCGTTAACCGGACCACTTTTGACTTCTGTAACATTAAAAGTACCTCGGTTTTCAGATGAAAAATTATTTCCATATATATTAACATAATCACCAGCTTTTACTTTTCCAATTGAAGGGTTAGCACCACCACTCCAAGTGGCCCTAATAGCCCCACCAGCTTCTTGTGTAAGCGTCCATTGTGTTGTTGCATCAGCCGCAGTAGGTCTAATTTTATCAAATTTAAGAGCGTTCTGAGCTTTGCCACCTAAAACTTTTACACTAGATGAAGGGCCATCGGTAAAAGAAATTAACACAACTCTTGTAACCCCATCATCTTGCCTTGCAAAAGCAGCACCATTCCCACCAACTTTTTTAATACTTTTAGTAATTGCATCAGCAACCTCTTGCGCTGTTGCATTGTTAATATTTTGAAATTGGCTAGAATTAAAAGCAATTTCAACGGGTTCTGCATCGTCAAAAGACATTATTAAATTATCACCATCTTCAAGTGAAAAATTTTCAACTTCCTCAGATGCCGAAGTAGCCCGTGTAAATACTTCTCCATATAAAATTCTAAGAAGTTGATGAACCAAATCTCTAACTTGTTTTCTGTTAGTAATTTCAATACCAATTTCACGAAAAACTTCGTCAGAAAGACCAACTTCAGGCGGTCTTACAACACCTTTATCGCCAAGCCTTGAATCTAAATATTTTTGGCTGGCTGTGACAATGTAAAGAGAGTCGTTTACAGCCTCGATATTATTTACAAGATGCGCAGGTCCACTGGCAACAGATCGCAAAATTGCATCTGTGTTTTTGCCACGGATAACTTTATTTAAATATTTTCTTAATCTTTTGTATTCGCTTTCTCTATCTGCCATAATTAATCAATTTTTGAAACAATAATATCAGAGATAATATCAAGAATCAAAGCTTTTTCTCCAGCATTTATTTTTATAACATCATTTTGGCTGTCATATTGAGGTGAGCTAATTGCAACAGCTTGCACCCCCACAATTCCATCAACATTACTTACAATATTTGATATTGGAATTGGTTTTCCAACATCATTCCCTCTAATTAATGAAGCAACAGAATTTCTAACCTCTTCAACAATTGTACTAAAAGGTACGCCTGTCTTAACTCTAACATCAATAGAAACTTGAATTCTTCTTGTAAGAGGTGCTTTAATAAAAATTTCAGCACCAGCCGCAGCTACACCCGGATAGGTTGTATTGTCTCTAGGCTCACCATATACAATTCTATTGGCTTCTCCAATTAGCCCTGTATTAAATTTGTAAGCATCAACACCTTTTATTATATTGGTTGGGTATTGAAGTTTTCCAATTGCACTTATTGAAACACCGCCAAGCTGACTAATTTTTTCAAATTGATTATCTGTTGTAAACATAACATTTTTAGAGTTTAAATTTGCAGGGTTTGTAGTAATAAACTCAATTTGTTTGTACCCAACATAAGGGGTAGATTCTTCCACATAAACTTTGTTAAAGTTAGAGTCAAGTAAGGTTTTTTCTACATCTACAGTATTGCCAGATACAATAATTTCGCTTTCACTTAAAACATCAACCACTGTATAAGTTCCAACATTATTTTCTCCAATAAAACTATCAGAAATTACAAATTTATCGCCGGGAACTGTTCCTTCATATTGTTTAAATTCCATTGCTTCTTTATGGAATTCCAAAACATCTGTAACCAAAATGCCAGCTTCAGAAACACCATTTACATTAATAAAATCAACAAAATTTCTTCTACCCTGTTGTTTAACTTCTACAGCAAACTCACCGCTAATATTAAAATTAAAAGCATCAGTAGTTTCACCAACTCCTGTTGTAGTAACAGTGACGGTATCGCCCTCAGCTACAGCAGTAAAATCGGCACTAGCTTGTGTGTTATTAGCATCTGCAAATTTAACAGCAACTTGTTCGGCACATTCACTTCCGACAAGCCCTACCGAAATTGGGTTGGCAGTTGCTCCGGGGTCTGGCCCTTTAAAATAAAAGTGATACTCGTTAACATTTTCAGAAGAATACATAATTCCATATTCACTATTGTTAATATCAACTTCTCTAGACATTTTAAATTGAGTAACTTCTTGAAGTTTTTCGCCGGAGTCAACGACATGAAAATCACCTTCATTTGCAGCATCAAAATCTTCTCCAAGAGTAGCTATGTTGCCCGGCCTTAAGTTTTCAAAGCTAGGTTCTGCACCAGCACCGGCCCATTTAAGCCTAACTTTTCCATCAAGTTTTTCAACATCAAAATCCGTTAAGTCAATATCTAAATCTGTATATACAGCTTCAATTCCATCTACACTTGAAGAAGATTCTTGAAACGGAGTTGCTAAGGTTATTTGAAATGTAGAATCAACAGAATCAATTTTATAATAATAATTATCGCCTTTAGAAGCGTCTTTGATAAAATCACCAGCTTCTACAATACTTGTCCAATCTACGTTACCAACAGAGACAACGGTGGTACTTGCATTTGTAAAAATCAAATTTAAAGGAATAGGATTGTTACTATATAGTTCTACATTATTATTTCCTATTGTAACTTCTTCCTCAACAGAATTTGGGTTGTCAATATAGATAGAATCTTTAAATCTTCTAACAACTCTAAATGTTCCTTGATTAAGAATGCTAAAATCACTATTTATAATTACGGAGTCACCTTCTTGAACTTCTGTTTTGAAAACTAAATCTCCAGTGTTAGCTACAGGAGCTTCAAGTTCACTTCCAGAAGCAGTGGCACCACCACCGGTTACAAAAATTGGTATTGTTACAGCAGCAACTTCAGACTCAATATTTACTATAGCCCCATCTGAATTTGAGTTAATACTTGGTATAAGAGCTATGGCAGCAGAAAGGTTTGAAGCTGTATCATTTACACTTGCTCCAGCTACAAAATCAACACCTTCTGTAAGGATTGTTGTTCCAACAGTAAATTGAGTGCCTAAAACAGCTACGTTATCAGTAATTGTAAAATTTCCAGTAACTAATTCTGATACACCGCTAGAGTTAATAATTCTAACAGTTCTTGCATCATCAGAACGCCCAACAACAAGAAAATTTCCATTGTTTTTTTCGCTTAACCTGTTTGTTATAGTAAGAATATCTCCAACAGCAACCTCATCAAACCTCATATCTCCAGTGTCAACTCTAAGGTCTACAATACTGCTAATTCCATCTCTAAAAATAGTCAATGTACTTGGGGAAGAATCTTTAATGTCTATATTTGAAGTTAAAAAATTTGGCTGAGTTCCATTTTCATTCCAGATAATTGCAGTAAGATCACCCTGTTTTTCTACTTTAAAAGTTTTTCCACGGGTTCGTGTGTGATACCTATTTCTGCCAAATAATCTTTGAGAAACTCCCTTATCAAAAAGCTCAATTTTTGTAAACCCAACACTTGGATTAGCAGAGCTAATTTTGATTGAATTAAGTGCGTT
>Ga0070754_10003585_pt1 | contig 10924 bp, 8 predicted proteins | sample VirMetDEL_Sep_01_FD_75181 | JGI IMG/M metagenome (GOLD analysis project Ga0070754, IMG submission 75181) | Aqueous microbial communities from the Delaware River and Bay under freshwater to marine salinity gradient to study organic matter... | ecosystem: Environmental > Aquatic > Marine > Coastal... | reverse complement strand
GCCGAGCAGGCGTTGGGCGATGTCGGCCTTGCCCAGGGCGGTCGCCCCCCAACGGAGCAATGCCGGCGGCACCGGGAGCAGGCGCGCGGGCTTGCCCAGGGCCTGCCCCATTCGCCGAAGCAGTTCCGTGGTGGAAAGGTCCTCGCCATCGCTTGCCAGAAAAGTCTGGCTGGCCGCGGCGGGGTGATCCACGCAGGTGAGCAGCAGGTCGGCCAGGTTGTCCACCGCCACCAGGCTGCGGCGGTTGTCGTGCACGGCACCCAGGGGCAGGGGCCAGCCCTTGCTCAGCCACCGCAACAGGCTGCCAAAGTTGGCCTTGACCCCGGGCCCATAGACCAGCGGGGGCCGCACGATGACCATTTCCATGCCGGTCTCGGTGGACAACGCCTGCAGAGCCTGTTCGGCCTCCAGCTTGGAGATGCCATACGGGTCCAGGGGGGCGGGCGCGTCGGCGGCTGTCAATGGACGACCCGCCAGACTGTGTTCGCCGTTGACCTTGACCGAACTCACGAAGATGAAACGCCGCACGCCGGCATCGGCCGCCTGGCGGGCGAGCTGGCGCGTGCCGTTCACGTTCACGCGGCGGAACTCGGCCATGGGGTCGCTTGCGTTCTCGCTCATCACATGGACGCGCGCCGCCAGATGCAGGACGACCTGGCAGCCTTGCAGAGCGCCGGACCAATCGGTGGTGCCATCGATACTTCCCACCACCGAGCCCGGCATGCCGCCCGGGAGCGACGTCTGCGTGCGGGCAGCCAGCTGCAGCGGCAGGTTTCGACGGAGCGCGTGGGCGCAAACGGCGCGACCCAGAAAGCCCGATGCGCCCGTGAGCAAGGTTCGCTCCACCTTCATCACTGGGCGGGCCTCACGACTTGCGCCACACCGTGCGGTTCACATAGTCGGTGTAGCTCATGACCACCCGCAGCACCTGTTGCGACACGGCCGGGGCTTCGTAATCCGGCACGGGCCGCGTGGAAGCGCCCCCGCGCACGTGCTGCGCCATCACCACTCGAACGGCTTCGAGCACGTCCGACTTGCCAAGTCCGCTCATGATGAGGGTCCCCACGTCCATGCCTTCGGGACGTTCATGGGCATGGCGGATGGTGATGGCCGGCAGGTTCAGGAGCGAGGCCTCTTCCGTGATGGTTCCGCTGTCGGAGACGACGCACGCGGCTTCCATCTGAAGCTTCACATAGTCCAGGAAGCCGAAAGGTTTCACAAACTGAACGAGCGAGTGAGGTGTCCCATGGTCACTTTCCTCAAGGCGGTTTCTCGTGCGCGGATGCGTCGACACGATGACGGGAAACCCATAGGCGTCTGCCAACGCATTCAGGCTGGTCAGCAGATGACCGAGGTTTTCGGGCACATCGACGTTTTCTTCGCGGTGCATGCTTACCACAAAGAAGCGGCCGCTGCTCAGACCGAGGCGGCCCAGCACATCGGACGCCTGGATCTTCGGCAGGTAGTGATCCAGCACCTCGCGCATGTGCGAGCCGGTCTTGATGATCGTCTCTGGCCTCACACCTTCGGCAATCAGGTACCGGCGCGCATGTTCCGAGAGCACCAGGTTGATGTCACTCAGGTGGTCCAGCACCTTGCGGTTCAGCTCCTCAGGGACCCGTTCGTCAAAACAGCGGTTGCCCGCCTCCATGTGGAACACAGGAATCTTTCGACGCTTGGCCGACAGCACCGCCAGACACGAATTGGTGTCGCCGTAGAGCATCACGGCATCCGGGTTTTCCTGCGCCATCACCCCATCGGCCTTGATGATGACCTGCCCGATGGTTTGCGCTGCGTTGTCGCCCACTGCAGCCAGGAAGTGATCGGGCTTTCGGATCTCCAGATCGTCAAAAAAGATCTGATTCAGCTCGTAGTCGTAGTTCTGCCCCGTGTGCACCAGAACATGGTGGGTGTGGCGATCGAATTCGGCAATCACCCGGCTCATCTTGATCAGCTCGGGGCGGGTGCCGACAATGGTCATCACCTTAAGCATGGAGCGCATCCTTGATGAAATCGAGTTGCAACAGCAGTTGCCTCACCTGACCGACGTCCAACCGCTCGGTGTTGTGCGATGTGTAGTCCTCAAAGGCGGAAACGCGCGTCTCACCTTCGACAAAGTACTTGTTGTAGTTGAGATCGCGGTCGTCGGCCGGCACCCGGTAGTAGCGGCCCATGTCATCGGCCCGCGCCATCTCTTCGCGCGACAGCAGCGATTCGTAGAGCTTCTCGCCATGGCGCGTGCCGATCACCCGGATGGAACTCGGGCTTTTGAAGAGTTCGATCAAGGCCTGCGCCAGGTCGCCGACGGTAGAGGCGGGCGCCTTCTGCACAAAGATGTCCCCCTGCACGGCGTGTTCGAAGGCGTGCAGCACCAGGTCCACCGAGTCCTCCAGCGACATCAGGAAGCGCGTCATGTTCGGGTCGGTCACCGTCAGCGGTTTGCCTGCGAGCATCTGCTCCACGAAGAGGGGAATCACAGACCCCCGCGAGGCCATCACGTTGCCATAGCGGGTTGCGCACAGCACGGTTTCTCCTTCATGGCGCATCCGGGCCTTGGCCACCATCAGCTTCTCCATCATCGCCTTCGAAATGCCCATGGCATTCACCGGATAGACGGCCTTGTCGGTGCTCAGCACCACCACACGCTTGACGCCGCTGGCAACGGCCGCATTCATGACGTTTTCTGCGCCGAGCACGTTGGTGCGAACCGCCTCCATCGGGTAGAACTCACACGAGGGAACCTGCTTGAGCGCAGCCGCATGAAACACGTAGTCGACACCGTGCATGGCCTGGGAAACGCTGTCGAGGTTGCGCACGTCGCCAATGTGGAACTTGAGCTTCGGGTTGTTCAGCGACAGGCGCATGTCTTCCTGCTTCTTCTCGTCGCGGCTGAAGATCCGGATCTCGCGCACGTCGGTGTCGAGAAAGCGGCTCAGCACGGCATTGCCGAAGGAGCCGGTGCCTCCGGTAATCAACAGCGTTTTTCCAGCAAACATCAAGAGTCTTTCAGTGAAAGTCGCGCATCTGCGCCACAAGCGTCGGCCACGGAGGTGCCAAATAGCCCGTGGCGTCCCGGAACCGGTCCGCATTCAACGATCGATCGATCACCACGCGGTCGTCGGGTTCGATCTCAATGTCCTTTTCGTAGGCACTGCCAATGAGTTTCAGAAGCTCGAACTTGTTGATGGGCTCTGCGGCAACGTGATGGAGCCCGCTCAGCGCAGGGTTGGGAAGCACGAAGTCGCGAACAACGCGCGAGAGTTCCACCGTCGGCAGTCCCGAGAAAATCGCTCGCTGATAGCCCTTCACCTTGCCCTGCTGAGCGAGGAACCAGCCGACCAGTCCATGCGCACTGTTGAGCTCATGACCAATGATGGAGGTGCGCAGTGTGACGGTGTGCGGGTAGCTCACCTCACCGAGGTACTTGGACCTGCCGTAGAGGTCTTCAGCGTCCGAAGGATCGGATTCGCGGTAGTTTCCCTTGCGACCATTGAAAACACAATCGGTGCTGACATGCACCAGACGGGCACCCACCAGGCTGCACAGCCTGGCCAGCCGATGTGGCAGCAATGAGTTGATGGGCAATGCGTGCAAGGGATCGTCGGCCTGGGCCAGCTGCTTGACCAGCCCGATGCAATTGATCACGACGGCGGGACGAATCTCGGCAAACAGAGCGGTCAGTGCGTCGAAATTCTCGACATCGACGCCGGTGACAATGCGCTGCGCCAGAGGGGCGTCAAGCTGGCGCAGCACCCCCGCCGAGCGCGCCGTGCCGAACACCTCAAGTTCGTCGGATTGCGCCATGGTGCGCAGCATGGCATTGCCCAGCATGCCCGAGACACCCAATACCAGAATCTTCACCGCTGTCTCTCCCGCGCTTGCCGCGCATTCGCTGCCACCAGTTCCTCGAAGTGCTGCACCAGCTCGGTCGTCAGCCGATCCAGCGAGAAGTGGGCGGCGGCATGCCGGCGGGCATTGTCGCCCATTTGCGCTCTCGCCTCGTCGCTCAAATCGGCCATGGCCTGAACGGCGTCGGCCAATGCTACTGCGTCTCCTGCCGCGCAAGAGACACCCGCGCCTGCCTGTGTGACCACCCGTGCGCCTTCTCCATTCAACGAGGCAATGACAGGCCTCCCGGCGGCCAGATAGCCCTGCAGCTTGCTGGGGATCGTGTACGCGAAGATCGGCTCATCGCGCAGCGAGACCAGAAGGGCCGACGCAGCGGCATAGAAGCCGGGCATGGCAGCGGGGGGGAAGCGCCCCGGTAGCACCAGGTTGCGCAAGCCCTTGATCCGGACCTGTTCCGCCAGCCAGGCAGAGAGGCTGCCACTGCCGACCAGATAGAAGCGCGCGTTCGATCCGCTGTGTTGAAGTATTTCCGCTGCGCCAACGACGGTTTCGAGCGACTGCGCAGTGCCCAGGTTGCCAGCGAACACCACCGAGAAGTGCGCGGCAATCTCGCTTGTCAGCGCGTCAACGGCTGCGTCGGCCACCTCCGCAACCGGCTCTTCCACCCATGCATTGGGGTAGTAGTGAATTCGGCCCGCATCGCCCGCAAGCTTCTCAATGGGGGCGCGGAAAGCTTCGGAGGGCACCAGAATGCGGTCTGTGTGCCGGTAGATGAAACGCACTGCGCGCGATACCAGCCCCAGCGCCGCAGAGTTCCTGACGAACCCCGTGGCCGACAGGCTTTCCGGCCACAGGTCTTGCACCCAGACCGCCAGCGGCGCCCGCTTCAGGCGGGCCAGCCAGATCGCGGGCAGCGCCTGCAACAGCGGAGAGGGCGCGTACACGAACACGGCATCGAACTTCCGGGAGCGCAACAGCCAGGGGCCTATCGCGGCACCACTGGCCACGAACGACAGGTAGTTCAACGCAAGGCGCCACGACGAGCGCTTGCCTCGGGGGAACAGTGGTAGCCGCACCAACTCCACGCCATCGTGAAACTCTCGGGCAACGCCCCAGGCGGCATGCCCCGGGAAGACCTCACCATCCGGGTAGTTCGGCTTGCCGGTGAGGACGGTGACTTCGATGCCGCGCTCCTGCAGGCTTCGCGCCAGTGCGTTGATGCCAAAGGTTTCCGGCCAGAAGTACTGGCTGACGACCAGCACCCTCATGGGGTGACACACGCCTTGGTCGTGGCGCCCGTGTGGGCGCCTGCCGATTCCAGAATGTCCTGCACGAAGGCTTCTGTGGAAAACACGTTGGGTGGATCTTCGCGTTGGTGCAGGTGGCGTTTGACAGCCCGGGCGATGGACATGGGCGACCCCGGATCAAAGGTCTGCACTGGAACGGCCACGTCGCGAACATAGTCCAGCTCCGAAGCCACGATGGGGAGGCCCAGTGCGGATGCCTCGATCAAGGGAAGGCCGAACGATTCCAGGGTGGAAGGAAAGATCAGGGCTCGAGACCGTTGGTAGCACCGCGTGACGTCCGACGAGTGCAGTTTGCCGAGGTTCACGATCTGCAGGCCGACATCTTGAACAGCTCGCTCGATGTCCTGCACCAGCTGTGGGTGCGCGGCGGGGTCCAGCGTGAGGCACAGGGAGGGAAACACGCCCTGGGCGGCAAGAAGCTTCCACGCCTCCATCAACTGAAGGTGATTCTTGTGCGGCTCGCCGGATGCGACGTACACGAAGTCGAACTCCCTTGCGCCACCGCCTGAGTTCAATCTCGGGTGGGCGGGCGCGAAGGGAAAGACGCGGGCGCTGATCCCGGTTTCGCGCAACAGCTCGGCGGCCATCGACGGGGTCTGCACATAGACGACCATTTCTTTCGCATTCAGGCGGTGTTTGAACCAGGAGCGTTCCATTCGAATGCGCCACCGCGTTGCAAAAGAGAATGCGCCGAGGTCGCGATCGCCGAAGAGGTACCGGTTCTGCAGAAACACGCGGACCCTGGCCCTGTTGCGCAGCAGAGGCGGAAGATTGCCGAAGCAAAGAACCGTGTCCTCCGGTGCAGCGAGGGAACCCAGGCGCCATTCGGCAAGGAATCGACGCAGGAGGGTAGGCGCCACCCGCTCGACCTTCATCTTTGAAGGAATCGAAGGAAGCTCCAGCCGAGCGTCCAGCAGCGCGAAGCCCTCCATCGACGCAACGGTTTCCAGCACCGACAAAAGCAACGTCCTACCACCACCCTGGTGGATGTTGGGCGCGTGAACGATCAGGCTCAAGCCTGCTCCTTGGGTCTTGCCAGCACCAGCAAGGTTTCGCCGCCCATGAGGCGGGCGCCGAGATCGTGGTTGATGGCGAAGACAGCGCGGCGAAGCAGGCCAGCCAGTTTTGTCTTGAAGGAACGGCGCGGAGCATTGAGCGATGCGCCCGTGAAGCGGGCTTCCACCACCTCATAGCCACACTCGTCCAGCATGGCCAGAGCCAGCTTGCGCGTGAAGTAATGAAGGTGTCCCACCTGCTCCCTTACATGCAGCAGGGGTGACTCACGCAGCACGCTCATGGCCGACAGGTCCAGCGGAATGTGAAACACCATCAAGCGTCCGTGCGTCCGCAGGCGCTCGAGAAAACTGAACGGGTCGCCCAGGTGTTCGAGCACGTCGAGCATGAGCACGACGTCGTGGGGCGCCTGGTTGATGGCCAGGAAGTCGCCGACCTGGAACTGGATGTGGGCCGCACTGTGCCGGGGCCAGAAATTTGCAGCGCCTGGCGCAATGTCGTATCCCAGCAGGGTGGTGTCGGGGTACGACCGGCGCAACTCGGCGAGCACCGCGCCGGAACCGCAACCCACTTCAACGATGGCGTTGGGCTGCACGCGGTTGCGCCGCAAGATCTCAGCGACCAGATTGGCTTTCCACGGCGCATCGCCGGAATCCCAATCCGGGTTCTTGTCGGCATATTCGCCGCTCAGGTAGCGGCGGGAAACGATGTCTTGATCCATTGCATGCCTCATGCTTGCGTGCCCACTCCGGCAGATGGCTCCAGGATGGAGCGGTACAGCCCGGCGATGTGAGCCGCCGAGTAGCGCGCTCTCACCTGATCCCGAACGGCCGGATCGACTTGCGGCGGTGCCTGCACAAAGGCGCGCAGCAAGGCAAGGTCTTCTGGGGATGGCGTCTCGCTGCGCACCAGCGTCAACAGGGCGGAGTACCCTTCGAGCGCGATCAGAGAGGCGTCGCTGGGCAAGCTTACGATATTCAGGATCGGCCTTCCCACGGACATGTATTCGATGACCTTGCTGGCGAGTTGCGACGCTGAATCGTTGCCAATGTTGACCAGGATGTCGGCGCCTGCCATGGCTTCATGGACCGCGGAACGGCTCACGATGCCGTGCACGAACATGGACGATCGGGCCGGTTCCGGGCAGGCCGCCAGTTCTTCGGCGCAGTCGTTGGTGGCGCCATAAAAATGCAGTTCTATCCTGCGTTCAGGCATTGCCGCTACCAGGCCTGAGAAACACGCCAGAAGGAACCGGGGGCTGCGCAGGCGGCGGTACAGCGTGCCCACGAACACAAGGCGCAGGGCGTCGCCCTGTGCGGCGGGCCGGGCCACCTCGTGCACCGGAGGAAGGGACAACAAGGGGGGCACCAGATGCGTCTTGCCGCGCGACTCTGGAAAGTTCAGCTCATACAGGGCGCGCGTGGCTTCGGTGGTGACGCTGATGGCGGTTGATCGCCGGATGATGCGGGACTCCACCCAGCGATTGAGCCAGGCGTACAGCCGCCGGTTGTTGGGAGAGGGCTCCTCCATGAGGTGGAAGGGATCGCCGATATCCACCAGCCACCGGGCGCCGGGCGCGCCTGGCATGGCCAGCCAGCCGGCCACGTGTCCGCTGAAGGGATGCGAAATGGAGACGACCCAGTCGTAGCGGTGCTCCCGGCAAAGATCCCTGGCCTTCGTCGTCGCCGGGACCACCCAGCCACACGCGTAATCGGGCCAGTACGTGGTGCGCCAGAGCGTGCGCACGGCTTTCCGCAGAGCTGCGCGCAGTGGTTGGCCGGTGCGGACCCGTTCCGTGCGGGCCGAGCGCGACGCGGCAGTGCCCGCGGCCACCCTCGCCGATGCATTGATCAGCCAGTCGCTAACGCGGTGCACGATCACGCCGGTGGGCGCCTCGTCGGGAGAGGAGCCGGCTTGTGCGGCGCAAAGAACATGCACCTGGTGGCCCGCCTGCGCAAGCTGCTGCGCCACGGCAGCCCAGCGGAATGCGCGCGGCGTCAGATCGGGCGCGTAGGAATGGGTGATGAGGAGAATCTTCACGATGTGGCTGTTCCCTCAATCTGAACTCGACCGTAGGCATGTGAAAAGGGCAGAGGCGCCGGGGTCGAGGCCGTCAATGCCAGCCCGCCTTCGGCGAAATCGCGGATGGTGATGCCCCGGCTTTCGAGGGCAATGATGCGATACACCCAGGGACCGTATCCGGCGTGCCGACCAATGAATCCCCGGGGACCGAAGTACAGGCATTGGCCTTCAGCGGCGCCCCGCAAATCGAACGCACCGAGCGAGAGATCGGCAGGTTCGCGCCCGGCGACGTGCGGGACGTGGTGAGCCGCGGCAGAGCGGTACGCATTGCGCATTTTCGGGAATGCCGTGTAGAGGTAGGTACCCGGGTCCCGCACGCGATCCTCTCCGTCCAACACGAGCTCCATGGCCAGTTGATCGCAATGGGCGTGCGCGCCCAGGCCCGCGACCCCGATCTCGCCACATCGAACCGCGAGGTACAGACCCGGGCTGTGGAACACGTAGCAGCCCATGCCGGGAAACGCTTGGCAGCGAAGGCCTTCCAGCAGATCGTGCGAGACACTTTCGAATTCCCCCGTCCACCGGCTGAGCGGCGGTGCCTGTTCGAACTGTCGAACCGTGTCGCCCCAGATTTGCTCGTCGCCGATGGCCATGGAGGTCGGGCCTGCGCTTGCAGGTTGTGCTTCATGCGCGGGGCCGAGACCAGCCAGGCCACGCAAGATCCAGGCGCCAGGTTCCGTGGTGTCTGCCCCGCCCGGGGGCGCACCGTTGAGTGAACGGATGCCGCAGACCAGCGCGTCATGGTCCAGCGACCACCTGGGTGACTGCACGCCGTCGCTGCCGGCCCGCAGCTGTTCTCCACTGCCGAGAATGATGAAACGGCCACTGTCGTTGTCACCAAACTGGGTGACCGTGCCGTCGGGCCGCGTCAAGGCTTCGGTGAAGTCGGCCATCCTCGCAAGTCGCGTCCAGCACCAGGTCGGCACGGGCGACATGCGATGGCTGCGCGGAACGGCGTGCAGGGCATGTGCCTCGCCGCGAAGCCTTGGCATGCCCGCGGCACGGGGGGGTGACGAACGCGTGAGCACGGCGAGTTTCTCCTGCGGGAGATTGGCCAGGAGCGCGAACGCCCAGAGCACCATCTCCGCGGACAAGCGGTGGTAGCACACGGAGGCTTCGAAATTGCTGCCGTCCTCATGGAACTGGTAGTCCATCTCGGCGATGATTTCCTGCACCGCGAAGGCCAGCCAGGCATCCACCTCGTCACTGGCCGGCAGGTACGCCGCGGCAAAAAGCAGGCCAACGATATTGGCCAGATAGTGGTTGCCGCGGTACCTGGGCGACCACTCGAGGTGCCGGACCACGTGACGCGCGTGGGCGAGAACGCTGGCGCAGAACGTGCGTTCAAACGCCTCGTCCAGTTGCACCCCCGCTGCCTTCACGATGTCGTGCGCCACCAGCAGGTTGGCGCAACGAATCCCCACATCCATCGCGCAGTTCCAGTTCACACCAAAGCCCGGCGGATTGGTGGCGATGAAGTCGAGCACCTGGTTGCGGAATTCCTGCGCATACAAGGCAGGTTCCTGGAATCCCGTTGAGCGCATCGTCGCGAAGTGACAGGCGAGTGCCATTGTGGGCAGGTGCTGCATGCGCGACAACTCCCACGGCACCTTGACATCCACACCGGCCAGCCGTGCGAACTGAATGTCCCCATGCCACGTGCTTTCGCGCCAACGGTATCCCGATTTGAAATCGAGGTGCCAGTCGATCGGCGTGTAGCCAGGCCCGATCAGTTGCCACACACGTTGCGACTCACCCAGGTTGTTGCGATGGATTCTGCCTGCCAGCCAGAGCCCGCCAGGGTCTGCCCGCACTGGTTTCGACATGGCGTAGGACACACCATGAATCCCCGGGCAGCTCACGCCATGCGCCACCACCAGTGGGCCGGATCCCAGCAGATCAAAACGGTGAGCCCGTGCCTGCTCGGACTGGGCGAGCACCAGCGGTGCAAAGCCCGGGAATCGATGGGAGAGTTGCGCCAGAAAGTCGGGGCCCAGAAACGCAAAGCAGGTGTTCGCCAAGGTCTGCGCAGAGGGAGAGGTCGCATCGGGAAATGTGGTGCGCCTGCGATCCTGGAAACGCTCGATCGAAGCGCGAACCTCGCGATGCACGCGGCCCGTGATGCGCTGGCCGAGTGTGTGCAGGCGCGCGAACGGACCCTTCATGCCTCGGTACCCTGAGACGACGCAAGCTGGTGCCGACGTTCCAGGCGCCGGGTCTCGTCCCGGATCACCCACCACACCAGCACAAAGGTGGCCACCGCCACCACCACCTGCGCCCAGGCCGCGCCCCACACGCCGTAAGCCCAGATCAGTGGCACGCCTGCCGCAAAGGCCAGCACGGTGGTGATCGCTGCGATCCAGCTTCCCTGCTTGATGGCGCCGATGCCCAACATGGCGGCACCCCCGATGGCGTAGGTGGACCAAAGCACGAACTTGGCCATGAGCAAGGTCAGAAGGGCGGGAAAATCCGCGTAGCGTTCGCCGAAGAACCAGAACTTGAGCGCCCATGCGCAGGCGATCAGCGTGGCAGCGACCAGAACACCCGCGACGAACATACCGATGGACCATTGGCGCAACTGTCGGCGGAACTGCGGCGGGTCGCCCATCAAGGCCGTGAACATGGGGGTGGCCACGCTCTGGGCGGTTCCCACCAGCGCGCCGGCGGCAACG
>Ga0070754_10003584_pt1 | contig 10926 bp, 15 predicted proteins | sample VirMetDEL_Sep_01_FD_75181 | JGI IMG/M metagenome (GOLD analysis project Ga0070754, IMG submission 75181) | Aqueous microbial communities from the Delaware River and Bay under freshwater to marine salinity gradient to study organic matter... | ecosystem: Environmental > Aquatic > Marine >... | reverse complement strand
GTTTCATGACATCGCCCTGAAACCAGGGTCTGGAGCGTGAAATGAAAGTCGATTCTTCACCCGATTCGTATATTGGTTCCGTGGCTGGTGGCCCCCAGAAGGCCGCCGACAAGCCCGTCTCCGGTTCGGAAGCCGCCGCTGGCGTGCCTGCGGGCAAGCCCCAGGCGGCGGGCGTCTCCGTGACGCTCTCGTCGGCCACCGTCTCGGCCATGGGCCCGGGCGGCGGCGGCGAAGTGTTCAACGCCGAGAAGGTCGAAGCCATGAAACAGTCGATTGCCAACGGCACGTTCCAGGTGAACGCCGAGGCCATCGCCGACAAGATGCTGGCCAATGCGGCCGAAATGCTGTCAGGGGCAAGATCCTGATTTTTTAACCGAACCACCGCCATGAACCACCCGTCTGCGAACAACGCCCACCCCTGGATCGCCACGCTGCAAGCCAGCCTGGACACCCTGGAGACCGCGTTGCTCAAGGGCGATGCGGCCGGCGTCGAGCAGGCCAGCGCGGCCATGCAGTCGGTGCTGCAGCAGGCCCCGAAAACCAGTGAATTCGCCGTGCCCGGCAGCACCCTGCGCAGCGACATGCAGAACGCCGCCCAGCGTTTCGCCCAGTTGCGCTCGGCCGTGCTGCGCGCCAACGCCCAGAGCGAACGCGCCGTGGGCAGCCTGCTGCCCCAGCAGGCCCTGCAACGCCAGCCCACCTACGGCCGCACCGTCAAGCCCAATGCCATGGGCGGCGCGGGCCGGGGATTCCTGCGGGCCTGAGCCTTTACCTTCTCCATTCCGAACGGCCCCTTGAGGGCCGTTCTCGTTTTTCCCGCCAGAACCCTGAAGCATCCTCCCTTGAAGTGGTGACAAAAGGCACACATCCATGTAGCATCCAGCCATGAAGCCTTTCCAGTGGAGTGCGGACAAGAACGAAGTTCTTCAGGAGGAACGGGGCGTCTCATTCGAAGCCATCGTGGTGGCCATCGATTCGGGTGGCCTCCTGGACATCCTGGCTCACCCGAACCCGGACAAATACCCCAGGCAAAGGGTGCTCGTCGTTGAGCTCGATGGGTATGCGTATCTGATCCCCTTTGTCGAGGAATCTTCTTTTTACTTCCTCAAGACCATCATTCCCAGCCGCAAGGCGACCCGGGACTACTTGAACTCAGGTGCAGACCATGAAAAAGACTGAATCCGAGGACAGCGACATCCTCCGCGCATACGAAAAAGGCCAGCTGAAGTCGGTGGCCAGCAAGAGCGAACTCGCGAAGTTCAAGGCCGCCGCGCGCGCCACAGGCTTGAAGGACCGGCGCGTGAACATCCGGCTGTCTTCCGGCGATCTGAATGACATTCAGGTCCGGGCCATGGAAGAAGGCATGCCGTACCAGACGCTGATCGCCAGCGTCCTGCACAAGTACGTCACGGGCAAGCTCGCCGAGCGGTCGCCCACATCGCCGGCTCCGGGTGCCGGCGCTGCGACGCGCCACAAGCGCGGCGCGCCCCGTTGACGGGGGCAGGATTCGTCAGCCGAAGTGCCAGGGGATGCGGTTGCGGAAGAACGTGCGCCAGCGCTCCATGCGCCAGGGCGGGAGCACCCTGCCGGGATCGGGCGCACCCATGGCGCGCAGCCGTGCTTCGAGCTCGGGCAGTACCACCTTGCGCGCTGCCTGCACCGGGGTGAGGGCATCGAACTCCGAGGGAAGCAGCGGGTTGGCGCCATGGTCCAGCAAGAGCGCGGCCACGGCCTCCTGCCGCTCCAGGATGCAGGCCACCAGGGGCGTGGACAGAAATTCCGGATGGGCGTAATTGACGTCCACGCCGTTCTTTACGTGGTAGCGCACCAGCTCGATGTCGCCCTCGCAGGCCGCCTGAAACAATTCCTTCCAGTCGCCGCCCGACATCAGGCCTCCAGCACCAGTTGCGTCTGGGACACCACCGCACACAACCTGCCATCGGCGTTGGTGATGCGCGTCTCCCACACCATGGTGGTGCGACCCCGGTGCAGCGCGACGCTCTCCCCCTTCACCGTGGTGCCAACCCTGGCACCCGAGATGAACTTGGTGCTGGAGTCGGTGGTGGTGGTGTTCCTGCCGGGCGCGAGGTTGATGACCGTGCCCACCGCACCCAGCGTGTCGGCGAACGCCATGTACGCGCCGCCGTGCAGGATGCCGCCAGCGGTGCACAGGTCGGGCCGCACGACCAGCTCCGCCACCACGCGATCCGGCGACAGTTCCAGCAGGCGCACCCCCATCAGGCCCGGGAACAGGGGCTCGATGATTTTCTGGATGGCGTCGATGTCGGGCATGGGATGGGTACTCCGATCCGGTTCACGCATGGGATGTCGCCGCAGATGCCGCCTGGGCGCAGCCCTCGGGCTTGAAGACACGCGTGGTGGATGCCGGGTTGTTGCCGAGTTTGCCCGCAGGCCGCCGGGGCCGGCGCACCAGTTCACCGCCACAGTTGGGGCACACGCCGCCCAGCTTGTCTTGTGCGCAGCCCGCGCAGAAGGTGCATTCAAAGGTGCAGATGAGCGCCTCGGTGGAGTCGGGCGGCAGGTCGCGGTTGCAGCATTCGCAACCGGGTCGCAGTTCGAGCATGGGGATGTCCTTTGCGGCGCTTCGCCGTTGCAAAAGACGCCACTCTAACGGCCCCTATCGCGCAGCGCAAACACCACCATGACCCGGAGTGCGAACACCCACCCAGAGACAGCGAGGGTCCGGCTACGCCGGCCCAAGCTGTCGTCCCCCCTCCCAGCGCCGACAGGCGCGCCAGAGAGGGGGGAAGCCGCGTCAGCGGCGCAGGGGGGTGTTTCTCGTCTAATGCTCGCGCAGTTTTGCCCGCAGCCGCGCGATCGACTGGCTGTGCAACTGGCAGATGCGCGACTCGGTCACGCCGAGCACCGCAGCAATTTCCTTCAGGTTCATGTCGTGCTCGTAGTACATGCTCATGATTTTCTGTTCGCGATCGGGCAGCACCTTGATGGCGGCCACGAGTGCGGTGCGCATGCGGTGATCCTGCAGCTTGGCTGACGGGTCGGCCTCGTGGTCGCCCATGTGGCGGTCGAGGAAACCGTCGTCGTCGTCGCTGTTGCCGCTGATGTCCTCCAGGTACACCAGCTGGGTGCCGCGCACTTTCGCCAGCAGGTGCTGGTAGTCGACCAGGCTCATGCCCATTTCTTCGGCGATTTCGCTCTCGCGCGGCACGCGGTGCAGCTTCTGCTGCAGGCGGTTCACCGCTTGCTCGATGTCCTTCTGGCTCTTGCGCGAGCCGCGCGACATCCAGTCGCCCTCACGCAGTTCGTCGATCATGGCGCCGCGAATGCGCTGGCTGGCAAAGGTCTCGAACTGCACGCCCTGTGTGGGCTCGAAACGCGCAATGGCTTCGGTCAGGCCGATCATGCCGACTTGAATCAGGTCGTCCAGCTCCACACTGGGCGGCAGCTTGGCGATCATGTGGTGGGCCAGGCGGCGCACCAGCGGGCTGTATTTGCGCAACTGGTCGTCGCGGTTGAGGGTCCCTTTGGCGGTGTACATCTTCAGCTCCACAGAGGTTGGGTCGCACTCGCTCGACCCGCTTGCCAGGCACCCGGCACCAGGCCGTGGTATCCGTTGTTGTCGGTATGGGACTTGCGGGGCCGTTCGATGGCACCGGCCTGCACGCGCCGCGCCCAGCTCGCAGCGGGCCAGATGTCCAGCGTCAGGCCCAGATGACGTTGTGCGGTGTCGGCCACCGTGTTCACCACCACCTGCAGCGAAGCCGGCGCGCCACTGGCCAGCGGTGCCAGCACCGGCGCCAGACCGGCGGTGTGCAGCAGCTTCACCGCGCCGTAAGCGTCGATGCTCGATTGCGGCTGCTCGATGACGGGCACCAGGGCGCGTGCGCCCATGCCCGGCAGCAGGCCGGCCAGATCGAATGCCGGGGCGAACAGCAGCACGAGCACGCCGGAAGCAAACGGCGCGAGCAGTCGCGAAACCGCCGCCTGCGCGCCAGCGGCCCGCGCGGTTTCGCCCAACGTGCGCAGGCCTTGCGCGCCCGGCATCACGAGCCAGTCGGCGCCATCGGCCGAGCGTTCGAGGTTCGAGATCGAAGGATCCTGCAGCGCGCGCAGCAGGCCCAGATGCGCGCCACCGCGCGAGTCCTGCGCACCGGACTCACCGGCGGTGCCGTCCACGATCACCACCGCGCGCCCCTGTGCAGACAAGCTGCCAGCCAGGGTGCACAGCCATTCGTAGCCGCGCGCTGGCTGGGCCGGGCTGGCCACAGGCACCAGGCCGGCGCTGCCTGTGGGCACCTCGGCGCGCAGGCCGGCGGCCTGATCGAAACCGGGCTCAAACATGCGAAGCCCCCAGCGAGATGCCGCTGGTCGCTGCCGGCGAGAAGAAGTATCCGATGTCGGTGGGCTGGGGGTCGTAGGCCGACTTGCCCTGCGTCATCATGGACTGGCGCACCAGCGCGGCGGCGTCGGCAGACTGCCAGTCCTCGGGCACGCGCTGGCCGTTGGCCACGCCGCGCAGCGTCACACCGTGGCGAATGAGCGCGTCCAGCGCGGGGCCGAGCTTCACGGCTTCGTCCACCTTGGAAAGCACCACGCCGTGCAGCTTGCTGGACTTGAAGGTGGTCAGCACCTCGTCAAGCGTGTCGCCGTGCGAGCCGGCGTTGAGCACCAGCGTCTTCTTCACCGACGGCATGTCCAGCAGGTCGAGCATGTCCTGCACGCGCTGGTCGCGCTGGCCCAGGCCGGCGGTGTCGATGATGACCATGCGCTTGCCCGAGAGCAGGTTGAGCAGGTCCTTGAGCGCGGCGCGGTCCTGCGCCTGGTGCGCCACCACGCCGAGCATGCGGCCGAAGGCGCGGAGTTGTTCGTAGCCCGAAACGCGGTAGGTGTCGAGCGTGACCAGGCCCACACTGCCGGCACCGAACTGCTTGACGCACTGGGCGGCCAGCTTGGCGGCGGTGGTGGTCTTGCCCACGCCGGTGGCGCCGATCAGTGACACCACGCCGCCTTCGTCGCACAGGCCGGCACCGGTTGCGGCCACCTTCACGTTGCGGGTGATCACGTCCATGAGCCAGCGCACGGCTTCCGGTGCAGCGGCATCGGCCGGCACGCGTTCGAGCACGGCGCGAGACATCGCTGGCGAGAAGCCGGCGCGAATCAGTTTGAGCATCAGGTTGGACTGGATCGGGTTCTGCCGCGACGAACCCAGCCAGGCCAGCGTGTTGAAGCGCTCCTCGATCATGGCCTTGAGCACAGAGAGTTCGACGGCCATGCGGCTGTCGTCGTGGCTGGCGAAACGCGTGGACGGCTGGGAGTCTTCCCAGGCGGGTTCGGGGTTGGCGCGGGTGCGGATGGGCTGCGGCGCGCGCGGCAACAAGGCCTCGGGGTCGTTGAAGCGCTGCACCGGCACGCTGATGGGTTCGACAGCGGGCACCGGCATGGGTGCGGCCTGCACCACCGTGGAGGGCGATACGGCGGCCTGTCGCGGGGGATCGAACGCTTCGGCTGCTGCAGGCGCCGCGCCGCCGTGCAGCGCGGCGCGGCGCTTGCGCAGCATGCGTTCGCGCACATAGTCCTGGAACGAGAGCGTGCTCATCGCCATGGCTTCGGTGTCGCTGGAAACGGAATCGCCGACGGCAGGTGTGGCCACGGCTGCCTTGGCACGAGCGGCCAGCGCTGGCCGCTGCGCCGGTGCGGTGTTGCCCCCCTGATCGGCCAGCGAGGCCAGGCTTTCTTCGGCGGCGGCCATCACCTCGAAACCGTCGCCGGTGGAACGCGTGGAAAGAATGACCGCACTGTCGCCGAAGGACATTCGCGCCTTGGCCATGGCCTCGCGCGAGGTGGGAGCGGTGAAACGCTGGATGTTCATGCTAAGTCCAATGAAACAGAGAAAACACGCCCGCGCCGGATTGCCACGCTGCGCAGGCGTAGGCGCGGTTCGCCGCGCAGGCTGGTGGCCTGCGCAAGGACCGCAACGCCCGCCTGCACAGCGTGGCGATCCGGCCCGGAGGGTGAGCGCCTGCCGTGGGCGCCCTCGTCGTTGTCAATGCTCGCCAGGCAACCAGCCTGGCTCCGCTTGACGCCTAGATGGCGCCCACGGCAGGCGCTCACGCGGGCGTGTTTTCTCTGTTTCATTGGACAAGTTCTCCAAGAATCGGGCCGATGCGGATGAGGTGGGTTTCAGGAATTTCGCTGTGCGCCAGCACCTGCAGGCGCGGGGCGGCGCGGCGCAGCAGGCGAGACATGGCGTTGCGGATGGCGTCGGGTACCAGCAGGCAGGCCGGCACGCCTTTCTCTTCCTGGCGGTTGGCGATGTCGGTGGCGGACTTGCTCAACATTTCGGCCACGCCGGGGTCGAGCGCGCCATTGGCGGCCCCCGACAGGGCCTGCATGAGAAGGCGCTCCAGGCCGGGCTCGATGGCGATCACTTCGAGTTCCTTGACCGGGCCGTAGATCTGCTGAACGATGGCCGGGGCCAGCGCCATGCGCACGCGGCGTGCCAGTTCGACCGGGTCGGTGGTGGCGGTGGCGTGCTCGGCCAGGGCTTCGATGATGGTGCGGATGTCGCGCACGTGCACCGACTCTTCCAGCAGCAGCTGCAGAACTTTCTGGAAGGTGGCAACCGGGACCATCTTGGGCACGACTTCTTCGATCAGTTTGGGGGCCAGGCGGGTGACGTGTTCAACCAGGTCCTGGGTCTCCGTCCGGCTGAGCAATCTCGCGGCCTGGACTTGCATCAAGTGTGAAAGATGCGTCGCCAGCACAGTCTCGGAATCAACCACCGTAAAACCGGCCATTTGCGCGCTCTCGCGCTGCTTTTCGTCGATCCAGTGCGCAGGCAGGCCGAACGCCGGATCGGTGGTCGGCGTGCCGATCAGCGGCGTGTTGATGCCACCCGGATCGATGGCCAGGAACATGCCGGGGAACACCTCGCCCTCGCCCACCACCACACCGCGCAGCGTGATGCGGTAGCCGCTGGGGCGCAGCTCCAGGTTGTCGCGCACGTGCACGGCCGGCGGCAGGAAGCCCACCTCCTGGGCAAATTTCTTGCGCACGCCCTTGATGCGGGTGAGCAGGTCGCCCTGGCGGGTCTTGTCCACCATGGCGATGAGGCGGTAACCCAGCTCCAGGCCGAGCAGGTCGACCGGCTGCAGATCGTCCCAGGTGGCTTCGCCGTCACCCTGCGGGGCCACCACCTCGGGCGCGGGTGCGGGCCGGTTCTCCACCTGGTGGCGCCACCAGGCCATGCCGCCGAACACGGCAGCAAACATCAGGAAGAAGAGGTGTGGCATGCCCGGCACCACGCCCAGGGCGAACAGCACGGCGGCCACGATGGCCAACACCTTGGAGGACAGGAACATCTGCTCCATCACCTGCACGCCGAGATCCTCGTCCTTGCCCACGCGCGAGACCACCATGGCGGCCGCCACCGAGATCAGCAGCGAGGGAATCTGCGCCACCAGTGCGTCGCCCACGGCGAGCAGGATGTAGCTGTCGGCCGCAGCGCCCATCGAGAGGCCGTGCTGCATCATGCCGATGGCGAAGCCACCAATGATGTTGATGATCAGGATCAGGATGCCGGCGATGGCATCGCCTCGCACGAACTTGGAGGCGCCGTCCATGGAGCCGAAGAACTCGGCCTCTTCGCCCACCTCGGCGCGCCGGCGCTTGGCTTCCTTCTCGTCGATCAGGCCGGCGTTCAGGTCGGCGTCGATGGCCATCTGCTTGCCGGGCATGGCGTCCAGTGTGAAGCGCGCCGACACCTCGGCGATGCGCTCGGAGCCCTTGGTGATCACCACGAAGTTGATCACCACCAGGATCACGAAGACGATGAAACCGACCGCGAAGTTGCCGCCGATCAGGAAGTGGCCGAAGGCCTCGATGACGGCGCCGGCGGCACCCGGTCCGGTGTGGCCTTCGAGCAGCACCACGCGGGTGGAAGCCACGTTGAGCGAGAGGCGCAGCAGCGTGGTGAGCAGCAGCACGGTGGGGAACACCGAGAAATCGAGCGGACGGCGCATGTAGGCCGCCACCATCATCACCACCAGGGCAAGCGCGATGTTGAGCGTGAAGAAGGTGTCGAGCAGCCAGGTGGGCAGCGGCAGCACCATCATGGACAGCACGGTCATGACCAGCATGGGCGCAGCCAGGCCACCGGCCCAGGCGGCATTGCGCCGGAACCATTGCTGCACGGGTTGCAGGAAGTTCATTCAGTGGCCTCCGGGGCGGATTTCTTGAAATGCGGATCGAGCTCGGGTGGCACCTGTGGCGTGGGCATGTCGCCGGGCATGGCGCCCACGCCCTTCATGGCGGCCTTGAGCTGGTACACGTAGGCCAGCACCTGCGCCACGGCGGTGTAGAGGGCCGATGGAATCTCGTCGTCGATTTCTGCGTGGGCGTACAGCGCGCGCGCCAGCATGGGCGACTGCAACACCGGAATCTTGTGTTCGCGCGCGACGTCACGGATCTTCATGGCGATGAGATCGGCGCCCTTGGCGATGACGCGCGGCGCGCTCATGCTGGCATCGTCGTAGCGGATGGCCACGGCGTAGTGGGTCGGGTTCATCACCACCAGGTCGGCCTTGGGCACGGCACCCACGCTGTTTCGTTGGGCCATTTCGCGCTGGCGTGCGCGGCGTTGCGACTTCACGTGCGGGTCGCCTTCGGCTTCCCTGTGTTCGCGTTTCACTTCTTCGTGAGACATGCGCAGGCGGTGGTTGTGCAGAAACTTCTGCGCCGGCACGTCGATGACGGCAAAGAACACCACCACCAGCAGCAGCAGGCTCACGCCGAGCGTCATCCAGCTCCCGAGCTGGCCGAGCGCGGATTCGAGCGGCTGCATCACCAGGGTGCCGAAGAGCTCGACATGCGAGGCGATGAACTGCCAGGCGACGACGCCGACCACGGCGGTGATGCCGGCGAGCTTGGCGGTGTCGACCAGCTGCTGTTTGGAGAACAGGCGGCCGATGCCAGCGAGGGGGTTGAGTCGGTTGAGGTCGGGCGTGATGGGCTTGGTGCTCAGCGCCCAGCTGCCCGATGCGACCACTGCCGCCATGGCGATGGCCAGCACCAGCAGGCCCAGCGGCAGGTAGAGCATGAGACCCTGAGCAAAGCCGTCCACAAGGCGTTGCAGCGCCAGTTCTGGCTGTTGCAGGGCCTGGTGGTCAAACGTGAGCTGGCTGCGCAGGCTGGTGCGCAGTTTTTCGAAGCCCATGGGAGCAAAGGCCAGCAGCACCAGCGCACCGCCGCCGAGCACGGCGAGGTTGGACAGGTCCTTGGATCGCGCAACCTGGCCGTCGTCGCGGGCCTTTTTCAGGCGCTGCGCGGTGGCGGGTAGGTTCTTGTCCTGACTCGAAGATTCCATGGCTCGGTTTCATGCGATCGATGAAACCGATTCTGGAAGTTGGGGCGGAAAACTAAAGGGCGATAAGACGGTGTACGGGGGCCCTTTTCTGGGCTGCACCTCGCTGGCTTGAGGACGGCGGTCGCTCTGTTCCGCGAATGTCCCCCGAGTCGGCTTCGCCGCCTCTCCTCCTTAATTTCGCTCCACAGAACGACCGCCGCCCTCAAGCTGGGTGGCTGCTGGCGTTCTACGGATCTAGAAGCCCAGGCTGGCCAGCAGATCGTCGACCTGCTTCTGGTCGCTCACCACATCGGTGCGGCCCTCCGGGTTGACCACCGGTCCCGCCAGTTCGATGGCGTGGTCCTGCCCTGGTTGGCCTGAGGGTGCGGCTTGCAGCAGCAGGCTGAGCAGTTGTTCTTCAATGGTGCCGGCCAGTTGCACCACGCGGGCGATCACCTGGCCGGTGAGGTCGTGAAAGTCCTGGGCCATCATGATGTCGGTCAGGCGCGCATCGGTCTTCTCGCTCGTGGCCACCATCTCTTCAGACCACTCCACCAGCTCCGGCATGGCACGCGCCAGGCCCGGCACGCGGGTGATCGTGTCGCGAAGCTGGCGGCCGCGTTCGGCGATCAGGCTCTGCTCGGCCTTGGCCAGCTCCACGTGGTTGAGCACCTTTTCGGCGGCTTCGCCCGTGAGACGGGCGATGTACGAGAGGCGGCTTTGCGCATCGGGCAGCTGGTCCACCGTGCCCTTGAGCTTGTCGGTGTAACCCAGTTCCTTGAGCGCCTCGTGCAGTTGCCGGGTGATGGAACCGAGTTGCTGGAACATGGCAGGGCTGCCTGAGGCAGCTTCTTCTTCGTTCTGGTGCATTTTGCGGTGCTCCCTCAAAGACCGAGCTTCTTGAAGATGTTCGCGAGCTTGTCTTCCAGTGTGGCCTTGGTGAAGGGTTTGACGATGTAGCCGGCAGCGCCGTTCTGCGCTGCCATCACGATGTCTTCCTTGCGGGCTTCGGCGGTGACCATCAGCACCGGCAGGTGCTTGAGCTTCTCGTCCTTCTTGATCTCGGCGAGCAACTCGAAGCCGTTCATGTTGGGCATGTTGATGTCGGAGACGACAAAACTGAACACGCCGTTGCGCAGCTTGGCCAGCGCAGCGACACCGTCTTCCGCTTCGTCGGCATCGGCGTGACCGATCTCATTGAGCAGATTGCGCACGATGCGGCGCATGGTGGAGAAGTCGTCAACGATCAGGAATTTCATCGGGCTGGTCATGGGTGCCTCCGTGGGAGGAAAGGAACGGGTGAAATCGGGGCGGGCTTTTCAGACACCAGGCCGTGTGGGGGTTTTCGTCAGTTCTGCAGGAATCTGAAGCGCGGTGATGGGAGGCGCATCGATCGACGCTGCAGGGGTCGTGACCGGCGCGGGTTCGGGCGTGGGCGCCACCGCCGGGGTGGCCGGCGAAGTGCCGTGCAGCATGCGTTCCTCGGCCTCGCGTGTCATCACAACGATGCTGATGCGGCGGTTGATCGGATCGGTCGGTGTTTCGGGGCGCAGCAGGCGGCTCGAGGCCAGGCCTTCGACGCGGCGCAGCTTGTCGTCGGG
>Ga0070754_10003581_pt1 | contig 10928 bp, 7 predicted proteins | sample VirMetDEL_Sep_01_FD_75181 | JGI IMG/M metagenome (GOLD analysis project Ga0070754, IMG submission 75181) | Aqueous microbial communities from the Delaware River and Bay under freshwater to marine salinity gradient to study organic matter... | ecosystem: Environmental > Aquatic > Marine > Coastal... | reverse complement strand
TCAGCTTGACGCCAGCATCTATAGCTTGCTGTGCGGTGAGATCATCAGCAAAGCCCTCTTCCGTGGTGGTACCGGCGGCATAATCTACTGCTGACTTGTTGTATGTATTCCTGTCTGCGCCAAGAACCTGACGCCCGAGGGTGAGCAATGATCGCTTCTGCTCTTCATCGGCCTTTATTCCAGACTCACTAATTGCCAGCAGATTATTCTGCTCCAGAGTCTGCTCTAGAGCTTGCTCGTTAAGGGCGCCGGCAAGCTGAACGGCCTCCCTCGGGTCTGCATATTCTGGGCCATACTGCTTGCCCTGACTGTCCACAACAATGCTGGACTCTGCGCCCGTTTTCTCTAGTGAGAAGTTTTCGTACATGGGGAAGGAGCGCCCCATGCGGCTGAATATTTCTATGGCGGTGGCTTTGTAGGCATTGCCGCCTGCAAGCCTTTGCTCAACAACAGGGACTCCATCTGCCCCCGCTGTAGTAAACGGCACTGTGGCGGGTTCGACATTGATCACGTCGATTTCTTCTTCAGCAACCGGCATTGACCGCGCTTCTCGGCGCGCCTGCTCCTGCGCTTCTTCTTCTTCCCTGAGTTCGCACTCTCTCGCAAGAGACGCTTGATCAATAGCCGCCTTACGCCTGCCTGCCGCATAATTAACAACGAGATCTGCGGCGGCACCGACCGCTCCGCCAACGGTCAGGTCATCCCATGCTGACTCGCCGACGGGAGTGTTTGGATCATACAGTCCGCGAGCGGTAAAATCTTGAAGTAGGCCGGCAGTTACCTCTTGAACGCCTTCTACGCCTCCCGTCTTTGCCGCACTTGTTATTCTCGGCATGATTGACTTGGCGAGTGACTGGCCGGCAACGTCTCCCGGCAGACCCCTGAACAGCCGCTCAACGGGCGCTCACTCGGTCAGGCCAATGGCGCCCCCAATAGAAATAGCCGCGTCTTCTGTCTCAGGGCTGATTTCTATGCCTTGTGCGCGTGCCTGAGCGATTCTCTGTGACTGGTCACCAGCACCAGCGCCAACGGCTAGGGTGCCTGCGCCGCCGAGTTGAGCGGCCTTTAGCCCCTTGCCCGAGAGCCCTGCCACTTTACCGATAAGGCCGGGACCGAGGAATGTGAAGAAAGACCCAAGACCCTCACCAAACTTAGTTCCGAATGAGTCCTGATAGCGTTGATCCACGCCCAAGGCGCTTTCGTTGATGGCCTCTCGGCCTTGGCGAGCGAGGTTCAGAAGATAATCTTCGTCCTCATCATCTATTGCGTCTTCAAGCCCGACCAAGTTCAGGCCGGCATCAGCAAGCTGAAACAAGCCCTCTCCGGTGGAGATAAGGCTGTTTGCCACCCCGCGAGGAACGCCCTTAGCGAACTCAGAGACAGCGCCAAGCATCGTGGTATCTTCTCGGTCCCCCAGAAACTGAATGACATCGCCAGCAGTGTAGCCTTGAGAAAACGCGGAATCTAAGTCAAAGTTGTTTTTTTGAGACAAAAAAAGCGCGATATCCCCCTCGGTATAGCCCGCTTCGATTGCCTTCTGTATGTCTAAAGCCACTGATTAGGCTCCTAGTTGAGGAGGGCAGATAAGCCGCTAAGGTCTTTTCCCGAAAGCCCCCCAGTCACGTTTGGTGCCGACAGGTCCAGCCCCATCATCTGGTAGAGCGCTGACTCCAGAGTTTTAAATCGTGCTTTTTCTGGGTCCGTCATGATATTCGACTGCTCTCGCAGACTTGACACTTCTTCGGATAGCGCTCTGAGGATGGAGCGCTGGCTTGTCGCGTCACTAACATTAATTGAAGCGTCTATTTTGCGCTCCAACTGATCCAACTGCTTGTCAAACTGAGACTCCTGAGAGGTCAGTTTGCGCTCAAAACGCTCTGCCTCTTCTCCACGCCGAAGATCTTCTCTGCCAGCTTGGTAATCAGCCAAGCGCGCTCTCATGTCTAGCGTTCTGGCATCCTGCATGCCCTTTGTGGCGGCAGTTCCTGCGGCAGAAAGAGCTTTTGCAGTGTCTCCCGAAGCAATACCGGCGCCCAATTGCATAAGCGCGTTCGCTCTGGCCATTCTTTTGGAATCTTCGATTAGGTCTGAGAAGTCAAGAGAAGTGTCGCGGTCAAAGGCCGCTCTAGCGCGCTCTGCGGCTTCGGGCGCCTGACCCCCTCTGGGGTCTGCGCTCTCTGTCAGCGCACGACGCACGTCAGTCGTCGCATTATCTTCACACGAGGGGGCATCGGGTCTTGTTGGAAACGGGCTTCCGAGGAAGTCGTAAGTATTTCCGGCACGGTTTTTGCCGGTTCCTTGTTTTTGGCTGTTGTTCTTGTTGCCTTGGGCAATTGGGTCAGGCTCGTCTTGGCCACTAAAAAAGCCACCAATGTCGCTCAGCAGGATCGGGTCATTAGTGGATCCTGTAACAAGCTGATCCAGCATGTTTGCCGCGCCAGTAATCGGCGGCAGGTTGGCAAAATCTGTGAACGCCGTGCGAAGAACATTCTCAACACTTCCGGGCGCCTCCCTCAAAAGCTGTCCTATGCCAGCGCCATATCCTCCCTCATCAAGAGCGTCGGAAACTCTTTGACTGCGCCCCGCCTCGTAAGCCCTGATTGGCGCAACGCTTCGACGAACATCATCAGCTATGTAGTCACCAGCCTGACCTAAAAAATTGCTGACGCTACCAATTCCTCGACCAAGCGCGGTATCGGAAAAAGCATTAAGCGATGGTTCGCCCTGAAGGCCTCTGCGTCTTTGAGCTATTCCTGATGGAGAGTCACCCTGCACGACGGGCTGTCGCCCACGCCTCCGCTGGGGGGAGCTGGCATCTGTGTAAGCCTCTTGAGCAAGCTCAAGCATCCCTGAGAGAGGGTCGGCAGATTCTGTTCCGGGCTTTTGTCTAAACCCCTCGCTTTCCTGTAGATTTTTTTCTATTCTGGCGCGTCTTTTCGCATCACGGTCAACGCCTGTAATACCCAGCTCGTCGGTCAAGGCGCTGATCCTGTCGGCTATGCCGGTTGAGGATGAGCTAGGCACCATGCCATACACGTCCTGTATTCCCGAGCCCACAGCAGAGTCAATGTCCCCAAGAGCACCAAGGTCAACGCCACTAGACACTGCTTTGGGCGGTCTTGTCCCCGATGGCATTGACGGAAGCTCACCCATTCCAGCACGGGTAATCATGCCGTAGTCGGGCATGTTCATCTGCGCCTCTCTGATGACAGAGTCGTATGTGTCGCCCATAGCCGACCTTGCACCGGCAATCATGTCGCTTATCTCGCCCGTTCCAGTACGCCCCACCATGCTGTAGTCGGGCATGTTCATCTGCGCCTCTCTAACTAGGGTTTCAAGAATCTCATTAAAAGACCTGCCGGTTGTTGCGGCAAGAACCTTCGCCTTTGCTTCAAGCTCGGCCTGCATCCCTGCCAGTGCATTCTCTCCGGGCATGCCGGTGAGCCCGCCATTCCTCATCCGCACTATCCCGCCTGCGGCCATTCCCATCGGCGGCATACCCGGAGGCATTCCTTGGGGAGGCATGCCCTGTGGCGGCATTTGCGGGGGCATACCCTGCGGGGGCATTCCCTGTGGAGGCATGCCTTGTGGCCCGCCTTGCGGGGGCATCCCCTGCTGGGGCATCTGCGGCCCGCCTTGAGGTGGTTGTTGGCCCATCTGAGGCGTCACCCCTTGCTGAGGCATCATGCCAGCAATACCTTCTCGCATAACCTGCTCTGCGACAGTGCCTTGAGGCTGTTCCTTTAGCTGTGCCTCGTAGCGTTTACGCATGTCAGCACGATTTTTTATTTCAGAGATGACCAAGAATTGAGGAATCTCTCCGGTAGGCATCTGGGCCTGTTGCATTAAGGCTTGATCTGGCAAGCCCTTGATCATGTCTTCTGCATCAAGAAGGTTCATTTATCGGCCCCCCATTCCTAGCGCGTTATAAAGTCCGACACCCGCTATGCCTGAGCCCAGTAACTGCTGGGTAGTGGACGGGGTGATGCCGTATGATTGTGAGACCTGTCCGGGCGCGATTGGAACGCCCTGAAGCATTGAGGCGTAGAATGATAGTTGCTCTTTCGGGAACGCTTGCTGTCTCAGGAAGTCTGTGTAACCAATATCGCGGCCGCGTTGCAGAAGCTCTCGCTCAATCTGGCCTGCTGTCTGCATCTGACGAAGCCGATCCATCTCCATCGCTTGGCGCTGAGAAACAAAGTCTCCCATCATGCCAGCCGCCGCCAACCGCTGTTGATCTCCAGACAATAATTGCCCGTAACCAGACTGAGCAAGCTCTGCACCTGTCCTAGAGCGTGCAAATGCAGCCTGTTCCTGAGCCTGCCTTGCGGCTTCGTTAGCTTGAAACTGCTGTAGCCGCAACTGCTCTGCGCTTTGCAGGGCGCCAATCCCGGCCTGAAAGCGATCCAGCCCCAAGCTGGCTTGAGCCTGCTGTAGCGCTTGGTTCTGCTGAAATGCCTGCTGTCTGAACTGCTCCATTGCCTGTCGTGAGGCATCTTCCTGTTGCTGGGCGCTAAGCCCCATCTCTGCGGCGCGCTGTCTTGCTTGCTCACCGAACTGAAATGCCTGTTGTTCTGACTGCTCTTGGAACTGCCGTTGCTGAAACTCCTGTTGAAATCCAGATTGTCTAAACTGCTCCTGCGCCTGCTGTGCGGCATCTTCCTGTTGCTGGGCGCTTAGGCCTAGCTGAGCCGCTTGTTGTCGGGCCTGCTCTCCAGCTTGATATGTTCCGATTTCAAATTGCTGTTGCTGTTGCCTTCCCGCTTCTGTTTGCTGGAACGCCGACTGGCGGAACTGCTCTTGAGCCTGCCTAGCGGCTTCTTCTTGCTGTTGAGCACTAAGACCCATTTGCGCGGCCTGTTGACGCGCTGACTCCCCAGCTTGGAATGCTTGCACATCCAGCTCTTGCTGGGCTCTTTGGCCTGCTTCCGTCTGCTGAAACGCCGATTGGCGGAATTGCTCTTGCGCTTGACGCGCCGCATCTTCTTGTTGCTGGGCGGTCATACCCATCTGAGCGGCTTGCTGACGGGCTGACTCACCAGCCTGAAATGCCTGAACATCAAGCTCTTGCTGAGATCTGCGACCCGCCTCAGTCTGCTGGAATGCCTGCTGTTCAAACTGCTCCTGCGCCTGCTGTGCGGCATCTGCTTGCTGTTGAGCAGTCATACCAAACTGAGCCGCTTGCTGTCGAGCACGCTCGCCAGCCTCAAACGAAGATATAGCCATCTGCTGTTGAGCCTGCCTTGCCTGCTCTGTTGTGCCGAAAGCCGCCTGTCTGAAGCGCTCTGCCTCCTGAAGTGCTTGTTGTTGGGCTTGGCCGGTCTGCAAGCCAAACTGCCCAGCCTGCAACCTTGCGGCCCTGTCGGCCTCAAAGGCGCGCTGTGCCTGCTCAAACGACTGCTGAGAACCCGCCGCCTGAATATCGCCAAGTTGGTCTTCAAGGTTTCTTTGGCGCTCTGCCTGCATAATCGCTTCACGATAACCGCCAAGACTACCAGCGCCAGCCGCCTGTAACCCAAGTTGCTGTCCCATAATGCGAGACTGCCGACGAGCCTCTTCCTTCTCCCTATCCACAACAAGTTGTTGATAAGGGCTCATGTACGCTTCAATCGTTCTTGGGTCTGCTATCGTGCCCGCTTCAAATCCGGGGCCGATATCCAGATCTCCAGCGTATTGGCTTTGCAGGTCTCTGGCAGAGTAGTCTTGGCCAAGCTCTCTGGCGACGTAGCCGGGATCAAAGTCACCTGCCTGATATCCAACATCAAGATCTCTCGCCTGATATCCCTGACCTATCTCCCCAGCCTGATATCCGGGGTCAAAAACTCCCGCCCGATATTCAGACTGAAGGTCGCGAGCAGTATATCCCTGACCTATATCCCCAGCCTGATATCCGGGATCAAAGTCACCTGCCTGATACTCAACATCAAGATCTCTCGCGGTATATCCCTGCTGTATATCCCCAGCTTGGTATCCGGGGTCAAAGGGACCGGCCTGATACCCCGGCCCTAGTCTCTCGGCGTCAAAGCCAGAGTCCAGCTGTTGTGGTGAGTAGCCCGGATTAAAGTCTCTCGCATAGTATCCGGCTTGTCTCACTCCCGCTTGATAGTCGCGGGGGAGCGATCCCAGTATTTTATCGGCTCCGGGCAAAAACCCAAAGGCAGACTGCCCCGCTGTATAAGTTGACGGCACTTGGGCTCCGGCAGTCGCGGCAAGCATACTGCCCGTATACGGATTGCCTTGCCCTACTTGCGCCGCAATGTCGCCCGCCGCTAACAGCTCATCGGGAGTGCCAGAAACGCCTAGTTGCTGAAAGCGCCGCAGAGCCTCCTGCTCGGAGGGAGTAAAATACTCCAGCCTTCCCCCAGCGGGATACGGGTCATAAGGCACCGCGCTTTCATAGCCGACCCTCGCCATTAAGTCGCGGTAAAATGGCTCCGCATACTCAGGCAGGTTGGATACTATCTGTGTTGTCTCAGTGGGAGCACTGCCACCGCCGCCTTTAGACATTGCTTATATCCTTTTCGTAAAATATAGAGGCTTTTTCAAAGCCATCTTTTTCCAGCCACTTCCAGAAGCCAAAGCGGGCAACACCCTCAAGGGCATCGCAACCGCAGTCTTTTGCGTAGCTGGTTATCATTTCCAGTAGCGCTGGATACCACTCATCAAAACCATCGCCGCCAATGAAGTGCATGGAAAGCATTTTCTTGGCAGGGTATTGAGTAATTTCTGTTGTTAGGGCGCCATGCACCTTTAGATCTTCATCAAATGCAATCCAGAGTTGTGACCTGCCTGTGGCAAGTGCGGCGCAAAGATGATCGGTAGTCCATCGACCCTTGCATCTATCGACCGCCGGGGCTAAATGAACCTTGGCATCATTCCAGACATGGACTACCTGATCTGGAGGGACAAGCGTAATATTCATGCGGGCATAGATTTCCTTGCGTTAATTGCCGGCGGCTGGTCGCCATTGCCGCCGCGTGCCCGTCGCACTCTGTCCATCATTGCGTATAACTCTTCAGATCCAGCGTCAGAGCTTCCATCTCCCAAGTCAGAAACAACGTCTGCTGGGACAATGAACTCTCCCGGCGAAACGGCAACAGGCTGTTGATCGCCTATCATACCCGGAACCTTGTCATCCATCCCGCTACCGTTGCCATTAATCATGCCTTCAGTCTGAGCATCTGGCATTACGCTCTTCAGAATCATCTCTCGCACCATCGCAAACACTTCATTGCCATACTTGTTGATAAAAGCGGCCCTGATAGCGTCACTTGCTTCAGGATCTTTCCCGCGACCAAGCACCGCCTGAGACAAGATCTCTATCTCCTCTACGCTAGGTGTTGCGCTGAACTGGTTGTCGACCTCTGCAATGCCTCCGGCTGGTGTTTGAACTTCACCCAAAGGCGTTTTTAACGCAACAGTGCCAGATCTTTTGGGCGGAGCGCTCTTAGGCTCTTCGGGAAGATTGCTTATGCCCCCTGCCCTAAAAGGACGAAAACTAGGCGTGGACTCATATGGAGTATCTTGATACTGATATGACGATACATTGCCGTCATCCAAGAAATACATTCGGTCGCCAATAGCAACTTGTTGCTTGCCAAGCAACTGACGATTTCCCATCATTTTGGCGCGGCTTTGCTCAACAAACGTCATCTGATCCGGGCTAACCCCAAAGGGAACAGACTGAGCCTCCCTGTGTCGTGCCAGCTCCTCCTCTGAGATGTTGCTAAACAGGCCGCGAGCCGGATCATAGGTCATTCCCTGACCATACTGTCCCTCCGCCTGCTGTAGCGCAGACAAGAAGTCGTCCATTCCGACATCCTGACGAGATCCCATCAAGAACTGCTTACCGGAAGTCATGCCGCGACGACCGTGAAGAAATGGGTCAATGGCCCCGTACTGCGCCGCTCCGGCGTACTCACCCGCTGATGGAACGTAATCAAGAGCCGCCTGAACAGGGTCAACGTAGCCTGATGAGGGCGTCCCCGGATTCGTAGCTGGGGTCGTGGTTGGATTTGTAGTTGGAGTTGTGGTTGGATTTGGTGTAGCTACTGGATCGAGATCGAAGTCTGGCGGTGGCGGCAACTCTACTACTGGATCGACACCGAAGTCTGGCGTTGGCGACACCTCTACGTCGGGATCGCCTACCGAAACCCAGCTCGGCGGAGAAGATGGCTTGGTCGTACCGCTACTAGTGGAGTAAATCGAAGAAACTGCCTGCCCACCGTACAGCTTAACCCACTCACCTCCGGGCTGGCCTATTGGCGCATTCCAGTACCAACCGACATGCACAGGATCCGTTGGCGTTGGATTTGGTGTAGGTACTGGATCGACATCGAAGTCTGGCGGTGGCGGTGGCGTTGGCGTTGGCGTAGGCTCAGGGTCTGGGGGCTCAATGGAGGGGCCCGTTCCTAGCCCGTAGCTCGCCAGAGTTTTGTACCACTCCGCAATTTTGTTTTTGTACTCACCGCGATCTAGAATCGGGTCAAAGTACGGAGACTGCTCCTGCCCCTGATTGACGCCACCGGCTCCCGGTCTATAAGCCCGAGTTCCAACATAAACCGCATCAGGGTCGTCTTGATAATACGAAAATTCCTGCTCAAAACCGGGCCTATAGTCACGCGGCGGGGCCACGGCGTACTTTCCTCGTAAGCCTTGCTGAATCGACACAGGATCAATCCCAGCAAGTCCTTGCCCAAGATAACCAAAAGTCGCCGGATTAAATATTCCAGATATATCTACTTTTTCTTCCTTTGGCCCGATGCCCTCCCGTATCTGGCGGCGCCTCTGGTACCTATCATAGTAGCCCTCTAAGATAGCTTGCTGGCCGGGGTAGAGCGCTGTGCCTTGCGACGTAGAGGCGTAAGCAAGAACCGCCGCTTCCTCCTCGGTTGGCTTAATTTGCTGACTTAATGGAGTTTCTTTGATGTATTTGGCTTTTCGAAACTCTTGATCGAATACGGCCCCGTCATTGTTGAGATCATAGCCTTGTGCGATTGCGTTATTCTGATTCTGAATCGCCTCCTCCCTTGTCATCCCCTCAGCCATTAACTCCTGTATTCTTTGCTCGTAAATCTCAGAATTTGCCGACGTATTCGCGCCGCCCGTGCCTGTGCTGGCCCCGGTTCCATCAGTCCCGCTAAAGAGGGTGCTGAGAAACTGCTCAAAAGTAAGATTGGCAACAGTCTCATCACCACGGGCCTTTAGGCCGTCGTAAACATTCCGCCAGTGGTCCATAAGGCCATCAAGGTTGATAGATCCACCAATGACATACCCCGGAACTTCACCGCCCCCAGCCATTGCAGGCATTTGGCCTCCCTCTGCCGCATACATCCCCGGCAACGCGTAATCTGCGGTTCGCCGGCTCATCTCGGATCGATATGGACTAGGGCCTCCCATAACTCCGGGCTGTGCCGCCCTGTAACCAGATTGAAGGTCGGCATAGGCTTCCGCACGCTTGCGCTCCCCCTCTGCCATCCGGTCTCTTGCGGCCCGCTCAAAATCCTCCTGCACGTCCATCTGCTCTAGCATGGACTGTCCTGTGGAAGCGGCGACAAACTGGCCTGTACCGCCCAGCTTTTCTAGACCGGCTTGGGCTATCTTTTCGCCTCTACCGAAAATGGCATCACTCATGTTGGGCGTTCTTGCGACGTAATCCGGCACCCCAGTGGATATCGGTGCGCGGGTAATCGTGCTCTGCGGCGTTATATCCGTAAAGGGCATTGGTCCGCCATCCGGTCCGATGTCGCTGAGAATTGTTGGTCCCCCTGCCATTGGCACCTCAGTGCTCGCCTGAATAAGGTTTGCCCCATCGGCAACAGCGGTGCCGGCGTCTAGCCCCGAAGTGACCACGTCTGTGGCTCCAGCCGCCGCCTCGGCGCCCGCAGTGACCGCATTGGCCGTATCCGCTACATCTGGAGCAGATTCAAATAAACTACCAATACCCTCACCCAGTGGCGAGGCAAGCCCTGCTGTAAGCCCGCTAATCAGGCCGCGCTTGAGATCTCCTGTAACAGCGGCAGTGCCTACCCCCGTGAGCACTCCAGTGCCAAGAGCGCCTAACTTAAGCGCCCCGCCAAGAGCACCAAACAGCAACGGCAAAAACGCTTCAGGCTGTCCAGTCACTGGGTTAGTGGTCAAACTACCCGTCGGCGATAATGAGGCAATGCCTGCAACCTCAATAGGGTTCATGTGCACAAGCATAGAGTCGCCGTAGCGCCCATGCTGTGCCATCTGATCCATCATTGGCTTGGCTGGATATTGATTCATAGTTAGCTGGTCTCTACACCGAATAAGTTAAAGCTGACATTGGCCGCGCTTGAGTACACCTTCACCACATCCTTTTGACCCAAACACAGGCCAATTACTACCGTTCTAGACGTGGTAGCCGCCAAGTCTTCGTCATAAAAGATAAACTGCTTGTCGTCTGCGCCTGCATCATTAACGTGGACGCTGACTCGGAATGTAATGGCAGAGCCCCCTCTATTGCACACAACAAGTGAGCTACAGGTGGTTTGCGTTAGGTCTGGTGCCGAATACAGCGTAGTTGTCGTGGTTGCACTGACATCAACTTGGCCAAGAACCTTAATCGCATCAGCCACTGGACGCTCCCATCAGCAAAAACTGAAAGCGTCTAAGAGCTAGAGACGAGGGCTTGCTCTTCTTGCTGGTGTTGCCGTCAACTTTATTCTCTAAGTCTTGGAATGAGTTTTCTATTGTCCGCCTAGATATTTGCTCGTTTTCCGCGTCATACTGTCCCGAAGCCACGGGTAGTGGTCTGGATGCCATCGCTATCGCCTCCCGTCAGTTCTAATGCCCAAACGAAGATCGCCCAGAGACCAGCCATAGCCCTCGCCGCTAGACTCTATTCTTACAATCTGCTCTCGGGCTCTAGCCCTGACAAATGACTGCGTTGTTGAGCTGGTCAC
>Ga0070754_10003578_pt1 | contig 10930 bp, 6 predicted proteins | sample VirMetDEL_Sep_01_FD_75181 | JGI IMG/M metagenome (GOLD analysis project Ga0070754, IMG submission 75181) | Aqueous microbial communities from the Delaware River and Bay under freshwater to marine salinity gradient to study organic matter... | ecosystem: Environmental > Aquatic > Marine > Coastal... | reverse complement strand
GGCAGCAGCGCCAGCGCGAGGCTGTCAAACAACGGCGGGCCGGAGACAAGCCCGCCGCCGAAATAGGCCATCGGCTCCAACAACAGCGCCAAGCCGAAGATCATCAACCCGATATTGAGGAGCGCGCTCGCCCCCGCGAGCCACGCGAAAACCGTGCGCAGATGCCGCGCGGCCCCTTTGCTTTCGCGGCGGCGATACACCTGCCCCAGACACGAGCCGACCCAGATCGCCGCCATCAGGCCAAAGCCCCAATGCGAGAAGATGCTCTCCCCTGCCCAACGCGCCAGCACCACCATCGCCATCAGCGCGCCCGTGTTGAGCGCACCCGATTCAGCGGTGGCGCGCATCAGCGGATTGGCCGCGCGCGGGATCACCCTCACCACTGCGACGAAGGCCAAAAGCGGGCCGAGGCAAGAGAGGATCGCCGAGGCCAGCGCTCCATCGTCCAACAGCCAGATCAGGCCCGGATCGACGATGAGCCGATAGCCGATCAGCGCCGCGCCAAGCTGGAACACCCATCCCAGCGGCGCCATCGCGAGGCGGCGATAGAGCAGCGCCGCCGCCAGAACCAGCACCGAGAGCGCCAGCGTCAATGCGGCTTTTGTCAGCAGCACGAAGAGCGCCAGCGTGATCAGAACGCAGGCCGATCCCGCAAACAGCCCCGCATCAAAGCGGCGGGCCTGCTTCGTGTCATCGGGCAGATCGCCGCCCGTGCCGCGCATCCGCAACTGCGCGAAAGCGACCATCAGCGCCGCCCCGCACAGCACCGTCACCGCCCAGCCAAAGCCCCAGAAATCCGGCGCGGGCGGGGTTTCGGGCTGCAAATATCTGGGCGTGAACCGATCCGACCAGAACAGATCGAAGATCAGCATCGCCGCAGGCAGGACCAGCGCCGCCCCGAAGGCAAATCCGCGCGCAACGGTTGGCGAGGGCGCTCCCAGCATCCGCCAGAAGGACAAGGCGGAGAAGAGGCCCGCGAGGCAGACCAGTGCGATCACCGTCTCGCCCGCCGCCAGACCCGATGACAGCAGGATATTGCTGAACGGGGCCGCCGCCAGCGCGACCAAGAAGGCCAGCGTGGGCAGCAGCGCGAGATCCGCAAACGCCCGCGCAGGCGCGAGCCAAATGCCTGCGAAGCCCGCCAAGAGCGCCAAAAGCCCATAGCCCAGCCACGCCTGTGCCATCCCCGCGCTGTGTGCCTCCACGACCAGCACCACGCCAGCCGCACTGGCTAGACCCATGCCGATAAACCCGAGCCGCGTCGGGAATTCGGCCTCACCACGGCGCAGGATCTGTTGCGTCACCAGAGCGCCGCCGAGATCGGGCAACAGGCTGCGGCTGGGCAGCATCACCGCCCCCAGCGCCACGGCCACCGCAGCAAGCGCCAGCCCCAGCGCATCGGGCGCGCCGATCCATAGGAGCGCGACCCCGACACTCGGCGCAGCAATCGCCAGCACGGAAATCCACGCGCGGCGCTTGAAACTGTCAATTCCCAGCCCCGTGAGGCCGATCAGCGCGAAATAGGGATAAAGGAGGCGCGTATTCTCGGACTCGCCGCCGATCAGGAACGGGGCCGCCACGGCGCCGACAATCCCGATGAACGAGAGCGCCGATCCATAGAGCAGCCCCATCAGCAGCGCTGCAAAGGAAAGGCCCGCCAGCCCGATCAGCGCAGTCAGCGGGCCGATCAGCCCGTAGAGGGACTGCGCCGAGAGCACAGCGATAAAGGCCACGACAACGCCCGCGCCCGAGAGGGTCGAAGGCAGACTCGCGGTGGCGGCGTCAAAGTCGCCAAAGCGGCGACGCATGACCTCCCCGCCCGCGATCAACGCAGCCCCGAGCGCCAAGGCCCCGAGCACCCGCAAGCGTGGTGACAAGAGCCCGTTCTCGATCCCGTATTGCACCATAAACAGCCCGCCCAGCATCAAGGAGAGCGCGGCGATGGCGAGGGTCCAGTTCTGGCTGAGCCACGCCATCAGGCGCTTGGCGACGGCCACATTGAACACATAGTGGCGCGGAGCGGTGCGGGATGAGGGCGACAGCGGGTCCGAAGTCTTTGCACCCAGCGGGGGCAACACCCGCCGCGAGACTTGCGGCAGCGCGGAGAGGCTCGGATCAGCCTTGGGATCGGCCTTGGGATCAGCGGCCCCCTCTTGCCGCTCCCGCACGGCCCCATTCGGTGTGACCTCCGAGGGGAATGCGGGGGCGGATGCAGGCAAGGTCGCTGGTGGCTGCTCGCTGTCCTGCGGATCGGCAAGCACTGCGGCGTCGGATCGACCTGCGGTTGCTGCTGGCGAGAGATCCGCGGCTTGCCTTGCGAGAAGGGCTGCTTCGAGCTGCGCGATCCGCTTTTCAAGCCGCGCCTGCTTCCAAAACAGGGCGATAATCGCTGCAATTACAATCCATGCGCTCAAAAACATTGGGCCACCTACGGCTGAAAATCAGCACGCAGGTTATGCCGCTCGCTGCCCCCACGCAAGGTCGACCTCGACCACCGCCTGCGCGCTAAGCCTCAGGCGTTACTGGCTGCGCATCCAGATCGCATTGCTCCGCGCCACGAGGCTATCCTCCTTGAGGATCAGAGGTGCGGCCTGCACTTGGCCCAGCGTCTCCGCCCGTTCGCGCGATACCCCCATGCCACGCAGCAGCGCCCCGATGATTTCGGACATATCAATCACTTCCCCCGAGCGTTCGCGCAGCATGCACGTGCTCACCGAAGAGGCGAGGAGATCGGAGGCAACGCGCAACGGAACTTCGCAAAAATCGCCGCTCGCAATCCCTTCCGCGAGATGCTCCGGTAAAAGCTGGTGGATCTTGCTGCATTCCGCGATGCCGACGCTCCCCACAGAACTCACGAAATGCCCGATCAACGGATAGGAGCGCGCCGTCCCCATATATAACACAATCCCATAGGCCAAACGGCTCGCGGGCTCAGGAATGTCGCGGACAATGGCTTCGACCTGAACAAGAATCTCGTTGCTCAACTCTTCCTGCGCGGCCAGCATCAGATCGGGCACTGCTGAGAAATGGTTATAAAATGTCCCGCGTGACACACCTGCCTGCGCCACCACATCGTCAATCACCGTATTGGCCAGCCCTTTGCTCGCCACCACCAGAACTGCGGCCTCTATCAAACGCGCGCGCATCTTCTCGCGGCGTTGCAGCGCGACAGCGGGGCGATGATCCAGACGCATTGCACCTCTCCTGATTGGGATGCTTGGATTGACGGAAGACACCTAACTTTTACTAGAACATGGCTCAAAATCGGTCAGATGGTACAAATTGCCAGTGACATCAAGATAAATAGCGCCCGTTTCCCTCAGGGCAATACAACCTTGGCGCGAATATCCGCGCCAGTCGCAACATCGTAGCTGCAAACGCGCGCCCGTGAGCCCCCCTCAAGAGATCGCAGACGTGCCACGATCCTCGTGACGCGACTCGTTCGAGGGGGATTGCGATGCTGGCGGAGACAGCCGGAACACCGCACAGTAGAGCGCAGGCGCGAACAACAAGGTGATTAATGTACCAGCGATAATCCCCCCCATCATAGCATAAGCCATCGGCCCCCAGAAGACCTGTCGCGCAATCGGAATCAGCGCGAGGCTCGCTGCGGCGGCCGTCAACAGGATCGGCCTTGCACGGCTATCGGAGGCCTCGAACACGGCGGCCCAGCGGGTCGATCCCCGCAGAACCAACGCCTCGATCTCGTGCACAAGAATGATCGCGTTGCGGATCAAAATCCCCACCAAAGCCAGCACCCCGAGGATCGCCACAAACCCCAACGGCGCGCCCGAAGGGATCAGCGCAGCCACAACGCCAATCAATCCCAAGGGCGCAACCGCCAGCACGATGAACATCAGCCGGAAGCTCTGCATTTGAATCATAACAATCGTCAACAAAATCAGAAGCATCACTGGCACAACCGCGAGGATCGGGCGTTGACTGTCACCGCTCGACTCCGCAACGCCTCCGACCTCAATCCGGTATCCGGCAGGCAGATCTTTCCGCGCTTGGGCAATCACAGGCGCGAGATCTTTCACAACCGTATCGGGTTGATCCGCGCTCCCCACAGCCGCTTTCACGGTCACTGTTGGCACGCGATTTCGTTGCAAGATCACGGGCGCCTCAAGATCCCATTCGAACCGCGCGAAGGCCGTCAATGGCACTCGCATATTCGCCCCGTTTGCGAGTTGTAAGGTCTCCAGCGCGACAATCGACGACCGATCAAACGCGGAGCCGCGCGCGACAATGTCAATCAGCGTATCGCCATCGCGCATCTGCGTGGCTGTCACCCCGTCGTAGAGCGAGGAGAGTGCTTGCGATACATCCGTTTGTGTAAGCCCCATCTGGCGCAGGCGTTCTTGATCCAGCACGATCCGCACAACCCGCGCAGGCTCGTTGCTATCAACCGAAATCGCCGTCAGCCGAGGCTCCTGTGACAGGCGCGCCGCAAGATCGCGGGCCAGATCGCGCAGCACGCCGTGATCGCTTCCCGAAATACGATACTGGATCGGCTTACCCACCGGCGGCCCAAGCTCCAGAAACTTGGCGAAAATCTCATAGCCGGAAACCTCCCGCGCATGGGCATCAATCGCGGCGCGAAGACGGTCACGGGCGGCGAGGTCTTTGGTCATCACGACGATCTGGCCGAGGAACGGTGCTGGCGTGAGCATATCGAGTGTCAGCACGAAACGGGGCGCGGTGCGCCCGACATAGGTTGACCAATAAAGCGCCTCTTCGCGCGTCGAGAGCCAGTGATCCAGATCCGCCATCGCCGCATCCGTTGCGGCAAAACTGGACGTGTGGCGGGTGGTCACATCAATCAGGATCTCGGGGCGATCAGAGGTCGGAAAGAACTGCTGCTCGACAAAGCGCATCCCGATGACCGCGCCGCCAAACAGCGCCAATGTCAGCACAATGGTCACCCATTTCGCCCGCATCGCCACCCGCAGCGCGCGGTGGAAGGCACGCCGCAAACGCCCTGCCTCCGCGCTATGATGCGGCAGTTTTTTGGGCAGAAAACTTGCGCCCAAAAGTGGCGCGAACAGCACTGCAACCACCCAAGACAGCATCAGGGAAATGGCAATCACGTAGAACAGCGAGATCGTATATTCCCCCGCCTGAGAGGCATTTAGTCCGATCGGAATGAACCCCGCCACGGTCACGAGCGTCCCCGAAAGCATCGGGAAGGCAATCGACGTCCACGCGTAGGAGGCCGCCTTCGTGCGGCTCTCGCCGATCTCCAACCGCGAAATCATCGTCTCGATTGCAATCATGGCATCGTCAACCAAGAGCCCCAGCGCGATGATTAACGCCCCGAGGGAAATCCGCTGCAAGGTTACCCCCATCACATCGAGGATCACAAAGGTCATCGCCAGCACCAAGGGGATCGTCATCGTCACAACGAGCCCCGCCCGCCAGCCCAGCGAAATAAAACTGACCGCGAGCACGATCACCACCGCCTCGATCAAAGCCCGCACAAAATGGCTGACAGACTCTTCCACGACGCGCGGTTGATCCGCCACGAGATGCATTTCGATCCCCAAGGGCAGCTCGGCCTGCACCTGCGACATCACCGCGGTCAGCCCCTCTCCGAAATCGATGATATTGCCGCCCGCGCGCATCCCCACGGCCAGCCCGATGGCCGGCACACCGCGATAGCGCATCAGCGCAGAGGGCGGGTCGGCGTAGCCATCGGTTACGGTGGCAACATCTGCCAGCGTGAAGAACTTATCCTGAACGCGCAGCGGCGCGGACGCGAGATCCTCGGCAGAGGTGAACTGCCCCGTGACGCGCACCGCGATCTGCTCGTTTTGGGTGCGCACAATGCCCGATGGCACGATGGCATTTTGCGCAGCGAGCGTTTGCAAAACGGCCGCGCGGTTCAACCCGCGCCCCGCCAGCCTGCGCACAGAAAACTCCAGATGGACCACAGGATCTTGGGTTCCGATCAACTCGACCTTACCGACATCCTTCAGCCCCAGCACCTTTGAGCGCACCGCCTCGACCTGTTCTTTCATCTCGCGCGGGCTGAACCCGTCACCGGTGAAAGCGTAGATATTGCCATACACATCGCCGAAATTATCGTTGAACGAGAACCCCGCGAATTCCGAAGGAAACTCCGGCCGGATATCGGCCATCATATTGCGCACCCTGAGCCACGTTTGCGCCACCTCGCGAGCGCGTGTCTCATCGGTCAATTCGACATAGACCACCGCATTCCCCGGATAGCTTTCCGAGCGCGTGAGTTTGAGATTGGGCAGCTCTTGCAGCTTTTTCTCAATCCGGTCGGTCACCTGCGTCACCGTCTGCTCCGCCGTCGCGCCTGGCAGGGCCGCGTTGATCACCATCACTTTGATCGCGAAGGACGGATCTTCCTCGCGGCCCATCGACATATAGCTCATCGCGCCCGCGACCAAGGAGACGATAATGAAATACCAGACAAGCGAACGGTGCTTGAGTGCCCAATCCGAAAGGTTGAACCCGCCCATCATTCCACCCTTTCGCCGAGGGCCATGCCCTCATACACCGATTGCACACCGCGCGTGAGGATCTCGTCGCCTGCGGCTAACCCGCCCAGCACGATGACACGCCCGACACGCTGCGGTGCCGAGACGGGCAGCGGCGAGATCTTAGGTGCCAATGCGGCCTCAGGCGCAGCCGATGTCCCGCGTGTACTCTGTGTGGAGATGTCCTCGTCAAGGGTATCCAGATTGATTTGCGCGCCCAAGGTCACCGCAACGGCCTGCGCGCGGCGCGGCGATCCGCTCACGCGCCACACGATCGGCCCCTTGATGCCGGAAACTCCCGCCGCCGCGATCCGCGCCGTATCCTCCAGAATTGCATTGCGCGGGATCGTGAGCACGGGATTGGCGGCACTGTCGAATTCTGCTGTCACCAGACTGCCCAATCGCAAGGCCTCGCCGCCGTCTTGCAGTGTCACCCTTAGCCGTCTTGAGCGCGTATTCGCATCTGCGACAGGTTCGATCAATCGCAGATAGCCGGTGATCGGATCGGGGTTGGGGAAATAGGTTTCCGCGCGGCGCCGCAGGTGGAAGGCCACGCCAGACGATAGAAGGCCAATCATCTCCGATGGCACATCAATCACCGCTTCGCGGCCCTCTTGCGCCGCCAGTGTCACCACCGCCGTCCCCGCCGCGACCCCCATGCCAACCTCGGCGGGTGTCGCCGTGATGATCCCATCCATCGGGGCCCGCAACACGGCAAATTTTGCGGCGTCCCGCGCGCGGGCATGCTGCGCCTTTGCCGCGACAAGCTGCGCGGCAGCGGCATCGTTTTGCGCCTGTGCTGCCTCAAGCTGTGCGGGGGCCGCGACCCCGCGCTGTTCCAGTTTGCGCACCCTGCCCAGACTTTGCGCCGCCAGATCGGCAGCGGCCTGCGCTGCGTTCACAGCCGCTTGGGCGGCCACGACATCTTGCTCCAATGTCACCTGATCGAGCGTCGCCAAGATCATATCCTTACGCACCGTATCCCCGACAGAAACCTCGCGTGTCGCGATCCTGCCAGCGGTCTGGAACCCGAGATCCACCTCACTTTTGGCGATCACCAATCCAGGAAAACTGCGGCTCTCTGGCGTGCCTTGCACCACGAATTCCGAAATCACAGGCCGCAGAGGCGAAGGCCCCTCCTGCGCGGTTTGCGCCTGTGCGCAGGGACCAACCAACGCGCTGCCCGCGACGATCAGCACTGCCGCCATGCGCACCCAAGCCCCATCGCGCAATCTCGGGTGTGATCCGCGAAAGGGGGGCTGATGGGAGACCCGATGTCGCATCATAGCTGATCCTCCAACACACGGATCAAACGGCCCGCGAAGAGAAACTGCGAGCCATCGGTGACAATCACATCCCCCTCCTCAATCCCCGTCGCGATCTCCACATGCATCGCATCGTGCCGCGCCAAGGTGACTTGCACCAGTGCGACGCGCTGCGTTTTCGGATCCACGCGCCACACGGCAGGCCCCTTCGCGGTCATCGCCATCGCGGAGGCTGGCAAGGATATGACCGACAGGCCCTCCCACTCAATCGTGCCTGCAACAGCAACCCCAAGTGCGGGCTGGAGGCCGCGATTTTCCAAACGTGCCGTCACTCTAACTGTGCCGGAATCCTCCATCACCAGCGGTGATATTTCCCGGATCACCGCCCCGAACTCAAGAAGCGGCCAATCCAACGTCCGCACGCGAATCTGCATCCCTAAAGCAGCGGCCAGCTCAAACGTATCGGGCGCGAAGAACACAGCGTCGCGCGCCCCGTCGCGCGCCAGTCGCAGCACGGGTTGCGCGGGGCCGACAATCTGGCCGATCTGCGCCAGACGTTGGGTCACAACCCCGCGCGTCCCCGCATTGATCACGGTATCACGCTGGGCCTGCAGCGCTTTATCGAGGCCAACCTGCGCTTGATCACGCGTGGCCTGAGCCGCGAGGAGCATCTGGATCGCGGCGTCCAAATTGGCCCGCGTCCCCGCTCCGCGCTCCGCTAAGGCAGCCGCGCGGTCGCGCGCAAGCTGGGCCCGTTTTAGCGAAGCCTCTCCCGCGGTCACCTCCGCCATAGCGGCCTCGACTGCCGCATCGGCCTGCGCCGGATCCACCCGCGCGATCACTTGCTCAGGCGCGACGTGATCTCCAACCTCCACCCCCATGAACGACACCCGCCCGCCATCCCGAAACGCCACGGTAAAACTCTCTGCCGCCTCGATTTCACCGCTGATTTCATACTGATGCTTCACGATAGCACGGCGGGCGATCACCGCATGGACGGCCAAGGGCAGCTCACGCTCGGCACTGCCCGCTTGCGACGGCCCAGACAGCGCGGCCTCAGCGCCCTGCCCGCCGTTCTGCGCCCCCCCGACACCTTCCGTCGCCGCCAAAGCGGCCTGTGCGCCCCCCAGACAAAGCAGAACCGCAGCGCCCCATACCCAAGCCGTTTGATGCCCGTCCCCGCCAGAAAGCCTTGGCTTTTGCCCGTTCAGAAAGCCGAACGGAGGCTGGATCAAACACATGGCCCGCCAAAGCGAGCCAAACAACGCGCGGGGCATGAACATGGAAGCCTCCGAAAACCAATAAAGCAAAGCGACAAGAACCCGGCAATACCAATGCCGAGCAGGCGCGGACACACAAGGATCACTCCGCCTCTCGCACTCTCTACCTATGAGTGTGTGCGGAGACCTCGGAAATTGTCAATTTCTTTCCTGTGCTTGCCGCCACGGCACCGAATGCGCGCGCCGCCACATGGTTTCGTGATCGGCGGTTGGCTCTGATCGGGAAATCCGCTATTGCGCGCGCTCACCCAACCGCCCCAAGCCGAAAGCGCCCCATGACCCTCTCCTATCTCGTGACCCATAACGGCGGGTTCCACGCCGATGAGCTGATGTCCTCGGTGATCCTCACCCGCCTGTTCCCGCAGGCCGAGATTGTGCGCTCGCGCGCGCCCGAATGGATCACCCCCGCCGAGGACCGGATTATCTATGACGTCGGTGGCAGCTATGACGCGGAGGCGCGGATCTTCGATCACCACCAACGCGGCGCGCCGGTCCGCGAGGACGGCCAGCCCTATAGCTCCTTCGGGCTGATCTGGAAGCATTTCGGGCGCGACTACCTCAGCGCGTTTGGCGTTCATGCCGATCACATCGAGATCGTCTGGGCCAATTTCGATAAGGGCTTCGTGCTGCCGATCGATCTGGTGGATAACGGCGCGCTCAGCCCTTCGGTGGCCGGCCCGCTGTCGGGGATGACCTTGCCGGGCTTGCTGGAAACCCTCAAGCCTGTGTTCGACAATACCGACCCGCAGGCCGAAACCCTCGCCTTCGAGCAAGCGCTCACCATTGCGCGGGCCTTCGTGGAGGCGCGGATCGCGCGGTCGAGCGCGAAGCTGCGCGCCGAGGTGATGGTGCAAGATGCGATCACGGCGGCGGGCGATGGCCATATTCTCGAGCTGCCGATGGGGATGCCCTTCCGCCCTGCAGTGGTCAAAGCGGGCGCGGATCATCTGCTGTTCGTGATCAACCCGCGCGGCAAGGATTGGGCCTTGGGCGGGATCCGCAAGGAGGATGAAGGCTTCGAGCTGCGCGCCGATCTGCCCGCCGCTTGGGCGGGCCTCACGGGTGCGGATCTGGAGGCGGCAAGCGGCGTTCAAGGCGCAAGCTTCTGCCACAATGGCCGTTTCATCGCCGCCGCCACCAGCCGCGAGGCCGCTGTCGCCATGGCCGAGATCGCTGTGCGCGAAGCGCTGGCCGAGGGCAAAGGCACCGCCTGAGCCCATACACAAGCCCTGAAGAGATGCTGAGTCGCCCCTCCTGTTGCGCGCAAAGCCATGCGTTTGCATCAGGGGCGGCGCGCAGCCTGCGACATGGCGGCGCAGCGGGTTGACAGACTTCCCGCTGCGCCCGCCACCCATTTATGCGCAAACATAATAAAAATCATTTTATATCAGATACATGGATCGTTAGCCGCCGCCACGCGGCACGCCGCATCGCAGCATTTCCACCCCTGCGAGCCATGCAGTTGCAGCATGACGGGCCTTCCGCCTTGGCATTGGCGTTCGCAAACTGCCCGATCTATAAGCACCGCAACGATAGATATGACCGCGCAAATGGCGCATTTGAAACGAAAGAGCCCTCCCATGGCACTCATGACCCAAACGATCGCAATCGAGCATGTTTCCATCGCTTCGCGCATTGCAGCCGTATTCTCGAGCATCTCCGCTGCATGGCAAGAGCGCCGCACGATCGCCCTGCTCGAAAGCCTGAGCGATCACGAGCTGAACGATATCGGCCTGACCCGCTCGACCATCGGCGAAGCTGTTCGCGGCGACCGCTAAGCGATTGGCCCGAAAGGGCAAAGGCGCGCGCATAGCCCGCCGAAACACTGTGACGTCAAAGGAGCCTCGCGGCTCCTTTTTTGTTGCGCGCCCGCGAT
>Ga0070754_10003575_pt1 | contig 10940 bp, 17 predicted proteins | sample VirMetDEL_Sep_01_FD_75181 | JGI IMG/M metagenome (GOLD analysis project Ga0070754, IMG submission 75181) | Aqueous microbial communities from the Delaware River and Bay under freshwater to marine salinity gradient to study organic matter... | ecosystem: Environmental > Aquatic > Marine >... | reverse complement strand
TGGAGCAATCACATTCTGTGTGGCCAACAATGAGTAAACAATCATATCACCGCCGCTGTTTACCAGGAATAAGCGGTCTGTCTCATCAGTTGATGCGGCTCTCCTGATTGACAAATCAATAGGATCGCTCAATAGATGCGAACTCAATACCGATAGCGCTTGTGTTCCATAGCTATTAGTCGTGTCAGTAAACTGGAAACTGATAAGCGATTTGCCCTGGCGTTGCACAAAGATGCTTGCGCCGGCCAGATTTTCAAGCGGTACACCAGGTTTACATCCAATCCGGCTTTGTGGCTTGATTAGAAATGTTGATGGTGTAATCGGATCAATGTTTGATTGCGCGACAACAAATTCACCACCAGTTGTAAATATCTGGAAATCAGGCCCAGAGTTAATATGCACAATTACATTCAGCTGATTAGTATTGATGGTGGCTTCTAGCCCTTCATCATCTAAACCTGTGCCGGTATCAAAGTTGAAATAATTAATTACCTTGCTACCCCAGATTGTGTTTGGTCTGGATTTGCTGCCACCAAAATATAACCGGCCTTCATGGAAAGCAGCTGATCGTGGCCATCCTCTTGTGCTTGACCAAGTTGGTTCATAACCATGTTCTGATTCCCAATCACCAGAAGCAATCGCATCTGTACTAAAGAATGGAATCTCGACATATGCTTTCATTTCTGTTGCGCTAACAAACTCAACATATCTTGCACGGCCAAAACCATTTTTAACATTGGCATATTCATCAACCGCTGATTCAGCAAATGCTTCTATCTTATAGTTTGTTGTTGCATTTGGTGCTGTATCCCAAGCTGGATAAACAGTCAGGACTTTTGTTGATGCGACATAATCCTCAACATGGCGTGTTTGACCAGAACCAGTGCCAGATGTAAGCGTAATAAACATACCATTAGGTTGATCGTCACTTGTAAAGCTAGATGCCGCTTTGAGCGTGATAGTATCTGCACCGCCGGCTTGTGCTGTACCTGTATCAGTTGTAACTGATGACGCTGTTATAGTTATATTGCCGGAAACAGCGCTTGGCGTAATCGTAAATGTAGGCTCATGTGTATCTAGCGCATAGGCATATTTAGGAATAAACGATAGTGGCAAAGCGCCCAATGTCCAGCTGGTGTCACTGTTACGAACTAGACGCTGTGTTTCTAAATCCTCATGGCATAGAATGAGCGTATCAACAGCCTGGGTGTAATTCAGCTCATCTAGCATTGCTGCCGTGATTGCTGTGGCTGTTATGTAATCATTACCACTGCCATTGATGTTTGTTTGCAACACACCGCCTTTGAACACATAGATGCGCTGGTTTACAAAGACCAGGCTATAACTGTCATTGACGCTATACTCAAACGGAATGATTTTGAAATCTGTAAATGTGCTGCCAAAGTCATGGATAAACTTTGTGCCTGGTCTACGCCTAACACCGCCTTGTGGCTGCACAATGACGTTCTGGGCTGTCTCTAAACCATTTTGATATTGCTCTAGGTCAGTCCTGGCACGGAGTAACGGATCAAGCTCTCCAACGCTGAAGTTTGTTTGGAACTGGATTATCCGCGCCATATCAGCCCCTTACATCTACAAGAGAATAATCCTCGATAACTTGCGGTGGTTGGCCACGGCTATCCACGTTCATTGCCTCACGGAACAAACCGCCACGGCCATTCTCACCTGGCGTTCCAAACGCCAAAGCTCTGAAATAATCTGCCTTGCTTACCTGGTCAGTGATAACCATAGCTAACTCTGATGCCATCGCAGTGCGGAGAAAATGCACAAAATAGTTTGGCATCTTGCTTTCATTAACTGTGGCCTGGTAGTCGATATAAACTGTTTCTAGGTTCGTAAAGACCTGATCGCCGTATATCTCCCATCCATAACGCAAAGGCTGCTCATTAGTGCCAGAACTGGCAAACAGCGCCCTAACGCCAGAAAGCATATCGCCAGGAAGCTGATATGCGTATTGCCATTCATTTGTCGGGGTGGATGATAATCTAGCCAGCTGTTGCTTTTGATATGACCAACTCCAAGGATATCTTGATAACAGGCCATCTCTTAAATCTGGGTAAAGTCTGTCGCAAGCCTGGGCAGCGTCAGTGCCTTCCGTAAACGAAGAAAGGGGCGCGGCGCCCAGCATAATAAGTGCATCAGAACAAATTGATAAACCTGTATCGCCAGCTGCCATACCACTCTCCTCTTGTTAAGAGGGGGCAGCCGAAGCTGCCCCGTCCGTGTTAGTCGCCATCTGTGTTGGCAAGTGTTGTGCCATCATTGACATCAACAACGCCAGCAGCATTTGACAATACATACACTAGAGTTGCTACGGCTGTTCCACCTGTTGAAGTTACACAATAAATCAAATCACCTATTTCTAGGCTGTCTGACAAACTGTTGAAATAACCTTCGGTGTTTACAGTAGCAATCGTGTCTGTGGTGCTATAGGAGTACAGAGCTGGGGCATTGCCTCGCTTTGCGGCTCCAATGGTTGCAAAACCTGTTGAACTAAAAGCCATCGTTTATCCTCCTTATTCAGTACAAGAAATTTTAACGATGCCTTCATCGTCAATTGCAATAGCACCGGCAGAGAACATAGAAGAAACGAGGAATGATGTCTTTTCTGGGACATAATTTACCTCACTCTTTTGTGCCATTGATTCTGCATAGCCCATTGAATCACGATGCCAAGCAAAGCAAGTGCGAGTTGATGGTTTTGGAAGGCCACCTTCATCACGATCACCCATTGTCAACACCTGGAAGCCCATGAACGAGTTAATCTCGCCGCGAACTAGGGCCTTGACACTTGCGAAATCGCTTGAGGTGATTTCCGTTTCACCAAGTAGAGCATCGAGCTGTGAAGCGTGCATAAGAAGATAACGTCCTTCAGCCGGTACGTTTTTCTCATTCAGCGCCTTTGCAGCTGCACGGAGCTTTTCGATGTTCATGTTAGTAGTCGCGCCACCAATACCTGTGGCAACGGTTGATGGTGAAGCAGCTGCATCGAGAGCATCAATACAAAGCTGATCCATACGCCGAGCGATTGACTTTGAAACTACCTCGACAAGTTCACGGCGCTCATCAAAATTGATATGAGACTGGTGGAAAATGTCGCTGTATTCCGCAGCAATATAGTCGCTCATGGTTGCAGTAACCTGGCTGTAAGTTACATTCAGCGGGGTTACATCTGTTTGAGGCACGCGAACAGTAGCAACGCCCTTACCGATTTTCGGAAATTTGACGGTGTTGCCCTGGACGCCTGTGCGTGTACGCATTGTACCACGCAGCAAAGCCTCGGCTTGGTATGCTTGTTTGACCTCTGCTTCAAAGAGGGTCACAAAAGCATTGGTTACACTCTGCGCCATAGCAGAATCCTCCTATTAAGGTTTCAACTTGCCGCATACCGTTGGCCGATGTAGTCGGGCGGTTTGCTTGCATGAAATGGTCATGCCCACCAGTGGGTTCACCACATAGAAGGGCCGCAAGCGGTTAACCTCCGAATACTATATTTACACACAAATGAAAGGTTTTGCAACTATATCTAGTTGTTTGCCTTCATCCATTGTTCTTCAATCTTTGTTCTAAATGCTACATCGGTTTTCCATCTTGGATCAGCAATAGCAGCTTCAAGATCAGTACGACTCATTTCTGGTGAAGATACTGCCGCATTTACAGGTATACCTTCATTAGTCAGAGATGAATGGTATTTAAGGAACGCATTGATTGCATCGGCATTATTCAAACTAAACGCCATAGCATTGCGTTCTGCGTCATTCAATGGCGCCTTCATCAATAGACGTTCTGCCATTTCAATTTTTTCAGATGCACGTTCACCTAGCTTTGACATTTCTTGCCGGCGATCTACTTCCATAGTTTCATTAGCTTCTTGACTAATTTCCATGATGCGAGAGGCGAGATCAGTGAAAGCAGCTTGGGATACACCGTTTTCTTTAGCCCAATCTTGAGCGATAACAAGAGCTGGGTCTTCTGAATCAAGACCGCGATCCACCAAATCCGCAACATCGTAATCACCTTCTGGGGCTTTATGCTTGCCGGCTTTAAATGCTTTTTCAAGTTCCGAATACGATTTAGCCAGCTTTTCAACATCAGGCCCATCCTCATCCCAAAATTTCTCTGGATAGTAATCAGGACGCTCTAACGGAGCGTCTTCCTCAGTATCAGTTGTGAACTGTTGTTGCTCTGGCTCAGAATTGTCATGCAAGGGCATAGGCGCCTCTTGTACGGCCTCTGGTGCTTCGGCAGCTGCCTGTGGGTTTAGAAGCGGTGCATCGTCCTGTACGGCTTCCTGTGCGGCTTGTTGATTATCCATTGTTACTCCTCTCGACCCTTTTTTCGATTAGTCTTACAATTTCGGCCATGCCTGTTCTGACATAGCCATATGAAGCATCCTCTCCTGGATTCCAGGATGGTTGCTCAATAGTGATTTGCCTTAAATGATGCAAAACCTTTTGACCTTCTTCTGATTTAAATACTCGGCCATACATGATATCCAAGTCATCAGCTCTGATTGGTTCAGCGAAAGCTGGCTCTAAAGAATCCCATCCTTCAACTTCGTTCATTGCATGGCCTCCTGCATGGCGCCACCATCATTCATTTCTTGTGGCTGTTCCATTTGTTGTTGTGCTTGTGCCATTTGCTGCATAATCATTTGCTGTTCTTCTGGGCTATTAAGAACATTCTGGTCAATGCCAAGACGTTCTGCAATATATTCCAGGACTTTTGGTACAGATACAGTGACCTGGCCTTGTGGCCCCATTGAGTTAGCAATCTGCATATATTGCACAAGATCATTAATCTCTTGCAGTTTTTGTGCCTGGGCTAATGGAGATACTGGTGTGACCTTGACCTGGACACCGTTGACCTTCAACGGCAGATCAATCAATCCCTGTTGATCCATCACAAACAAAATGCGGCTAACAATCGGAACCATTGTTTCTGTGATGAGGCGACCAAAGGCACTACCTAAATTCGTGGCCAGCTCACGGGTGCGTTCTGCGATTTCCGTGGCTGACCGAGCCGACATATTATCAGGCGGCAGCGTATCGTCCATCATTATTTTCTTAATATTCATTCGTAGGTCTTGAATGACAATCTGACTGGTATTGAAATCGCCAGATTTCGGCATTGGCGCTAGTGATGCGCCTTGCGGCCCACCTGTCCTGGCAACAGAAATAACTGCACCAGGCTGAATCTTAATATTCTGTGGATTTAGAACACCATCATCAGCTGCCAGGTATACGCCAGCAATCGCCAGACTTGCGTTTTTCAACACAAGTTCCAGAGTCTTATTAAGTGTTTTGATATCGCTGATAGCTGTTACCAGTGGGCCACGGCCATATACTTCGCCGGAAACTTTCATGTAACGTGCCACGATAAACGGGCTAGAACGCATCTCACGATACACAAGTTCCTGACGCTTAGATGGCCAGATTACATGGTAGTGATATCGCCCTGACTCCTGGTCAAAGATAACAGCATCAAACAGATCGAGTTCTTCTTCTGGCTTTCGATCAATTGCATCCTGTAAATCTGGTGTAATTGTTACGTCTGGAAACTCACGCTGGATAGCTTCTGCTTTGACCCGCAACTTACGATACACATTATCCACATTGCCATAGCTGCCTTCCTCAATGGCAACAAGATATTGTGGGATTGATGTAAACCTGATTGGTGTTGCCTCATCACCAGGGGTAATCATCATCACGCCTGTACCGACAGCAAGATCGAGCAAAAATTCACCCATAGCCAAATCAAAGTTTGTTTGACGCAATGCCTCGAACATACGCACATTAAACTTATCAAGAGCCTCTTGAGCCGCCAGCTGGCTTTCCTCTGGGATTGCTGAACCTGGCTCTAACCGACACCACATTTTATATGGCGGGAACAGTCCAGCTTGCAAACGATTAGCAAAGCGTTGTGTGGCATGAACAGCTGTTGAGTCAAAAACTCTAGCCATTTTTGATTTGCCGGCCACACGGCCTTCATAATATCCAGAATAAAGATTGCGCTGGGGCAGCGCATATTCATAACAATCTTCATAGATGGAACGCCATTCATCTTTTCTGGATTGCGCCTTGGCTTCACGCCCCATGATTTCTTTAATCTCTAATTTAGGCATTTTTGCTCTCGTTTCGTTTGCTTATGGACGCTGCCTTTTTTCTGGCATCTCCTTTAGATGAAGCACCCCAGGCACGGAGGGACAAAAGCAAGCGGGTGGGTCTTCCCTTTGCGTCACGCTCCGGCCCAGAGTTCCCCGCCATTCGTGCCAGGAAGGACGCACGGCGAGGATTATCGCCAGACTTTACTGGTCTTTTTAAGTTTGCGCCTTCTTTACGCTTGAAGAATTTACGTCCGGCCTCATTTAAACCGCCTTTGGGATTCTGATGCTTTTTGAGAGTCATCAATACCCCCTAGCGGCCAATGCGAATAGAAACCGTACCTGATGTATAATCACCAGTTTTAACGCCAGCACGATACACCACTACCGGCTCTGGATCAGAGCCAGCTGTTTCAATTGGCGCAGTGAACGTATCAACATCGCGCCATGTGCCGCCCTGGTCAAAGCTACGTTGCACTGTAACAGTGGCAACAAATGTACCAGAAATTGATAGGTTAAAATCGCCTACTACATACAAACCATCAGAAAATGTATTTTGAGCGCCAACGTCTTTTGTAACAAGACCAACATCTTTATCGAGAACAGCCATTATTTACTCCTAGCTTTCTTGGTAGCTTTCTTGGTAGCAGCCTTCTTAGGGGCTACGCCGCCTTCCCACGCTTCATTAGTCTCTGGCGTTGTTGGATCATCACCCTTCAATGTGCCATCTTCATTTCTAGCGCGAACTGGATCAGGACGATTTTTCTGATGAACTCTATGATCGTCTTTAATTTTAGTCACTGCCGCCTCCAAGTTTAGTTTTTTGTGACTGCGGCCCTTCTTGACGAACAGGGGAAAACAACATTTTAAATCCACCAGTTTTTTTCGCTTTAAGTGTGGCAGCAAGAGCAGATGCCTGGCTTTTTTCCGCTGCCTCTGCTTTTTGCTCTGCACGCTGTCTAGCTTTTTTTGCTTCTTCACTCTCACCTGGCATTTTAGGTGCTTTGAATATCCCTGACATATTGTAACCTCGACATTAAATAATAATCTGCTAACTCTGGGCCATAACACCGCATTAAAGCCTCTTGTTCAAAATACAATGCTTTTGCAAATTTGTATGCTGTCACGTTCTGCACACGCACGGCTATCTGAAGGCGCATGATATCGTATTCCTCTATCACATTGTCCAAAATCTTTCGCGCTCCCCTGGTTACAGATATCGGATCATTCTCGATGCCGACACCAGGAAGCATCCAAAGCTCTGCAACTCGATCCCATTGAAAGCGCAAACCAAAGATAGCGACAACTTTGCCTCTGATAATTACTGTCCAGGTTAGTCCTGGCGTAGCGTTTTCATTTATGTATTGGTCATAATTTGGGATTGTTCTAATATAATCTAGCTCATAACCTTTTAGCTCGATGCTGTAATAATGATTTGGATGATAAGGAATGATCTGGGCATCAGTCCTCATGGTGACAGTAGCTAATTGCAGCATCACATTATCTCGAAATCTGTATTGGCCATGTGTGTAGTGCCGGCAGATGTATAGCTGCCGCGCCGCAATCTGCGTTGTTCACCACCACCAAGCATCAAATATCCAAATGCGTCACCGCAATGAGAGTGATCGTTCTTTACTGGCGTATCTTTGAACCGTTCTTGGCCGGCGCCCAGGCTTTGCCGCTTGAAGAAATAGCCACCGGATAGGCTTTTACGCAATTTCAGACAGCGTTTATCTACCATTAGCCCTGGTTTGCTGTTAATCAGCCTGGACATAGGCGATGCACCAGCCTCGCGCCGCACCTGGAAAGCATTGCTGTCTGTTGGTTGCGCTTTGAAGCCCAGGCTTCGCAGATGGTCAAATGCCGTGACCTCATAGATTTCATCACGTTTGTTACCAGCCGGATCGCCCCATATCAAAATTTCATGTTTGCTATATCGTTCCGATATCCTTGCCAGCAATTCCTGGCCGAAACGCTCTAGCCCCATGTCAAACGTCACCAGCTCATCAACGATGCGCCATGCACCGCCAGTACTGCGCTGGCCAAATATAGCTGCCGGCGTCAAACCAAAGTCAATACCAATCTGGACAGGATAGTACGGATCAATCTCTACATTGCCGGACATAAGCTCATCATCATATTCTGGCCAGACTGGTCTGCCTTCCTGGACAAATGTAAACTTGCCCTCGGCATAGCAGCGTATCCAATCTACATTTTTTCCACCGAGCAGCTGTTCATAATATCCAGGCGGTAGGTTGTTTCTGTTCTCTGCCTGTGGATTAACTTGCCACCATTTTCCACCGCTGTGGATAAAACCCTGGCTCTCAGGATGGTTTTCTGGCACTTCATCAGGCCCAGCCATAAGAACGCCACCTGGTTGCCGGAAGAACGTCCACGGATAATTACCTTTAATCGGGTTTTTCTCAGATAGATCGTGCCACCAGTGATCGTTGTCTGGCGGGTTGGTATCCATCCAGATGCCATACCATGTTGGCCCACCGTCTGCTTTTGTCGGATAACGGCCTACACGGTGCGTCAGACCATCAATAACAGCCTTTGGCAGCTCTCTTGCCTCATTCACCCAGGCGCCGGTCAATTCCAGCGATAGCAACTTTCTAACGTCCTGGGGGCTGGACAGCGCCATGAAGATAACCTCACAGTCAATGCCGGCAGCATCACCACGGCTAGGTAGTTTCAAATGATGCGAGATAGGCGGTTGCCATCTCATGCCTCCCCATGTGGCCTCTGGAAATAACTCCTGCCAAGTTTTGATAGTGGTGGTTCTAAGCTCGGGGTATGTATTTCTAACAACCACAAAACGGCTGTATCTGATACCATCTCTGGGGGATGGTTTCTGTCTAACAGCTCGGAGCATAATCTCCGCAGCACAACCATAGCTTTTCCCTGATCCGACTGGCCCCATAAGCCCTCTAACAAAACTGTCATCGTTTAAAAACCTATAGACTGTCGGACTGTTGCTGAAATCCAGATTAAGCGAAGGTACATCATTCTGGGGCATCTTTTTCCTCATAGGTGGTTGTCATAGGCTCATCCGGCCCTTTGATGTTAATACCAACGATACTCGGCTTATCTTCGTTCTGTTCCGCATCCAGCATACCAGATGCCTTGGCCAGCACTCGCAACACCGAAACCTTGTCGTGCATCTCAATAGTTACATCTTCACCGCGCACCGATATCTTCTTTATCGCCTTCAATGCGTGTTCCGGTATCTGATCGAACTCTTTTATCGAACCATCCAGGTTAACAATATCCGTTATGTTGGCCGTGCCAAGCGCAATCAGCTCGGCAGCAACAGCCTCTTTATGCTGGTAAAGCGTTTCAGAACGCCCGATCCGGCGCTGCACCATACGCACACCGCCAAACCGTCCCAATGGTGGCCGTTTATCCGTCATACTTTGATCTCGACCCTCTTGCGCCGGTTAATGGCCGCGCACCCTCGCGCTTGTCTTTGCGATACTGGCGCCACCATTCAGCTGTATTGCCATGATGAACAAATACCGGAACCTCAACTAACCGCAACGCATTATGCAACTCAGCATATGTCGGGGATTTATCACTCCTCACCATCTTCTATCTCCCCATATCCATCACAACGCTCACAAATATCCATATATCCCTCTAAATACCCACCATTCAAATGGTCAACCACAGGCCGTTCATACTCAGCCTGACCCATACCACCACACTCAGGACACTGTTTCATCGACATAACTCAATTCCCCACCACAAGCACCACACTTCACAACCCCAGGAGCAGAATCCCAAACCCTGCCCCTGGTCATAGCGCCACAAAAATCACAGTCTATATGACGATCATATACCTGTTTAAAACCGGATGTCGTCATCGAACCCTGACGCCGGCTGCGTGTCACCGCCTGGCGCGTCATATCCACTCGGCTTGAAACCCTCATCCTTGCGGCCTCCATCGTCCTCAAACAAATTTAACCATACATCACCCTCTTTATTCGGCAATGGCAATACGTCCAACTTCATACGCAACTTGCCATCCTCTTTCTCAAACGCCTTGCCAATCCGTAACCATACTGGCTTATCACGGTTGGGTATCTCTTTAGCTTGCATGATATTATACATTTTCATCGTTCAATCCTTCCTGTTTATCCGATATCGTAACCCATTTATGAAAAATGGGAAAATAGTTTTTTGAGACCCCCATACATATACGCGAGGGGTGGGGGGGCAAGGGGTGCCCGTGCGCGAATCTTGTTAACTGAAATCCGGTTAACATTGCACGTTTTGTCGCATAACGTTAATTATGCGTAACCAGTATCGTTTGTTTACAGTCACTTACAAAGCCTGTGGATTAAAGTTAACTGAATATGGGTTGATATGCCTATTTGTTGTGCAGCTGATCCTGGTCATTGTCTCGATCCTGTCCATATCGTAAATCGCCCTACAATCGCCGCAGACTGGCGCTAGTCTTTTTTAGTACGTCTGCAACCTTTTTATCCTTAGAGCCGCTCAGTGCGCGTTGTACGGGCTTCTGAAAGTATCCTATGCCCCTGGCAAAGTCCCTGCGCTGCTCTTTGCAGTAGTCCAGGTGGCTTTGCAGTATCTCTGCCCATGCTTCTGCATCGAGTCCTTGCCTGATCCATGATTCAGCGACCAGTTCATCACGTTCTTGATAGTTCCTTGGCGTGCCAAATGATTCAGCAACTCGCAAAAACATAACACACAACTTTCTAGCATTTCCCTTTATATCGTTATTATTACTCGTTAGTGTCTCGTTCTGTGTAACCTCAGATGTTACACGTAAGTTAACCCTAGTGTTACACCT
>Ga0070754_10003574_pt1 | contig 10941 bp, 6 predicted proteins | sample VirMetDEL_Sep_01_FD_75181 | JGI IMG/M metagenome (GOLD analysis project Ga0070754, IMG submission 75181) | Aqueous microbial communities from the Delaware River and Bay under freshwater to marine salinity gradient to study organic matter... | ecosystem: Environmental > Aquatic > Marine > Coastal... | reverse complement strand
ATCCACGAAAGCCTCACGACGGGGGATGTTGACATTGTCGATGTGGTCCAAGATACCCTGAACCACACCAGGGGCAAAGTCCTTCACAGGGATAGAGACCTGGATTCCGGTCCCTTTACCAGTGATGACCCACACCTGGATGCAGACGCAGTTCTTCTTGGCAAAGAACATGGGCGATCCCTTTCCTTTTTCAAAGGTAGAGACCTTAGCCATGTCTCCTTCGTCGAGTTTGACCGAGTCTTTGACTGCGATACCTTCGGTGGTTGATTTTCCGACCCAGTAGGTCTTCTTTCCAATCGCTTCCGGTGTGAGGAACCCCGATGCTTTTCCCAGGTTGGGGTAAACAGGGGATGTCTTGACAGGGTCAGTAGTCTTCTTTACAACAGTGGGCATCACTCAAAGCTTTCTGGTCAAAGGAGGCTTGGTATGTATAATTTACATTTTTAATTTAAAATTCAATTTTGATACTTTCTTATTAGTTTGTAATAAGAAATCAGAAAGAAACCACAGAATCGTAAAAACCTTCTACCGTAGAATGACATACCACCAAAACAATCTTGTCAGAAAGATGTTTCTTAATCAGAGTTAACATTTCTTGTCTCATTTCCTCTCCCAGAGATGACATGGTCTCATCTAACATTACAACATTTCCTCTTCCTAGTTTTGCTAGAGTTATCATCAGAGCCATGGAAACTCTGTCTTTTTCTCCTCCAGAAAGAAAGTTAAGATTGTCATATTCATTTCCTTTCAAAATTACTTTCATATTAAATTGAGGTTTGATATCTCCTTTAGTTTTATTTTTCTTGAACATTCCAATTTCAATATAAATATCTTCAAATATCTCTGAAACAATATCATTCAGAATAATATTGAAACTAACCATCAAGTTTTCAAAAGTGACGTTACCTTCTTCTTGAATAATCTTTTTCAATTTACAAAAACTTTCTCTTCTCTTCATCATCTCAGTAACTTCAAGATTAATCTTTTCTAATTTAGAAGTCTCTTGTTCCAATTCTATATAATCTTCATACGAATCCAACATTTTCAATAATTCTTCTCCCCTTTTTTCTTTTTCTAATAGTTCCACTCCATCATCTTTCAATGTTTGAGATTCCAACACTTTGAGTTCCTGTTTCAAAGATTGGTATGACTGGTAATAATCATCTAGATTTGGGGGAGTTTTTATTATCTCAAATTCTGGAATATAGTTGTCTTCTATTTTATTTTTCAAATCTAGGTATTTTTGATATGTCTCAGAGTTTTGTAACATCTTCTTCTGAAACTGATAATTTTCTTCATCAAATTCTACAACTTCTATACCTTTGAGAAGAGAAAGGAGTTTATCACAATCTTCTTCTGTAGGTTCTTTTACAGGGGTTGGAATTTTCATAGTAGAATACAAATCTTTCACTGAAGCAAGTTCTTGTTTCCACTGATGATATTCTTGAAGTCTCTGAAATTCTTTTTGATACTTACTTAAAAGATGTTTGGAAATAGGAGTTCCTTTTCCTTCTTTCAAAACACCTTCTGACAGGATTAATTTTTTATTACATTTGGGGCACTTCATCAAATTAGTTTTCATCTGTAATAATTTTTCCCTAATTTGTTCTAAATCTTCAATGTCACCAATTTCTGACAAACTGGTCTCGAATTTATTAATTTTACAATTTATTTGTTTAATTTTATCAACAATCTTAATCATACTACTTCTTTTCTCTAAGTAATTTTGATATTTAACAATATCAATCTTTTTGCTTTCTAATCTTTCTATTTCTAAGTCAATACATTTCTTGTCATACTTCAATTTACAGTTGATAGAACTTAATTTTTCTTTGTTGGGATAAAAGATATTCCTTTTTCTTTCTAATTCATAGATTTCTTTCTTTAGTTTATCTAAATTACCTGCTTCCAAATTATGGATATCAGAAACTTTCATTCTTTTTATTTCTTTAGTAGCTGACAACCAATTTTTCCATTTTTCCATAAATTGTAAAGTTAAATCAGGATAATCCTTTAATTCTAGATTAATTTGAACTTTTCGTAACTTTCTTCTTTCGTTTTGTTCTCTTTGTTTAATTCTAAATTTGATATGTTCCAGTTTTTGTTCAATATCTGCTCTTTTAAAATATAGTTTGTCACATCTCTTTATTTGACTTTCGGTAAGAGTTATTTGAGAACATTTACTCTGCAAAGAAGCGGCAATATAAGTAGCAAGTTCTTTTTTAGAAAAGATTTGAGTTTCTAATTCTTTTAAAGATTCGTCTACCTTTTGTAAATATCTATCCGGAGTATTGTCTCCAGTTTCACTCCCAAAAACTATTTCTCTGACAATATTATTTTTTTCCTCTTTGGTTCCAAACAAAAGTAAATTACGACAATCTTGTTTTAAATAATAACTGGATTCCCAAAAAGTTTTACTTCCAAAATAGTTATCAATATATTTTTGAGCTTCTGTGTGAAGTAGTTCGGTATCTTCGTCCACTATCACTAAAATTCTATCCGGAGGTTTAGTTCTATGAATGATAAGAGAATCTATTTTCAATATTACTTGAGTAAATTCTTTTTTCTTCTTATCATAATCAAAAGGATAAACATTACTACCGCCATACAAAACCCATTGAACAGCTTCTAGACAAGTAGATTTACCAACACCACTTTCTCCTTCTAGTAAATGAACTCCTGATTCGAAATTAAGAGTCTTGTTACTGACACTCCTAAAATTTATTAATTGCAGTTCCATGATTTAATATATTTACTAATATTATATTATCATTTTTCTTTTTTTTTGAAAAAAAGGAGATTATAAAATGGAAACTAAGATGAGTAAAAAAGATATTTTAATCAGAGATATGAAAAAACAAGGAATGGTGATGGATGGGATTCAGGTCAGAAAGAAGAAATCTATTGAAAAATTAAGAGATTTAGAAGTTGGGGTTCAAGAATTTTTCTTAATTGTCTTGTTTTGTCTTTTTGTGGCTGCTTTGTCGTATTGGGCTTATGAGGTTTGGTATATTCATTCTACAAATGTTACTTCCGGTAAACAAATAGAAGATATAGCTGTAGCAGCAGCTCACGAAACTGCTGCTTTCCAAGCAGCTATCTTGGCATTCCTTTTGGCAACTTTCTTTGTTTATATCTTGTAAATTATCGAATATAATTATCCGATAATAACTTAAAAAGAAAATAACAAAAAATGAGTCGAGTCTCAAGAAGAAAAGGTATCTCTTTGAAAGATAAGTTAGAAACATATCATCTATCTTTTGAAATAGATGAACTCAAAAAATCTTTAGAAGAAAATTTAGAAAAGGATGCTTCTCACAGCGTTTTTTCTAATGGGAAGAGGTGTTGGGTTAACGGTAATCTCCCTGTTACATTACAGCAAATCGATCGTCAGCTCAGAAAAAGATTTGGAATCAAAGACGACAACAAACTAGTTGCACTGGTCCATTACCCTCCTGAAATGGATGACAAAAACAAGCCTTTAGAAAAAAACTTATTTATCAAAGAAAACAAACCTAATGTTATGTCCAGATTTCTTATTTCGACTACTCATGAAGTTTGTGATGTGACCATTGGCTCTTCTCAACCAGATACTCTAGAATTTAAATCTTGGGTGGCTATCAGAACTCCCGAAATGATTGGAGGAATGCTTTCCTATAATTTTAGCAACGATAAGAGTTTAGTCATTCCTGCTAAAAAAGGATTTCGTCAAGTTAGGAAAAGCAAGAAATTAGATTCACGGTATATTATTGTTTTTGATTATTTGGTTTCCAAAAACCAATTAGAAGAAATTAATCGAATGCTTGGAAATGCAAAAAAAGAAGAAGATGGAGAAGTTGACCATCGAATTACCGAAGCCTTGAAAGATTTGTCTGCTTAATTTATTAAATGTAAATTTAATAAATTTAATGAGCCGGGACTGCCACCCTTTCTACTCGACTATTTCCAGTTTTCCTATCTTTGGAAGCATCGGATGTCACGTCTCGGATAACAGAATGTGAAGCCCAGTTGACATGAATCCTGCGACCCACCAAAGTAGCGTTGTTGAGTAGAGCTTTTAACTTCCTGATAAATTGTTTAGGATAACGGTCTCCCTGTTTTTCAAAAGATATAATAATATATCCTCTTCTGTCACCATTGGGATATGAATTAGGAGATTTGATGTGATAACTACCCTTTCGAAGAAATCCACAGTTTTCAAACTTTTGGAAAATAGAGGTAATCTTTTTTTCTTCTTCTTCATCACATTTAATAAAAAATCCATAAGTCATCCCGTTACTGAGGGGTTCATTATTAGTTCTATATTTGGTGATGTTAAAATCTTCCCCTCTTTTAAAGTTACATTCTTTCTGCAGGTGGTCGTAGAAACTTTTTCGAAGAGAACAAATATATCTGTTAACCGGTTGTTTATCTTGAGAAAGGCAACTTCTACAAAAAAGAATATCATTTTCTTGTGTCATATGACTGAGTAATTTGTCAACCACTTTTTCTTCTTCTATGACATCTTTGGTAAAAATGACATAGACAGAGTATTCGTTATTATTTTCGACAGTGGACATGTTGACTATTTTTGAATATTTTTATTTTTAAACTATTTTCAGATTAAAAAATGGGGGATAATATAGAAAAATCAGATCCAAGATTAGGATATCGGGAAAAACCAAATCCAAGATTAGGATATCCAGAACAACCAAATTTAAGATTAGGATATCCAGAACAACCAAATTTAAGATTAGACGATTTTGAAAAATTAGAAAGAAATAATAATCAATTAAGATTAGAACTAAAAAATGAAAGAGACGGAGTAACCAAGCTTATACAAAAAATAGAAACTTTAGAAAAAAATAATACCCTATTAGAAATCCAAGCAAATGAAAAATCTCTTCCCATTCGTAATATTTTATTTGGTTTTGTTTTAGGTTTTGGATTTACCTTTTTAGTAATTTTCGTTCTCTGGTTTATCTCTTTATACACTAAACCAATAGCCGATATTTACAAAGAAATTTTTTGCACTAATTTGTTAGAGTAAATATAAAATTGATTCAGAATATAATTATTATAAATCAAAATGTCATTGACATCAAAAAAAATATTAGATAAATATTACACCAAAAAAGAATGTGTTGACAAATGTATTAAATTATTTAAAGAGAAGGTTGTCATCGGTGACGATGACATTTGTATTGAACCCAGTGCAGGTAGCGGAGCTTTTATTGGTCATATAAAAGATATATTTAGTTATTATAAATTTTATGATATTCAACCAGAAAATCAAGAGATATCAAAACAAGATTATTTACAAATAGAAGAGATAACACATAAAGAAGGGAAGATACATATTTTAGGAAATCCTCCTTTTGGAAGACAATCTTCTTTGGCTATCAAATTTATTAAAAAGTCTTCTATTTTTTGCGATACTATTTCTTTTATTCTTCCTAAGAGTTTTAAAAAAGATAGCATGAAAAAACATTTTCCTTTATCTTTTCATCTAATAGTGGAATTTGATTTACCGGAAGATAGTTTTACATTAGATGGAGAAAATTATAATGTCCAGTGTGTATTTCAAATTTGGGAAAAGAAAAATAAAAATAGAGTAATCCCGAAAAAACCAATTCCCAGAAATTTCTCTTTTGTGAAGAAAGAAGATAATCCAGATATCTCTTTTAGAAGAGTTGGTGTGTATGCAGGGAAAATAGATAAATCTATTGAAGATAAATCAATACAATCTCATTACTTTATTAAGTTTGATAAAGAAATTTCTCAAGAAATTTATGATAAATTATCAAAAATACAATATACTTCTAGAGATGATACAGTGGGCCCCAGGTCTATATCCAAAACAGAACTTATCTCTCAATTTAATATTATATTATAGTAATACAATATTAATGGTATATCACATTAAATTTACCTCCATGTCTTTGACCGTTGTCTTGCTTGAATCCATAGAATAAACTGACATTGATACTTGTATCACTGAAAGGTGTTTTGAACTTAAATCTGATACTTCTGTTTTGAGTAGCATTATTAAAATTGTTAAGATTAATATATTCAGCGTAACTAACTTCTTTGAAGTCCAAGAAATAATTAACTAAGATAGTTCCTCCTCCAAAAGATTTTTCAGGTCTACTTACTATATTATTTAGGAAATCAGTTCCGCTGGTGCTGAAAACAAGAGGATACCCTATATTGGATTTGTCTGTTTGGTCAATACGATAAGTTAAATTATTTCCTAAATAGAAATTAATATTAGCTTTGGTATTGTATTTAATATTAGTATCAAAATCTAGACTAAATCTTTGATTTTGACTGGAAGTAAACTGATACAAATTTTGTAAAGTATTAACAGTCACTGTTATGTCTCCCCCTTGGTTACTATTATTAGAATTTTTCAAGAAAATAGAGTCTCCGTCCAAGTTAGTTGTTGGAAGTAATTCTGGTTCAAAGTAAAGACTGCAATTATTTTTAGGGTCAATATAATCTGAGGATGTGTTTTGTCTAATTTCTCTGATTTGAATCTGGGTGTTAGTGTTTCCAGGAATTTTGTTTTTCGATGGTTCATAATCTAAATTAAAGTCGGTGAATTCATTAAAATTGATACTCACACTGACACCTATCACACTTTTTATTTCTTCTACTGTAAATTCATTGATAGAATTAGAATTGACAGCCCCTAAATTAATTCCTTTTCTTTGAATCAAATTACTTTTATCGTTATTAATAGGTAAACTGAAATTGTTCAATTGAATATCAAAATTATCCTCTGTAAATTTAATTTTCATCACATCTAACAGACCGGTCATTAATACATTTTTGTTTTTAATTAAAACATTGGTTGAATGAGTAGATATTCGATTAGAGAAGATACTATTAGAATATATATTGAAGATACCAGTTGGGGCTATTTTGTTTTCTAAAGTTCTGAATCCTAAATTATTATATTTAATGTTAGCTAAATAATTACTTCCGAAAGTGGCTAGTGCTTTAACTTTAATATGCTCTTTGACATTGTGAGAGGGAACAAAAATAGAAGTTCCTGAAGTGACTGTAGGAGAAGCCACAGCTTGGTTTCTTTGCAATACATTACCAGAAGAATCGAACTTGATATTTGCTGATACAGTACCAGAATCAAAATTACCTGTGTAAATACCGTCTGTTGTCCCGGAAACACCGGTAATAGTATAATCTCTGATATAATTAAATCCAGAAACACCTGACATACAAAATCCAGAACCGGTATTTGAATTAATAAAAATAGAACAATCTTCTACCTTGTTATTGAAGTCTTTGATTTGGATAAAAGATTTATCTGTTAATTTTCCATTTTCTTCTGGAACCACAAAACCATAAGTTAAAATACTGGTTCCTCCTTTGGGAGTCAAATGCCAAACATCTCCATAAGAGTAACACGTTCCGTTATTTGAAATTGCTTCAGAAACTCCTACCCCTTCCAAAGTATTTCCAATTTCCTTAACAGTCAAGGTGACAATATTCCCGCTAGGGGTATTAGTTAATTTAATTGAACTTCCCGGCCTAGTTAACATATTATCATACACATTTCGGGTAATATAAGTAGTTTCGAAAGTCTGTGAGACTCCGGAGAAATTATCTCCGTCTTGAGAAATTAATGGAATGGATACACCACCAGATTTTGTCAAACCATTGACAGGTGGAAACCTATTCCACAAGATATTTTTAGTATCATTTAGGGTGACAACGTTATTTTCACTAACACCGTATGAAATATAATCTTGAGAACCTAAATCGCATGGGAAGAATTGGAAAACTAAACTGTTAGAAAATTCAAAATTAGAAACACCCGAATTTATAGATGTCCCGTCAGATTTATAATGAACAAAATTTTGATTACATTTAGGTTTGTTATAGATTTTTCTATCATTATCTAAATCCAAGAAATATAAAAATTGAGAAACTAAATTTCTTTCATTATTTGAACTAGAAAGGAAAGTCACATCATAATCCCCTCTTTTGTTGTAGCTAATAGGAGTATTTCCAAGAGAGAGATATTTTTTGTTATTTTCTTTCTTTACCAATACCGGATTTTCAAAAAGATATTTAATATTATTGAAATAATCTAATTTTCCAACAAAACTTTCATCAATAATCTGTTTCAGTGTTTTATTTCCATTACCTACACCACAATAATTTGGACAATAATCTGTTTCATTCCCTTCATCATCAAAATTTTTGATTTCCAAAGGTAGATTAAGATTGTTGAGTTCTTTAGTCTTTGTAATAATTTCATTCAAATCGTCTCCTTTGGTGATAGTAGTTCCTGGATAGACGAAAGAATAAAATTGCTGGTGATTAGATTCCATATTTTTGGTAAGAATATCATAAGTCCAAAAATGATTTGTTGTTTGTATTGGCTGATTTAGATTAGAAATATCACATTTATATAATCCGCTTAGTTCTGTATCACTGGAAAATCTAACCACTTCTCCTTTTTCATAAAAGGTATTTGGATGAAAATCAATGAAAGCATCTTCTGGATAAACTGTTTTAGGAACTATTTCAAAATTAGAAGTTTGTTGGAGTTTGAAGTTAAACGGAGAATCTTCATTTGTATTGTTTCTGAAATACTGTCTGACATTTCTATCAATGATAGATACGATATCATCTTTGTTATACGGTGATATAATTTGGTCTGACTCTGTTTCATAAGGAGCTATTTTACTGTTCCTTTCCATGGAAACAAACTCATACTCTGAAGGAGCTTCATCTGTTAAAATTAATTGAAACCCTTTATTAGATTCAAAAATATCTCCTATTTCACTATTATCTATTTGCAAACTAGTAGCTACAAATTGTGTTATATTTCCAATTCTATTATAATTTGGTGTCAAATTCTCTGAGTTGGTGGCATTTATAACAATTTCACTCCCATATGCTTTTCCAGTTAATTCTGTTATTTCAATGTTAATGTAATCAGTTGATGGATTTCTATCACTTCTTAGAGTAGTAGAAACCAATCTCAAGACATCTAATCTATTTCCTCTAATATATTTAGTTGGGTAAGTAAATTCACTGCTGTATGGGATGTTTATTTGTAGTGCTTCTGCTGTTCTGAAAGCAGGATATTTATCTGCCTCATATTTATTTTCAGTTCCTGTAAACACAATTTTGTGATAGTCGTCAAATAATTGAAGGTCGTTAAATTGATCCCAGATTACATATCCAAACAAAGATCTAGTAGTAGTACGAGTATTAGTATTAGGTATTCCTGAAAAATTTGGTTCAAATTGAAAAGAGAATATAGTACCTTCCTCTTCTTTTCCCAATACAAAAACAGTAGGGTAATAATCTAAGCCACCGGTCCCAACATAAGGTAATTGATGAGTAATATTATTATTAGAATCAGAAAAGGTACCGTAGGTATTATATGTTTGTAAACTAGGATACTTTGTGTAAGTTGAAACTTGATTTTTGGATATATTTCCATTCTCTTCTAAATTGTATTCTTTTACTAATACACATTTGTAATCATATCTAGTAGACATTATAATTTGTTTTCTGTTCTCGCCATCGCCATTGGCGAGAACAATATAGACGTCTTTATATGTATTTTCAACCATAGCATCTGTCTCGACAACTCTAAAATCAGCAATTTTTTCTTCTGTATAATCATCAGCTGTTCCTTTTTTTGTAATATATCTTATAACATCATTTACTGCAAAACATTTATCAACTTGAGGGTTATCATATCCATAATCTTCTCTAAATTCTTTAAAGTAATAGAATGTTTGACCATTAGAATCTTGTTTTGTATACTGGGTAACATAACTTAACAGTTTGGTATCATAATAATCAGAGCCATTCTTTCTTGTCATAGAAGCATATAACTTATTTTCAGTTATTGTATGAAAAGGAATCTGTGCTTTGGACTTAATATATCTGGCACTGATGAAATAACTAAAAGTGTTGAGCGGGGTTTGAACTGGAGTAGCTGGGTTGGGTTTATATATGAATGATATTGTATTTGGTATAATTGTTTGACTAAAATTTTGTAAACCTGCTCCTACGTAAAAAGTCCCAGCCTTGCTCGTATTAACTGTTTTGGAATCATAAACAGGAGTATTCCCTGAAAAACTTGTAATAGTATATTCGCCAATACTGAAATAAAAACTAACATTACTTCCAGACCTTTCTACAATCTTGTAATAATTATCAATCACCGAACCTGTTTTCTTTAAATTAAAAAAGACACCAAGACCAGTAAGATTATTGTTATTGTCTGATAAAGTCCCTTTAATATCTTGTTGAAAAGTTAAAGTGTAAGAAGTAGTATTTCCTTTGGTATCTTTTTCTGTCTCAATCTTAATTACCTTAGCAAAGTATGGGTTTTCCGAATTATATACTTTGTAAAATACTAATATGTCAAATACTTCAATATTTGTTTGTCCTACAAAATCATCGATATTACTAGTTTTTGTCAATTTGTTCTTTGTGAAGCTATCGCTGACAAACTTACAAACTCCGTTTTTTTGAAGACCTTGCAAAATAATTTGGTTAACATAGCCTGTATCTTTAAAATCTGATAAACCTCCATAAATATGTAATACTCTAGAACTTTCTACCGCTAAGTCAGATTTTGAAATTAAAGAAGGATACTTGATTGTTGATGAAGAACTATCTGTATATTCTCCCAATTTGATTGTTGTGGTTGTACTCCTCCCGTCTCCCAATAAATTAAAGAAGAGCTGACCGAAGAAATTTTCATCTATATTAATATAGTCCCCGATAGTCACATTTGAATATTCGTTAGTTAAATTATTATCTATGATAGTAAATTTGATTAAATTTTCTATTTTATTTTCTTGTGTCACTTTCACTAATTCTGCACGAGCTATATAATTATTTATATTGTCTACGTTTATTGGATTATTAAATGAGTATGTGTTAAAAAATGCCAAATCGATT